>Ga0081478_154333_pt1 | contig 18296 bp, 21 predicted proteins | sample OctSprmetagenome_FD_70983 | JGI IMG/M metagenome (GOLD analysis project Ga0081478, IMG submission 70983) | Hot spring and microbial mat streamer communities from Octopus Spring Streamers, Yellowstone National Park, USA - T=80-84 v2 (version 2) | ecosystem: Environmental > Aquatic > Thermal... | reverse complement strand
CAGGGCCGCTGGCAGAGCCACCTCTACCCCGTCCGCACCCTCAACGTGGACGAGGCCGACCTCACCGAGCTGGTGGCCCTCAGGGAGAGGCTAAAGGGCGAGGCCGAGGCCCAGGGGGTCAAGCTCACCTACCTGCCCTTCATCGTCAGGGCGGTGGTGCGGGCCCTGAAGAAGTACCCCATGCTCAACACCAGCCTGGACGAGGAAAGGGGGGAGGTGGTCTACAAGCGCTACTACCACATCGGCATCGCCGTGGCCACGGAAAGGGGCCTCATCGTCCCCGTGGTCCGGGACGCCGACCGCAAGAGCCTCCTGGAGCTGGCCCGGGAGATCGCCCTTCTCTCGCAAAAGGCCAGGGAGGGCCGCCTGGCTCCGGAAGAGGTTTCCGGTTCCACCTTCACCATCACCAACATCGGCTCCGTAGGGGCCACCCTGAGCTTCCCCATCATCAACGTCCCCGAGGCGGCCATTTTGGGCGTGCACTCCATAAGGAAGCGCCCCTGGGTCATGCCCGACGGCTCCATCCAGGCCCGGGACATCATGTTCCTCTCCCTCTCCTTTGACCACCGCCTCGTTGACGGGGCCGAGGCCGCCATGTTCACCCGGGAGGTCATCCGGCTCCTGGAAAAGCCCGAGACCCTGATGCTGGAGATGTGAGAAGGGCCAACGGAGGTGCAAACAGTTGAAAAATAGCGCACCCCAAGTTACACTAGCGTCCAGACGGACTCATTTCGCTCAGTACACAGCAAACCTTTTCGCGGGGGATATGCGAGGATGCCAAGGAAAAAGAAGCCTAAGGTAGGAAAGGAGGACACCATTTTCCTCGGCGTCCACGCCCGCCTGGTCTTCCCTGACCACAGGGACGAAGCGGCCGTCCTGGACCTCATGCGCCGCTTCTCCAGCGCCACGAGGTTCGCCTACCGGCGCCTCCTGGAGGGTAAGACCCGGGAGGAGCTCAAACGGGAGAGCGGCCCCCTCTGCGCCCTCTTCGGCCTCAACACCCGCTACGCCGACGGGGCCATAGAGAGGGCCCAGGCCGCCCTGGACTCCGCCCGGGAGCTGGGCCAGGACCCCCGCAAGGTGGTCTTCGGGGGAAGGAAGACCTTTGAACAGCTCAAGCGCAAACACCTCTCCGGCAAGGCCCTTTTGGCCCTGAAGCGGGCGTGGAAGGAGAGGAGGCGGGGCCTCCTCTGCTCCCGGGGGGACGCCGCCAAGAAGGGCAACGCCAACCTGCGCCCGGAACCCCAAGGGGATGCCCTCTGGCTCCGGGTCAACCTGGGTAACGGCGCTCACGTCCGGGCCCGGGTCAAGACCTCCCATCCCCACCTGAAGGCCCTGCTCGAGAGGATTCACGCTTCCCTCCCCTACAACGTGACCCTCCAGCTCAAGGAGGGTAAACTCTACGCCCACTTCTCCTGGAGCGAAGCCCTTCCCCCTCCCGTCCACACCAGGGCTGACGGAGTCCTGGGGGTAGACGTCAACGCCGACCCTTACCACCTGGCGCTGGCAATGGTCTCCCCCGACGGGAACCTCGTCCGCTACTTAACCCTTTCGCTAGAAGAAGTGGACTCCGCGCCCAACAAGGGGGCCAAAGAACTCCTCCTCTGGAAGGTCGCCCACCGGGTGGTGGCCCTGGCCGAGGAACACGGGGTCGCCGTCGCCACGGAGCGCCTCAAATACCTCAGGAAGTCCAGGAGGGGAGACGGCTCGGGCCGGGCGTTTCGCCATAAACAACACCGCCTCGCCTACCGGTCCCTCTTGGAGAAGATCCACTCCCTCGCCCGTAAACGGGGCGTGGAGGTCCTGGAGGTGAACCCCCAGGACACCTCCACCATCGGGACGCTCAAGTACGCCCCGCAGCTCTATCTCTCCAAAGACGTGGCCGCCGCCCTCGTGATCGGGAGAAGGGTCCTGGGCTTTGAGGAGAAGCTTCCCAAGGGATACGAGGCGCTCCTCAAGGACGACGCGTTTCTCGCCCACGTCCAGGGGTTCTACGGGAGCCGCCTCCAGGAGCTCCAAAAGCTCAGGGAGGCGGAGAAGAACCCCCACCTCAGGCGGAGGCTTTCCCGGGAGATGAGGAAGGCCCGCCGAGCGCTTTCCCTCCTTTTGAGCTTTCCTGGCCCCCAAAGGGGCCGGAAGGCGAGCCTTCAGGGCTCTTCAGGGAGCCGGGAGGAGGTAACCGAGGGAAGGAACCCCTCCGGCGCCCATCCCTGGAGGGTCCTGAAGACAGGCACTTTCCTTCCTCTCCTCGGGCGCGAGGTGCCGAGAGATCTTTCGCCCCTCAAGCCCGTCCTTTTGGGATCGTGGGAGAGGTGGAAAAGAGGCCGAGACCCTCATCCTGGTGGGGGGTCGGCGTGCAGTAATGTGCGCTTTGGCTAACCAGGACATCATGAACCACGAAAGCCATTACGACCTCATCGTCATCGGCACCGGGCCCGGGGGGTACCACGCCGCCATCCGGGGGGCCCAGCTGGGCCTGAAGGTTCTGGCGGTGGAGGCGGAAAAGGTGGGCGGGGTCTGCCTCAACGTGGGGTGCATCCCCACCAAGGCCCTCCTGCACGCCACCGAGACCCTCCACGCCCTGAAGGCCGGGGAGGCCTTCGGCCTGAAGGCGGAGGCCGCCCTGGACCACCAAAAGCTCGCCGCCTGGCGCGACGGCGTGGTGAAGAAGCTCACGGGAGGCGTGGCCACCCTGCTTAGGGGCAACAAGGTGGACTTAGTCCAGGGCTTCGCCCGGCTCCTCGGCCCCAAGGAGATAGAGGTGGGTGGGAGCCGCTACCGGGCCCAAAGCCTCATCCTGGCCACGGGGAGCGAGCCCATGCCCCTCGAGGGCTTTCCCTTCGGGGAAGACGTCTGGGACTCCACCCGCGCCCTTAGGGTGGAGGAAGGGGTTCCCAGGCGCCTCCTGGTCATCGGCGGGGGGGCGGTGGGGCTGGAGTTCGGCCAGATCTACCGCCGCCTGGGCGCGGAGGTCACCCTCATTGAGTACATGCCGGAGATCCTCCCCCAAGGGGACCGGGAGACCGCAGGCCTCCTCCGCCGGGCCCTGGAGAAGGAGGGCATCCGGATCCTCACCGGCACCAAGGCCCTGGGCTACGAGAAGAAGAAGGACGGCCTCCACGTCCTCCTCGCCCCCGCAGAAGGGGGCAAGGAGGAGACCCTGGTGGTGGACAAGGTCCTGGTGGCCGTGGGCCGGAGGCCCCGCACCCAGGGCTTGGGCCTGGAGAAGGCGGGCATCGCCCTGGACGAGAGGGGCTTCGTGCGGGTGAACGCCCGCATGGAAACGAACCAGAAAGGGGTCTACGCCATCGGGGACGCGGCCAGGCCGCCCCTCCTGGCCCACAAGGCCATGAAGGAAGGCCTGGTGGCCGCTGAAAACGCCGCCGGGAAAGACGCCCTTTTTGACTACCAGGTCCCCGCCGTGGTCTACACCGCCCCCGAGTGGGCGGGGGTGGGCCTCACCGAGGAGGAGGCCAAGAGGGCCGGGTACAGGGTGCGGGTGGGCAGGTTCCCCCTGGCCGCCTCGGGGCGGGCCCTCACCCTAGGAGCCCCGGAGGGCCTGGTCAAGGCGGTGGGGGACGAGGAGACGGACCTGCTCCTCGGGGTCTTCATCGTGGGGCCCCAGGCGGGGGAGCTCATCGCTGAGGCCACCTTAGCCCTGGAGATGGGGGCCACCCTCACCGACCTGGCCCTCACCGTTCACGCCCACCCCACCCTCTCCGAGGGGCTCATGGAGGCGGCGGAAGCCTTCCACAAGCGGGCCATCCACATCCTGAACCGCTAAAGGCCCGCACATAAACTTGGGAGCGCGGGAGCCCCTTGGGGTGCAGGCGCACTTTCCGGGGCCCCCGCCGTGGCTCTTGCTACGGCGGGGCACTTAGCGGATCTCCGCGTTCGCCCAGCGCTCCAGAAGCTTCAGGGCCTCCACGTGGTCGGCCTCGGGCCCCAGCTCCCGCTTGGCCATCTCGTAGACCTCCCGGGTAAGGCGGAGGAGGGGGCTTGGGGCCTTCTCCCCTTCCAGAACCCTCATGGCGATCCCCAGGTCCTTGACCAGGAGGCCCAGGGCGAAGGTCTTGGGGAAGGCCCGGGTGAGAACCCTCTCGGGAATCAGGTTCTCGGTGGCGTTGGAGCGGCCCGAGGAGGCGTTGATGACCTCCAGGGCCTTCTTTGCGGAAACCCCCTGGGCCACCAGGGCCACGAGGCCCTCCCCCGCTGCCCACAGGTTCACCGCCAGGAGGGCGTTGTTGATGGCCTTCACCGCGTGCCCCGCCCCCACGGGCCCCACATGGACCACCTTCTTGGCGTAGGCCAGGTAGGGCCTCACCCGCTCCACGGCCTCCTCCGGCCCGCCCAGCATCACGGTGAGGGTCCCCTTCTCCGCCCCCGCCGTGCCCCCGGAGACGGGGGCGTCCAGATAGACCACGCCCTTTTCCCGAAGGCGCTGGGCGAGCCTCCGGCTCTCCTCGGGGTCACCGCTGGTGGCGTCCACCCAGTGGGTCCCGGGCCGGAGGTGGGGTAAAAGCCTCTCCGCCACCTGGGCTACCTCCTTGGTGGTGGGCAGGCAGGTGAAGATGACCCCGGCCTCGGCTACCTCCTCGAGGGGAACCGCCCTGGAGCCGAACGCCTCCTGGTGCTTCAGGGCCTTTCGGAAGGTGCGGTTCCAGACCAGGGTGGGGAAGCGCCGGGCCAGGTGGGCCGCCATGGGGTAGCCCATGGCCCCAAGACCGATGAAGGCCACCTTGTCCATACGCCCTTTTTACCAGATGCGGAGGAGCTTGGCGAGACCCCGGAGAAGGAACAGGAAGAGAAGGCTGAAGGCCATGGCCACGGCCAGGAAGACGAAAAAGCCCGGGCCAAAGCTCCCCCCAAGGACCATCTCCCTGAGCCAAAGCCCCGACGGGAAGGCTAGGAGCCAGGTGAGGAGGAGGTTCCTCCAGCTGGGCCTCCGGTAGGTGCTGAGGAAGGGGCTTAGGAGGAGCCAGACGGAGAGGACGGGGAGCAGGGTTCTGGCAAGGCCCCCTAGGTCCACCGGCCGCCCGTGGGCAAGGAGCCCCACCAGGGCGAAGAGGAACAGGGCCAGCAGGTCCAGGAAGAAGAGCCTCATCGGCCCAAAGCCTCCAAAAACACCCGGTCCGCCCGGTAGGAGCTCCGCACCAGAGGCCCGGCGAAGACCTCCTTAAAGCCCATCTCGTAGCCCCAGGCGGCATACTTCTGGAAGTCCTCCGGGGGCACGTAGCGGGCCACGGGTAGGTGGGCGGGGGTGGGGCGCAGGTACTGGCCCAGGGTCAGGATGTCCACCCCGGCGGCCCGGAGGTCCGCCATGGCCTCCCGGATCTCCTCTTCCTCCTCCCCTAGGCCCAGCATGAGGCTGGACTTGGTGAGGATCTCGGGCCTCACCCGCTTGGCGTGGGCCAGGACCTTCAGGGTCTGTTCGTAGCCCGCCCGGGGGTCCCGCACCCTGGGGGTGAGGCGGCGCACGGTCTCCAGGTTCTGGGCGTACACCTCGGGGTTCGCCGCCAGGACCGTCTCCACCGCCTTTAGGTCCCCCTGGAAGTCGGGGGTGAGGGCCTCCACCAGGACTCCGGGGGCCCGCTCCTTGATGGCCCGGATGGTGGCGGCGAAGTGGGAGGCGCCGCCGTCGGGGAGGTCGTCCCGGTCCACGCTGGTGAGGACCACGTAGCGCACCCCCATGCGGGCGATGGCCTCGGCCACCCTCTCCGGCTCCTCCGGGTCCACCCAGCCCCTGGGGTTTCCCGTGTCCACGGCGCAGAACTTGCAGGCCCGGGTGCAGACGCTTCCCAGGATCATGACCGTCAGGGTGCCGTGGGTCCAGCACTCGCCCACATTGGGGCAGAGGGCCTCCTGGCAGACGGTGTGGAGCTTGAGGTCCCGCACCATGGCCTTCAGGGCCTGGTACTTGGGCCCGGTGGGGAGGGTGGCCCTGAGCCAGGCGGGCTTGTGGCGGTCCACGGGCTCGGGCCGGGCCTGGGCCAGGCCGTGCTTCACTACCTTGAGAGGAATGACCTCCCCCGTGGGCGAGAGGAGCTCTAAGGTCTCAAACTTGGGCTTCATCCTTCCTCCAAAGGCGGGGCTTCATGCCGAAGACTTGGGCGAAGGCCTCCACCACCCGGGCCTTGACCTCCGCCATGGGCACCTTCCTCCCGAGGAGCCTCTCCAGGGAGGTGACCCCCTTGCCCTTCAGGCCGCAGGGGACGATGACGGAGAAGTCGTTCAGGTCCGTGGACACGTTGAGGGCGAAGCCGTGGAAGCTCACCCCCTCCTTCACCGCCACCCCGATGGCGCAGAGCTTGTCCTCCCCCACCCAGACCCCGGCGTACCCCGGGGTGGGGTAGGCCTCGAGGCCGTAGTCCGCCGCCACCCTCACGATGGCCTCCTCTATCTGCCTGAGGAAGCGGCGCACCTCCCGGTCCACGGGGAAGATGGGGTAGCCCACGAGCTGCCCCGGCCCGTGGTAGGTGACGTCCCCGCCCCGCTCCACCCAGTAGAGCTCAAAGCCCTGCTCCCGGTACCAGCTCTCGGGGAAGAGGAGGTTTTCCCCGGTGGCCTTCCGCCCCAGGGTGATGACCCGGGGGTGCTCCAGGAGGAGGAGGGTGGGGGGGCGCTTCCCCTCCACCACCTGCCGGTGGACCTCCTTCTGGTAGGCCCAGGCCTCCCCGTAAGGGATGAGGCCCAGGTCTTCCACGACAAACTCCACGCCTCTAAGCATACGCCAAGGGCGGGGCCAGCAAAAAGGGCGGGGTCACCCCCGCCCCTGGCGGCCTGCCGGGAAGGGTTACTGGGCCACCACGCTCACCTTGAGGCTGATGGGCACCTCGGGGTGGGGTTTGTAGGTGAGGACGTACTCCCCCAGCTCCTTGATGGGCTTCTCCAGGTTGAGGCGCTTAGGGTCAATGGTGATGCCGTGCTGGCGGGAAAGGGCCTCGGCGATGTCCTTGGCGGTGACGGAGCCGTAGATCTTGTTCTCCCCAGCCCGCACCGGGATGGTGAGGGTGAGGTTTTCCAGGAGCTCCTTGAGCCTCTCCGCCTCGGCCTTCCTCTCCGCCAGACGCTTGGCCTGGGCGCGGATCTTGGCCTCCAGGGCCTTCAGGTTGCTCTCTGTGGCCAAAACCGCCAGGCCTCGAGGCAGGAGGTAGTTCCTGGCGTAGCCCGGCTTCACGTCGACCACCTGGCCCACGTCGCCCAGGTTCTCCAGGGGTTCCAGCAAGATGACCTTCACCGTTCACCCCCTATTTCCGCACCTGCTTCTCCGTGAAGGGCAGAAGCCCCAGAATCCTGGCCCGCTTGATGGTCTTGGCCAGGATCCGCTGCTCCTTGGCGGAAAGCCCCGTGCGGCGGCGGGGAAGGATCTTCCCCGTCTCCGACAGGAACCGCCTCAACACCTCCACGTTCCGGTAGTCCCTCAGGTCAAACTCCCCCAGGGTGGCCTTGACCTTGGCCTTCCTGGACGGACGGCGCATCTGCGCCTCCTTCTTGGGTTTCGCGTTCTTGGCGCTCAAAACGGCAAATCCTCCTCCGGCGGGAAGTCTTCCAGCCCTTCGTCTATGTCCACCCCGCCCGTCTGGACCGTGAGGGGCCTGCTTCCGCCGGCTTGGGCAGGCCCACGGGTGGGGCGCTCCAGCCTGAGGGCTTCCACACGGGTCTGGAAGCGCCTCTCTCCGCTGGAGCTCGTCCAGGAGTCGTTCACCAAACGGCCGATGACCAAAAGCCCGTCGCCCTTCCTAAGCTCCGAAGCCCACTCCGCCAGCTCGCGCCAGGCCTGAACCTCCAGGAAGTGGGTCCTTTCCTCTTCCTGGCCCCGGCGGCGCTCGTTGACCGCCAGGCCCAGGCGCACCACCGCCGTCCCCTGAGGGGTGTAGCGGAGGTCGGGGTCCCGGGTGAGGTTGCCCATGAGGATCACCTGGTTCAGGGCCCGGCGGAGCCTGGGCTGGCCCCGGGCGTCCTCCAGGGTTTCCCGGCCCCTCCCCTCCAGGGGGTCAATGAACTCGGCCCGCACCTGCACTTCGCTCCGCTTCTCCCCGTCCTTCTCCCACTGGCGGTACTCCAGGCGCCCTTCCACGAAGATGAGCTGGCCCTTTTCCAGAAGGTCCCCCCACATCTCCGCCTGGCGGCCCAGGAGCCTAACCCGGTGGTACCAGGGGACTTCCCTCTCCTGGCCGGACTCGTCCGTGAAGGCATCCTGTCCCGCCAGGTTCAGGTCCAGGATGGCCAGGCCTCCCGGGGTGTAGCGCATGTCGGGGCGGGCGGTCAGGGTGCCGATGAGGAATACTTGGTTCAGGCCTCGCGCCATGGGAACAGTTTACCCTTTGGCGAGGAGGGGCTCCGCCTTCTTCACCACCATCACCCGGCGCACGTTGTCGCGGACGCGGAGCTCCCGGGCCAGGGCGTTGACCCGGTCCTCGGGCATCTCCACCTGGTAGAAGAGGAAATACCCCTGGGGGTCCTTGGCGATGGGGTAGGCCAGGCGGCGCATCCCCCACTCCTCCACCCTCTCCACCCTGGCCCCGTGGGCCTCGAGGGCCTTGCCGATGATCTCCTTCTCCAGGGCGAGCTGGGTCTGGTCCAGGTTGGGGTTCAGGATGATGTTGACCTCGTACTTGCGCATCTTCACCTCCCTTCCGGGCCCGGCAGGCCGCACGAAGGAGGATTATACCCTTTTTCGCCCCCCAATGAAAGGCCCAGGGGGCCCTTAGGCCCCCATCTGGCTCCGCGGGCAGGACTCGAACCTGCGACCAACCGGTTAACAGCCGGCCGCTCTACCAGCTGAGCTACCGCGGACCGACCGCACTAGGCACTATAGCAAGGGCCAGGCCAAAGGTCAAGAAGCCCCGGGCTCGGCCCGGGGCTTCGGGAGGAAGGGCGTTCATACCCTTGTTTCCCGTTTCCTTCGGCCCACCATGCCCGGTAACCTCCCCGGGAACCCTTTGCCGGGGCACCCAGCATGGGGTGGTATCAGAGCTTCTTCAGGGCCTGGATGAGCTCGGTGAGGACCTTCTGGGCGTCGCCGTAGAGCATCCGGGTGTTGTCGGCGTAGAAGAGCTCGTTCTCCACCCCGGCGAAGCCTTTGCCTTGTCCCCGCTTAACGACGATCACGTTCTTGGCCTTGTCCACGTCCAGGATAGGCATGCCGTAGAGGGGGCTCCCGGGGCGGCGGGCGGCCGGGTTGACCACGTCGTTGGCCCCGATGACCACGGCCACGTCCACGGTGGGGAACTCGGGGTTGATCTCCTCCAGGTCCTTGAGCCTGTCGTAGTCCACCCCGGCCTCGGCCAGGAGCACGTTCATGTGCCCCGGCATGCGCCCGGCCACCGGGTGGATGGCGAACTTCACGTCCACCCCGCGGGCCTCGAGGAGGTCGGCGAGCTCCTTCACCTTGTGCTGGGCCTGGGAGAGGGCCATGCCGTAGCCGGGGACGAAGACCACCTTGTTCGCGTAGGCCAGCATGACGGCGGCGTCCTCCACGTCAATGGGCTTGAGGCTCCCCTTGACCTCGCCCGCCTCCTGCTCCACGCCGAACCCACCCACCAGCACGCTCCAGACCGAGCGGTTCATGGCCCGGGCCATGAGCACGGTGAGCAGGGTGCCCGCCGCCCCCACCAGGGTGCCCGCCACCATGAGGGCCGGGTTGCCCACGGCGAAGCCCTCAAAGCCCACGGCCATGCCGGTGAAGGCGTTGTAGAAGGAGATGGCCACGGGCATGTCCCCACCGCCGATGGGCAGGGTCATGAGCACGCCGAAAAGAAGGGCCAGCAGGAAGAAGAGGACGATGCTCGAGGTGGCGTCGTTGAAGAGGAGGGAGAGGCCGAGAAGCGCCGTGACCGCGAGGACTAGGGCATTCAGCACCTTCTGCCCCGGGAAGAGGATGGGGCGGCTCCGCATGATGCCTTGGAGCTTGGCGAAGGCGATGAGGCTCCCGGTGAAGGCCACGCTGCCGATGAGCCCGCCCAATATGGCCAGGGCCATCAGCCCCTGGTTGTCAAAGGCCCCCTTGAGGAGCTCCACCGCGGCGATGGTGGCGGCGGCGCCGCCGCCCATGCCGTTGTAAATGGCCACCATCTGGGGCATGTCGGTCATGGCCACCTTGACCGCCGCCCACCAGGCCACCACCGACCCCACGAGGAGGGCCAGGAGCATGAGGGCGAAGTTCCCCATCCCCGGCCAGAAGAAGGTGGCCAGCACCGCCAGGACCATACCCCAGCCCGCCCAGACGATGCCGCTTTTGGCCGTGGTGGGGTGGGCCATGCGCTTGAGGCCCACGATGAAGAGGATGGCCACCACGAAGTAGGCCGCCTGAATGAGGTCCATCACTGACCACCCCCTTTGGGCTTCTTCTCAAACATCTCCAGCATGCGCACCGTGACCGCGTACCCCCCGGCGGCGTTGGCGGCCCCCAGGATCACGCCCAAGAAGCCGATCAGCTTCTCCAGGCCGGTTTCCGCGTGGCCCAGAACCACCATGGCCCCCACCACCACCACCCCGTGGATGAAGTTGGAGCCCGACATCAGGGGGGTGTGGAGGATCACCGGCACCCGGGTGATGAGCTCGTAGCCCAAAAAGGCGGTGAGCACGAAGATGTAAAGGGCAGACCAGAAGCCAAACTCCATCACGCACCTCCCAGAAGGGCCTTGGTGGGCCCGTGCAGGATCTCGCCCTCCTTCATGAGAAGGGCCCCTTGGACGATCTCGTCCTCCCACTTGGGGGCGAACTCCCCTTTCTCTATGAGCAGGGTGGACAAGTTCAGGAGGTTCTTGGCGTACATCTCCGAGGCGTGGACGGCGAGTTCGCTGGGAAGGTTCAAGGGGCCGTAGATCCGCACCCCCTTCACCTCCACCACCTCCCCCGGCCTGGTGAGGACGCAGTTCCCCCCGGACTCGGCCGCCAGATCCACCACCACGGTGCCGGGCTTGAGGCGGTGCATCATGTCCTCGGTGAGGAGGATGGGGGCGCGGCGGCCGGGCACCTGGGCCGTGGTGATGATGGCGTCCATGCCGGCCACGTGCTCCCGCAGGGCCTCGTGCTGGATGCGCTTCTCCTCCTCGGTGAGCTCCCGGGCGTACCCGCCCTCCCCCTCGGCGCTGATGGGGAGCTCAATGGGCTTGGCCCCCAGGGAGAGGGCCTGCTCCAAGGCCGCCCTCCGCACATCGTAGGCGAAGACCTGGGCCCCCAGGCGCTTGGCGGTGGCGATGGCCATGAGCCCCGCCACGCCCACCCCCATGACCATCACCTTGGCGGGGCGGATGGTGCCGGCGGCGGTGGTCAGCATGGGGAAGAAGCGGGGGGAGAGCCTTGCGGCGTGGATGGCGGCCAGGTACCCCGCCACCGTGGCCTGGCTGGAGAGGGCGTCCATGCTCTGGGCCCGGGTGATGCGGGGGATGAGCTCCATGGCCAGGACCGTGGCCTTTTTTGCGGCCAAGGCCTTCACCAGGTCCAGGTTCTTGTGGGCCTGGACGAAGCCCACCACCAGGCATCCGGGCTCCAGGGCCTGGATCAGGTCCTCGCTGGGCGGCTGCACGGTGAAGAGGAGGTTGGCCCCCTTAAGGAGGGCTTCCCGCTCCACCACCTCCGCCCCCGCCTCCTGGTATAGGGGGTCGGGGTAGTAGGCGCCCTCCCCGGCCCCTCGCTCCACCCTGACCCTGGCCCCTCCCTTCACCAGGCGGGCCACCACCTCGGGCACCAGGGCCACCCTTCTCTCCCCTGGGGCCCTCTCTTTGGGAACCGCGATGGTCACCATAAGACCTCCTTCCGCGCCAGTATACCAGCGGGTTCTAGGGCGTTGGCCCCGGGCCTGACCCAGTGGTCAGAGTGGGAGGCGTATGGAAAAATGCCCCCATGCGGCCCTCCGGGCTCCAGGTGGCCGGCGTCCTCCTCCTTGGCATCCTGGCCATCAGCTTCGGGAGCATCCTGGTGCGGCTCGCCCTCGCCGCCTCAGAGGACAGAAGCCTGGCGTTTAGCCTGGTGATGAGCGCGGGGCGGATGGGCTTCGCCGCCCTTCTCCTCCTGCCCGGCTTCAAGAACCCCATCCGGGCCAGGGGGAGTATCCCCTTCGCCCTGGCGGCGGGGGCGGCCTTGGCCCTGCACTTCGCCTTCTGGATCACCTCCCTCTCCTACACCTCGGTGGCCGCCAGCACCGCCCTGGTCACCACCAACCCCGTCTGGGTCACCCTTCTGGGCTGGCTCCTTTTCGGGGAAAAGCCCTCCGGCCTCACCCTCCTGGGGGTGGGGGTGGCCCTGGTGGGCGGGCTTCTGATCGGCCTGGGGGACGCCCAGGGTGGGGGCACGAACCCCCTTTTGGGGGACCTCCTGGCCCTCCTCGGGGCCCTAGCCGCCTCCTTTTACTTCCTCCTGGGGCGGGAGGCCCAGAGGCGGGGGCTTTCCCTTCTGGAATACGTGAGGGTGGCCTACACCACCGCCTTCCTGATCCTCTTTCCTCTCCCCTACCTCCTCGGGGGAGGGTACGGGGGGTACCCGGGGGCGGTCTACCTCTACATCCTCCTCATGGCCCTTCTGCCCCAGCTCGTGGGCCACACCAGCTTCAACTGGGCCACCCGCCACATCTCCCCGGTCCTAGTGACCCTGGCCGTCCTCTTTGAACCGGTGGGGGCCAGCCTCCTGGCCTTCCTCCTCCTTGGCGAGGTCCCCGGGCTTCGGGTCATCCCGGGGGCCCTGGTCCTCCTTCTGGGGGTGGCCTTGGCGGTCCTGGGAGGGCGGCGGTGATCTTCGTGGCCCTGGCCGCCCTGCTTTGGGGCCTCGGGGGAGCCCTGGCGGGGCGGTTCATGCGGGAGATCCCCCCGAGGTCCTCATCCCCTGGCGCTTCCTCTTGAGCTTTCTCCTCCTCCTGCCCCTCCTCCTCCGCCACCCCCCTTCCCAAGAGGAACGGCCCCGCCTCATCCGGGTGGGCCTCGCCCTTTCCGGAGCCCAGGCCTTCTACTACCTGGCCATCCACACCGCCACCCTGGCCACCGGCATCTTCCTCCAGTACCTGGCCCCGGCCCTCCTCACCCTCTACGCCCTCCTAAGGAGGGAAAGGCTTCCCGCAAGGGCCCTAGCGGGCGTGGCCCTGGCCCTCTGGGGGGCCTATGTGCTGGTGGTGGGCCGGCAAGGGCTCCAAGGAAGCCCCGTGGGCGTGGCCTACGGCCTCCTCTCCGCCCTCTCCTTCGCCCTCTACGCCGCCTTCTCCCACGGCCTCAAGACCCCGCCCCTGGTGGCCCTGGGGGTGGCCACGGGGGTGGGAAGCCTCCCGGCCCTGCCCTTCCTCCTCCTTCACCTGGACCGGTCCCTGACCCTTACCCCCGGGCAGTGGGGGAGCATCCTCTACCTGGTCACCCTGGGCACGGTGGTCCCCTTCGGCCTCTTCCTTCAGGGGGTGCGCACCGTGCCCGCCCGCACCGCCACCCTGGTGGCCATGCTGGAGCCCCTGAGCGGGGCCCTCTTCGCCTGGCCTTTGGCGGGGGAGCCCTTAAAGCCGGAGGCCCTTCTGGGCGGGCTTATGATTCTCCTGGGCGTAGCCCTGAACCGGAGGTGATGTGGCCGTCCGCATCTTTGTCCTCTTTACCCTGGGCTACTTTCTCTCCTACTTCTACCGCTCCGCCAACGCCGTCCTCGCCAAGGACCTCTCCCAGGAGCTGGGCCTGGGGCCGGCGGAGCTGGGCCTCATGACCAGCCTCTTCTACCTGGCCTTCGCCGCGGCCCAGCTCCCTCTGGGTGGCCTTCTGGACCGCTTCGGCCCCCGGGTGGTCACCCCCTCTTTCCTCTTGTTGGCCGCGTTGGGGAGCCTGGTCTTCGGCCTGGCCCAGGGCTTCGGCACGCTAGCCCTAGGCCGGGCCCTGATCGGGGTGGGGATGGCGGCGGCCCTCATAGGGGCCCTGAAGGCCTTCAGCCTCTGGTTCCCCAAGAGCTACGCCACGGTGTCCACCCTCCTCGTGGGCATAGGGGCCACAGGGGGGCTCATGGCGGCCACACCCCTGGCCCTCCTCAAGGAGGCGGCGGGCTGGCGGGGGGTCTTCCTCTTCGGGGGGCTGGTGGTGGCCCTGGTGGCCCTGGCCATCTACCTGGGGGTGCGGAACGCCCCGCCCGGGGTGGCCTGGCCCAGGGGCGGGGAAGGGGGGGGCCTTTGGGAGGTGCTCCGCAACGGGAGGCTTCTCCGGGTGGCCTTCCTGGCCCTGGCCTTCGCCGGGAGCTTCCTCGCCCTGCAGACCCTCTGGGCCGGGGCCTACGCGTATCACCTGGGTCTTAAGGCCCTCGAGGTGGGTAACCTCCTCTTCCTCTACTCGGGGATGGCCGTCTTCGGCTTTTTGGTCTCCGGCTACCTGGCGGACCGGCTGGGGACGGCCAGGGTCCTCCTCTTCGCCAGCCTCCTCTTCGCCTTAGGCCTTCTCCTCCTTCTTTTAAGGGTCCTGGTTCCCGCCTACGCCCTCATGGGCTTCTTCGGGGCCTTCAACATCCTCACCCTCACCCAGGCTCGGGAGCTGGTGGCGGGCCACCTGGTGGGCCGGGGGACCACCCTGGTCAACCTCTTCGGCATCGGGGGCACCTTCCTCCTCCAGTGGGGGGTGGGCGGGGTGGTGGCGGCCCTCGGCTACCAGGCGGCCTTTTTGGGTCTTCTCAGCCTTCTCCTTTTGGCGGTGGCCCTCTACCTGCCCCTTCTCCGCAGGTGATAAACTCCCTCCATGCTGGCCCAGGTGCGGAGCTACGCCCCTTACGGCCTGGACGCTGTTCCCGTCACCGTGGAGGTGGATGTGAGCCCCGGTCTTCCCTCCTACGCCCTGGTGGGCCTGCCCGACAAGGCGGTGGAGGAGAGCCGGGAAAGGGTGCGGGCCGCCCTGAAGAACGCCGGCTTCCCCTACCCCCAGCCCGGGTGGTGGTGAACCTGGCCCCGGCGGAGCTCAAGAAGGAGGGGAGCCAGTTTGACCTGCCCATCGCCCTGGGCCTCCTGGCCGCCCAGGGGGTGCCCCTCGAGGCCCTTTCCCCCCTAGCCGTGGCCGGGGAGCTGGGCCTGGACGGCAGCCTGAGGCCCATCCCCGGAGCGGTGAACCTGGCCCTGGGCGCCCTCGCCGAGGGCAAGACCCTCCTTCTACCCGAGGAGAGCGCTAAGGAGGCGGCCCTGGTGGAGGGGGTGAGGGTCTACGGGGCCGGAACCCTAAGGGAGGTGGCGGCCTTTTTGCGGGGCGAGGAGGCCTTGGAGGAGGCCAGGCCCGAGGACCCCCTGGAGGCCTTGGAGGCCCTGGACCTCAGGGACGTGAAGGGGCAGGCCAAGGCCAAAAGGGCCTTGGAGATCGCCGCTAGCGGCTACCACCACCTCCTCATGGTGGGAAGCCCGGGATCGGGGAAGACCATGCTGGCCCGGCGCCTCCCCTTCCTCCTGCCGCCCCTCTTCCGGGAGGCCGCCTTGGAGGTGACCCGGATCCACTCCGCCGCCGGCAAGCCCGTTAGAGGCCTCATCAAGACCCCGCCCTTCCGGGCCCCCCACCACACGGTGAGCTACGCGGGGCTCATCGGGGGCGGGGCCATCCCCAAGCCCGGGGAGGTCTCCCTGGCCCACCGGGGGGTCTTCTTCCTGGACGAGTTTCCCGAGTTCTCCCGGGAGGCCCTCGAGGCCCTCCGCCAGCCCCTGGAAGACGGCGTGGTCACCATCGCCCGGGCCCGGGCCAGCCTCACCTTTCCCGCCCGCTTCCTCCTGGTGGCGGCCATGAACCCCTGCCCCTGCGGCTTTTATGGGGACCCGGAAAGGGCCTGCACCTGCACCCCGGGCGCCCGGAGCCGCTGTGTGGGCAAGATCTCCGGGCCGCTTCTGGACCGCTTTGACCTGGTGGTGGAGGTCCCCCGCCTCACGCCGGAGGAGCTGGCCCGGGCCCCCGAGGGGGAGAGCACCGAGGCGGCGCAGGAGCGGGTCCTTAGGGCCAGGGAGAGGATGCTGAAGCGCCAGGGCCGCCCCAACGGAGAGCTTTCCGGAGGGGCCCTGAGGGAACACCTCCGCCTCACCCCTGGGGCCAAGGCCCTCCTGCAGGCCGCCGCCAAAAAACTCCTCCTCCCCGCCCGAAGCTACGACCGCCTCCTGCGGGTGGCCCGCACCGTGGCCGACCTGGCGGGCGCCGAGCGGGTGGAGGAGGCCCACGTGGCCGAGGCCCTGGCCTACCGCAAGACCCTGTGAGCGCCTAGGTAGCGGCCTGGTCCCTAAGCCAGGCCATCAGGGCCTCCGCCGCCGCCAGGTTGGTGGCGAGGGGCACCCCATGCACGTTGCAGACCCGCATGAGGGCCTGAACGTCGGGCTCGTGGGGCTTGGCGCTCAAGGGGTCCTGCAGGAAGATGACCGCCAGGACCCGCCCCTCGGCCACCCGGGCCCCGATCTGCTGGTCCCCGCCCAGGGGGCCGGAGAGGACCCTCTCCACGGGAAGCCCCGTGGCCTCCTGGACCCGGGCCCCCGTGGTGCCGGTGGCCAGGAGGGGGAAGCGGGCCAGGAGGTCTCGGTGCCTTTTGGCGAAGGCGGCCATCTCCTCCTTCTTGGCATCGTGGGCGATGAGGGCCAGGTACTTCACGGGCCCATTGTAAGCTTGGGGCATGGACTACGCGCCGGACCTGGCGTTTTTGGAGAGGCTTCTTCTGGCCACCGGGCCTTCCGGCTTTGAGGAGGAGGCGGCCCAGGTCTTCCTGGAAAAGGCCTCCACCTTCGCCGAGACGGAGCGGGACCGCCACGGCAACGTCTACGCCCGCCTCAACCCCGGCCAAAGGCCCAAGGTCCTCCTCCTGGGCCACCTGGACGAGATCGGGGTCATCGTGAGCCACGTGGAGGAAAAGGGCTTCTTGCGCTTGAGGCCCCTAGGGGGCTGGGACCCCCAGGTGCTGGTGGGCCAGCGCCTGCGCTTTCTGGGAAAGAAGGGGCCGGTCCTCGGGGTGGTGGGCAGGAAGGCCATCCACGTCCTGAAGGAGGAGGAGAGGAAAAAGGCCGTGGAGATGGCTGAGCTTTTCGCCGACATCGGGGCGGAAAGCCGGGAGGAGGCCCTGGCCTATCTGGAGGTGGGAGCGGTGGGGGTTCTGGACCAGGCCCCGGAGTGGCTTCTGGGGAAGCGCCTGGTCTCCAAGGCCCTGGACAACCGCCTGGGGGCCTTCGTGGTCCTCGAGGCCCTGCGCCTCCTCAAGGACCAGGCCCCCTGCGAGGTGGTGGCCGTGGGCACGGCCCAGGAGGAGATCGGGGCCTACGGGGCCAGGACCGCCGCCTTCCGGGAGGCCCCGGACCTGGCCCTGGTGGTGGACGTCCACCACGACAGCGCCACCCCCGGCATGGAAAAGGGCCTGGTGGGGGAGGCGGAGCTGGGCAAAGGGGTGGTGCTGGACGTGGGCCCCTTCGTGGACAAGGAGGTCCTGCGGGGGCTAAAGGCGGCGGCGGAAAGGGAGGGCATCCCCTACGTCCTCCACGCCCACGGGAGCCACTCCGGCACCGACGCCGACGAGGTGGCCAAGGTGCGGGAGGGCATCCCCACGGGGATCGTCTCCATCCCCCTTCGCTACATGCACTCCCCGGTGGAGATGGTGGACTTCCGGGACGTGGAGCGGGCGGTGCGCCTCCTGGCCGCCTTCGTGAAGGGGGTGTAGCCGTGCTCACCTTCAAGGAGGCCCAGAGGATGGTGGACGCCTGGATCGGGCGGTTTGCGGAGGGCTACTTCCCGCCCCTCCTCATGCTGGCCCGCCTCACCGAGGAGCTGGGGGAGGTGGCCCGGGTCCTGGCCCACCGCCACGGGAAGACCCCCAAGCCCGGCGAGGAGGAGGGGGACCTGGCCATGGAGCTCGCCGACCTCCTCTTCGTCCTCATCTCCCTGGCCAACCGCGAGGGCATTGACCTGGAGGAGGCCTTCCTAAAGGCCATGGAGAAGTACCGCAAGCGGGACAGCGCCCGCTGGACCCCGAAGGAGTTGGAGTAATCCCTCTGGGGCCCACGGTGGCAGGCCTCTTCGCCGAGCGCTTGGGCAAAGGGGAAGGGGCCCTCTGGGCGGCCAGCGCCCTTCTTCTCCTTTCTCCGTCCTTCCCCAAAAGCGCTGAGGGCCGGCCGCTTTGCCAACAAAGGCTCTTGGCACTTTCGGGGCCCCACGGCGGGGTATTCAAGTGCTCGCACTTCGGTTTCGCAACATGGAGTGCCCAAGTCGGGGCTGTGGAGGGGCTTTTCTGGGGCCCCCGCCGCGGCGAAAGCCGCGGCGGGGGACTCAGAAGCCGTAAAGGGCCAGGTAATTGGCCCCCAGGTACCTGAGGAAGGCTTGGGCGCCGGGGGGGCTGCCCGTCCCCCTCCCCAC
>Ga0081478_142769_pt1 | contig 18419 bp, 16 predicted proteins | sample OctSprmetagenome_FD_70983 | JGI IMG/M metagenome (GOLD analysis project Ga0081478, IMG submission 70983) | Hot spring and microbial mat streamer communities from Octopus Spring Streamers, Yellowstone National Park, USA - T=80-84 v2 (version 2) | ecosystem: Environmental > Aquatic > Thermal... | reverse complement strand
CAGGGCCCCTCCTACCCCTAACCTCAGCCTCCCCAACATAGACGTTAGCATCAACAACCCTCCCACCGGCTAAGACGAGCCTAGCAGTATAAGGGGTCCCTATGAAGCCTAGCTCCCCGACAACCTCAGGCTCCACAACGATGTATGTCGAACCAGTGTCAACAAGCATCCTTAAAGTCCTAGAGCCCCTAAGGCCCCTTAACGTAACATTAACGTAAACGATGCCCACGGCAGACCCCTGGATTGGAGGATGTTGAAGGTAGGTTTAAACTAGCTAGGAGACTATGAGTGTTAGCAATCGGACATGCTAGGATTTCTTTCAATTACATCGAATGGATTCGACTTTCGGTGAGTTAACGAACATAACACGGTTATGCAATTACCCAAATTATTCTTATATGTGGTTGAGTCGAGGAGTGTAGAGTTTACACTCAACAGAGAGAGCAGTAAACCTCCTAAGAGCAAAAGACTCTGTAAAGCCGAGAGTGGAAAACAAACAACCTATCCATAGAGAAGACACCTAGATAACAAGTACACCAAGGGAAGCTTAAAACCACACGTGAACCGAAGCCTGTATACGTTATCCTTGAACACCGTATCCATTAACTTGTGTGCTAGCAGTATACAATGGAAACTCCTATTCAAAACATGGGAAATCTAATGAGACGTAAAAGCGAAAAGCTTAAATACCAGATCCTACACCATATACATGGAGTCCCCACCTGGGGGCTTAATGGAATAGAATCCATACAATGGAGATGAGAGAAATTTCCACAGTTAACATAAAGCGTGATGGTGCAGAATCCATTCAATGGAATTGAAAGTTCTTTGAGGGGAACTTCGGGAGCTCCTGGTACGAATCCATTCAATGGAATTGAAAGGACCGCCGGCGCATGGTACTGGCGTTCTACCGTGGATTACGGTATACTGCTAACAGTATCCATTAACAACTGTGGTAGCCTTATTATCGAGTCGAAGAGCGGTAAGAGGAAGATGCCGATATGGGAGGTTGATGTGGTGGTGGTAGCTTCTAGTGGTGTGAGTTTAACTAGTAGAGCTTTAAGGCTCATGATTAGAAGTGGTGTGGAACTCCTAGTCCTCGATAGCCGTGGGGATCCAGTGGGTATCATGTACACGAGTTATTACACGAGGACCCCTGAGACTAGGAGAGCCCAGTATCTAGCTGTAGCAAGTGGGAGAGCTGCATATTACATGATCTCTATAGCAAAATGTAAAATAGGATCCCAAGCCTCCGTTCTAGAGAGGCTATCGGTGGACTTCTCCGAGAAGAGGCTAAGAACTCACGCTGAAGAGCTTAGACGGGATAGCACTAGATCCAAGGGAGGGTGTCAGGCTAACAGGTGCAACATTACTGCTCTAGACTCCAATGCTTATTAACTTTTATATCCACCTTCGCTTTAGCTAATCTTTAGTTTTAGGATTTGATGTTAAACTATGAGCTAGATTTTTATCAAAAGGTAAATCCTAGTAGATAAGTCTATGCCTTTTTAAGACCAAGAGCTTAACATAATCTAGCTTCCTTCTCTAAGAATCCCCTTTAATCCTTCAAATTACTGTCTACGAAATTGTTGTAATAATGACAGGCCTATACATACCAAAAGGATAGTATAAAGGTTAGCAGTGGATCCCGAGAACGTTCACTATGGTAAGTATTAATATCAAACCATATCTATAGAGACTCTGAGGTGGATTCCTGAAAACTTCTAATATCTAAATAACTTTTTATTATCATACTACTTAAGCCATTGGAGGAAAAGAAATTAAGAAAGTTTACTTAGGTTATTATACGATCAATCGGAAAATCTCATGCTAAATTTTCAAGTCAGCTTAACTTTGGTCTCAAGAAGACTTATCATTAATCTCTTAATATTGTTATGTTACTGAGTTTACAAGCTCTTTAATCCTTTTATTAAATAATTGGGCTTAAAAACTACATTGCTGAAGTTAACAGATCCGTTATTAATGAAGCTTCCTATTCTTTTCTTTAATAAAACGTCTAGCGCTCTCCATTAGCCTCAACCTCGACAACCTTAAAATCTCTGAATATCCTAACTATATCACTAATCTCATAACATCAGAGGTCGTAGAGAAGCTCATGGTGTAGAAGGTCGTACAAGTAAGTCGATATGTATGTGATCCCATTTCACATAGAAGTGACCTTCATATTACTAACAACAATTTTCTGATCGCATATCCACAAGTTTCAATGGGGAATATAACTTCAAAGGATTCAAGATCAAAGTAGTTAACAAGCCTCTAATTATCAAAATGATATTATCATATTCACCGAGCTTAACATCAATATCATCTTTCTTAAGAGTATAATACTTCTTAATCGGTAGCCTAATACTACTATTAATAAACCTACCAGCATTCTCGATAATAGTGATAAGGATTTTTAGTAAGTAGGCATCACAGTCTTTCACGACCTCTCTAAGATCCTTTAGTGATCTTTCCGGGAGCTCTTCATCAACAGAAAATAAAGTGACATACCCACACCCTAGTTTTAACGCTTTCTGAACACCATAATAGAAAAGGGGATCTACATAGCCTAGTGAGAAGACTCTAAAGACCTGAATCTTATGCTTCAGAGAATTATGAAGTGGTGGGGGAGGATAGGACGAATTATCGACTACTATGATCAAATCAAGATATTTACTGTATCCTATAGCTTTACCTATAGCCTCATCATAATTATCTCGTGTAAACATAAGAAGGCAAAGCTTTTCCCTACGCTCTCGCTTTTGCATATCAAACCACCTGTTAAAGCTTATATATGATATCCCTTATAAGCATTAGTCCTAGAGTTCACATATGGAACTCTATGATAGAACGCCATAGATACTCAAATGATCTACGTAAGATCACGCATTGAAAGTTTAATTTATATTAACTCTAACTTATGAATTCTTACTCTTTTTAACCTTTCTTTTGTATCCTTCTTCTCCTCTTGAGCACGGATGCTTCCAAGTCTTACATAAGTTAAGCAATGGTCTAACCTTTAAGGCATTTTAGTGTGATTTTAAGTTTGACTCACATTCGTTAATTAGCTAGCTTCTTTCGTCACATTCCTTTGCTATGCCTCCCTTATAATATCTCATGATCTTCTCCTATCATTTCTTATCACTAGTGAATTAACAGTTTTAGCTAACAACCTTAGCTGGTTTAATACTTCAGTAATTATCAAATATCTTAAAAGTTTAACTTTTAGCCTGTAGAATAGTATATCGTTTTTGTCAAGCGCTTCGAGGGCTTTCGTTAGGCTTCCTTTGATGTGGAGTTTGAAGTATATTGCTGCGTCTCCGAAGAGTCTCTTGAGGGTTTTAGTCTCAGATACTATAGCTATTTTTTCTGCGTATATGGCCTCCCATCCTGCTGATAATAATGTGTATTCCCTGGTTGTTGTTACGATCACCGCTTTGGCTCTGCTTAGTGTTGTTAGGTATTCTTCGTTGTTAAGGTATCCTGTGAAGACTATGTGGGGTGTGTTCCTGTACTTATGGTAAAGATGCTCTCTCCTTTTATAATCACCTGTTACCACTAAGGGGGCTTTAATGTTTGCTGCTAGAAACTCCTCTAGTATGTATTCTAGAGGCTCGTCGCTTCTCCAAGATGCTGGTAGTAGTATGTAGTCGCTCTCATCCTGGGATTTAATGAGTTTCCTTGGGGGATCGTAGACTAGGATTGCTCTCTTCGTGAGGCGTTTTGGTAGGAGTTTGAAGATTTCACTATTATGGACTATGATTAGATCCGCTGACTGTAGGAGTGGGGTGAACGGCTTGTTTAAGAGGACCCCCTTCCAGTCGTCGTAGATTAGGAATGCTGTGTGTACATCGACAACTAGCTTAAATCTGAGTATAAACTTCAGTATTGAGAGTAGCAGGAGTAATGGACCTTGGGGGAGCTCCGCTATGACTAGTTTAGGTTTATTCCATAGGATGGCTCTTACAGTGTTTGCAACCTGTCTTAGATATGGAGGAGCTCCAGTTAGGAGGTATAGTTTAGCTCTGAGTATGACTGGCAACCATCTAGTCCTAATACCTATATCTCTGCCCACCCGGGTCCTCCAAGCTATATAGATCCTCTCAGCCAACCCATACCCTTACACTCTAGGAGAGTTTGAAATATTTAAGTCATAACATGCAATCTTGGTGACTAGGTGGTTTAACTAGTGAAGCCTAATATAGGTATTGTAATGGTTACATTTAATAGTTACTCGAAGCTCGGAGATTTCTTTATAGAAGCACTTTCAAGCATTAAGGAGAACTGCGATGAGGACTGCTTCGTAGTTGTTGTTGATAATAACTCACGTGATAGTACTAGAGAGGTTGTTAGGAGGCGTCTAGATAGTAATCTTTTGCTTCTACCATTACCACATAATGTGGGATTACCTAAAGCTTACAACATGGGAGTTGTATATGCTAAGATGAAGGGCCTGGAGCCTAGCTTCTACTTCTTCATGAACGACGATGTCATACTGGAACCACATCTTCTAAAAAAGCTTATGAGGATCTTAGAGACTTCAGATAAAATTGGTGCAGTTCAACCCTTAATAGTTCATAGAGATGGCATTCTGGAGATGGGATTCCTATTAGGGTACACGGGGCTCGTGAAAGCCGTAAGGATACAGAAATACCCTAGGTTCATTAACTGCATTGTTGCTGGAGCAGCTCTCCTAGTCAAATCCAAGGCTCTCCACGAAGCTGGATTATTTGATAACAACTACTTTTGGGGCTACGATGATGTGGATTTCGTCTGGAGATTACAGAAGCTAGGTTATATAACCTTAGTTGATACAAGTGTAAAGGTGTGGCACTACGGTAGTGCCACATTAGGTAAGATACATCCTTTGAAGGACTACTTGAACACTAGAAATAGGATATGGATGTTCTTTAAGAACTCTAGGGGGAGGACAGTAATTTACGCCCCATTTCTCTTCTTAGGCATTCTCTTCACACTAATCTTAAGGCTAAGATCGCGTAATAAGAGTTCTATCATTAAGATCGTGGAAGGGTTAATGGATTCATTGAGATACCTTAAGCCATACCTAAGACACTCTCCCTATATAGAGGGGAACGCTATGATGCCAACAATATTAGCTGACGCGCTAAGAGTTTCTAAGGGGATTAAAAGCATTATAGGTGTTAAGTATTGAACGGAAGGGAGCCATTAGTATCGATAATCTGGGTTAACTACAATAGCATGCCTATAATAGACCTTGTGCTAACATCTCTTAGAGGATTCAAGAACTTAAACTACACCAACTACGAGCTGATAATTGTTGATAATGCTAGTTTTGATGGGAGCTTTGAGATTATAAAGAGGCATGTGGAGACATGGAGTAAACCTAAGATCAAGATAATACGTTTAACCACAAATAAGGGTTATATGGGTGCGTGTAGTGAAGGGTTTAAGGCTATAGAGGGGGGCGCAGAGTATGTTGCTATATCTAATAATGATTTTATCCCCGTTGCTGATAGTTTAAGGTTATTAGTTGAGAGGATGGAATCTGAAAGGGTGGTGGGAGGGGCTCAGGGTGTAGTTTTAGACTATGAGACTAAGCTTGTAGATTCTGCAGGCTACATCTTAGACGAGCTTCTAAGACCACATCCACTATTCAGGTTCAAGGACCCCACGGTTATTAAAGGGGATTTTAGTGTAACATACGCTTATGGCGCCTACTCACTCTACAAGGTAGACGCTGTTAGAAGGGCTAGGAATATTGGGACTATATTTGATCCAGAGCTCTTCGCATTCATCGATGACATAATGCTTGGTTTAAGGTTATGGATGGAAGGGTATAAGGTTAAATCCTACCCTATAATAGCCGGCCTGCATTACAGAGGGGCGACTATGAGGGGAGGAGGCCTCCTAAGATCATACCTAGGTCTCAGGAATTACCTAGCCCTAGTAATCGCTAGTAATAGTAGGTGGAAGGAGTACTCAGTACTTTACGCTCTAGCCAGAGCTTCAACTTATGGCATACTTGGAAGCCAGAAGGGTGTTATTGGCTATCTTATGTATAGAGCTTTAAGGAAGGCAATGAAAGTAGCAAAGTTAATTTTAGAAAGAGAAGGTATTATAGATGTTTATAAAGCCCCACTAATAAAAATGAGCCCTTTAGAGGTAATTACATCAATCCTAGCTCCAGCACGGTTAACCAGATTAAAAGCAGACTATATAATAGCGAGAATATGGCAAGCTAGCACATCTACGCTAGAGACTCTTGCTGGAAGGTGAAATAGATGAAACTCAACACAGCTTTGATACATTACCCCACATCTCCAGGAGGTGTAGAGTACATGGTCATCAACATGGCTAAAGCCCTTAGTGAGCTAGGTCACAATATCACCATTATATCAAGTAGGCCTATGGATAGAACGCTAATAGAAAACCTTTACGCTATAACGATGGAGGGTGTAAACAATGAAGTGTTACCTCCACCATACCATCTTAGACTAGCCGAGATCCTATCCGCAGGGAGATTAGTGAGATTAAGGAGAGCCGCTTACGTTAGATACGCCCTTGAAGCCTTAAGAAAGCTAGGTGAATACGATTTAATCATTGATACTCAAAGTAATACACTAACACCTGCTGACATAAGCTATATACATTACCCAGCTATAACCCCAACTTACGGAGAAGGCCTGCAATATAAGATCTATAATGCTATCGTAAAACTGTACATAGGGAGGTTTACGGGCTCACCCCTACTAGTCCTAACAAACTCTACTTGGACACAGGAGATCTTAAGGAGGATTTACAAGGTTAAGTCTGTAATATTACACCCACCTATACACACAGATCTCTATGCTGACATCGCTAAGATAAAGGAGAGAGAAGAAAGGGTCATAACAATATCAAGGCTAACACCGGAGAAAAACCTAGACTTTATATTGGAAGTAGCTAGATACCAGAAAGACCTAGTATTCACCATAGCTGGAGCTACAACTAAGCACTCAGAAGCTTATGTGGAGAGGTTGAAGAAAAAAGCAAAACTCGTGGGAGTAAAAAATGTGGAGATAGTGGAAAACCCTACGAGGGGAGAGATAAAAGATCTTTTAGCTAGGTCAACATACTACCTACACCCTAAATTCCCAGAACACTATGGGATAGCGGTCATGGAAGCTATAGCTGCAGGATGCATACCCATAGTCTATGCTAATGGAGGACTCTGGACCGACATAGTTTCTAGAATCTCGGAGGATTTAGGATACAGAACACTCAGCGATGTCATACCAGTGTTGAGGAAACTAAAGGAGAATACCCAGGAAAAGGAAAGGATTAGAGAAAGAGGTTTCGAGATAGTCCATAAACTAGACTATAGGCATTTTAGGTATAAGATGAACGTTATAATACAAAAAGTTTATGCAATTAAGGTAAATGAGGTAAGGTGATGTTAAACATGCGTTATAAGCGTCGACACTTAATAACTAGGGATACTAAATGTTCTTCCACCTTCCTGAAGTGTCCCTTTTCTTATCCATGAGGTCGTCTATCGATGGAGGGTTTAGAAAGGAAAATAATAGTTAGGATGTTAGAGACAAGTAAGTGGATTGAAGTTTAAGTGTAGAGGGTGAGAATGGATGTGGTCTAAAGTGTCTATAATTTGGCTTAATTACAATTCTCGCAGGATCCTAGATATTGTTTTAAGGTCTTTGGAATCCATAGTTGGGCTAGACTACCCAGAGGATAGATATGAGCTTATAGTTGTCGATAACGGCTCACTTGATGGGAATTTAGGGGAAATTGCGAGCTTCCTTGAGAGGAGCACGATTAGGAGGAAAGTTATTAAGTTAGAGAGGAATCTGGGTTTTACTGGTGGGAACAATATAGGATTTATGGCTAGGGATAGGGAGAGTAAGTATGTTCTCTTGTTAAACAATGATGTAGTATTGTATAGTGATGGATTAAAGGCTTTAATTGAATATGCTGAACAGTACGAGCACATAGGAGGTTTAAATGGAGTTGTGTTAAAGTATGGTGGTAATATTATAGATAGTGCTGGGGTTTTCCTAAGCGAAATGCTTAAGATATATGTACCGGGGGAGGGCGTGAGATACCCTTGGATTCTAAAGAGACTGTATTAAGTCACCTACGCTGATGGATGTTGTGCCTTATATAGGGTCGACCATTTGCTAAGATGTTGTGGTGGGAGGATATTCGTTAACGAAGGTTTTATGTACTTCGATGACTACCTTTTAGGTTTAATGCTATGGAATCACGATTTTAAGCTTGCCTGCATTCCAAAAATTGTAGCAGAGCACACTAGAAGCTCTACCATTGGGGAGGGAAGCCCGCTACAGCATTACTTTGGTGCTAGAGGTAGGGTAGCCTTATCTCTGATATCTAATAGTAGGTTTAAGGAGTTGATATTATTTCAATCTATAAGGGGGTTGTATAAGTGCGCGGGCTTAAGGTCTAGAGTGTGTACTAGAGCAGTAATCGACGGTCTAAAGCTAGGGAAGCTAGATGATGCATAAATATGGTATGTTGATCGATCTTTATAAAGCACTCATAATTGAGCTAAATTCGTTATGGGCACTTGGTCATCTCATCTTCACGAGATCCACCGGACGCAGAGTATTAAGGAAGATCTATGAAGACTGGTTTATCAAGAACCTTAAGAAGCTCACTGTAGACTGACATGGAATATCTAAGATTTTTAAGGCTTATAAAGACCTTTACAGCTTAGGTGTTCGAGAATATGTTAAGAGAGCTTCGACTTCTACTTGCTAGCAAGAAGCTGTTTGCTAATTGGCTTGAGGCAGGGTTTAGATTTAACCTAGTCAAATACAAGGTTGTAAGGAATGGAGTAATTGTTAAGTGTGACGGTAGAAGATATGAGCTTTCTCCTAGGGCTTATACGTGGATTTTACGTGCTAACGTGCGCGGTGTTGTTAAGGGTGTTTTGTGCTCCAACTATTTAACCCTTAACCTTAATTCAGGAGATATTCCTGCATCTCTTACCGTTTTGTATGATAGATTCCTACTTAACTATGGAGGAATGTTCCTTCTAATACCTACTGTTGACATCCTTAATGACTTTGTTTTCGAGAACCTAGTTGGTGGTGCTTACGACGACCTGAATGTTGTTAATAAAGTTGTTGTAGATGTAGGTGCTGGTATTGGTGATACGGTAATCCTCTTTTTATCGAGAGGTGCTAGGACTGTAATAGCCTTGGAGCCGTATCCGAGTCTATATAAGCTTATGGAGACTAACGTTAAGCTTAATAATATCGGTGGTAAGGTTAACTTGCTTAATGCCGCTTTAGGCCCTAACGATGCTGAGATCTGTAACTTCCTAGATGAGGTTTGGGATTATAGATAGTTTAAGCCAGGCGAAGCTAGAGGAGGTGAGTGTAAAGAAAAGGTCAAAGTGTATACTTTAGATTCTCTGGTATCAATGTTTGACCTAGAAAACGCTATACTCAAGGTAGACTGTGAGGGTCGTGAGTACGAAACCATATTAACCACGCGCCTTGAGACACTTAAGCTCTTCAACCAGATTATAATAGAATACCATAACGGCTATTGGAGGCTAAAAAGGGTATTAGAGGAAGCAGGCTTCAAGACGATTATAAAGCCTATAAGAAGCTCTAACGTTCCTATCAAAAAGCACGGCTATATCGTGGCACTAAGAGACACTCCTTTTTGGGAAGAAAGGTTGATAGATAACGAATCGAAAGGATCTTCCTAGGAATGATTGCTCTTCACATCTAGTACCTAAAAGCATACATCACCCTCTAAACTTTGATTTGCAAGCTTTAATTCATGAGGAAAGACTATAGGTTCATTATAGCAAGCTCCCTATCCCTTAAGTTATGTTGTATGAAGATTATGTAAACCAGAGTTGTAAGTTAAGCTATCTTAGCCTTTAACCCCTTTACCCTTCTATATAATCATAGAACGTGAAGTTTGTTTCAGCTTCCTTTAACGGAGGACACCTTTTATCCTTCTCGCTTAGTATGATACCCTCCTTTATTGGCCATTGAATTCCAATTTGAGGGTCATCCCATCTTATACACCTCTCATGTTGTGGTGAGTACTCTTTTGTAACGAGATAGAGGAAATACGTGTCCTCTAAGGCTTGAAAGCCGTGTGCAAAGCCTGGTGGTATCCACAGAGCATAGCCCGGCTCAAGGTTCACCCCCACATATCTTCCAAACCATGGGGATCCTCTCCTTATATCTACAGCAACATCATATACGCTACCCGAGATCACGTAGACAAGCTTACCTTGCTCCATGGGTTTAAGCTGGTAGTGAAGACCTCTAACAACACTCCTCTTAGAGAAGCTCAAGTTAACTTGGACGAAATCATAAGGAATATCGTTGGTTAAAAAATCAGACCTCTTATAGAGCTCTGCAAAGAACCCTCTTTCGTCATGGAATTTAATGAACTTAACTAGTATAACATCACCTATATCTAAGCGCTTGAATAACTCAAAAGGCATAAAGTCCACCGAGGATAGCTATCTCACACCAAGATCTTTTAAACCTTCCTTAAGACGTTTAATCCTCTAAAATATTTCATCATTTAGCCACCATGTGTTTAACGGAAAGGATCTAGGCTAGGAATTTTAGAGTTTAAGTAACTATAGAGATAACAAAATTTCCCCCGATCTTTTTAATAAAAAGTTTTATACCTCCTACCTTACTTCATTCCAAGGATGGGGTTGCAAGCTTGCAAGGTATTGTGTTAGTTGCTGGTGAGGGTACCAGACTTAGACCGCTTACATTCACCATCCCTAAACCACTAATCCCTATTTTAGGTAAACACTTTGTAGTCCATATTCTCGAATCTTTTAGGGACTCCGGTGTTACAAGTATTAGTCTTGTGATTGGCTATTTGGGACATCTATTTAAGGAGATTGTTGGTGATGGCTCGGGGGTCGGGGTTAAGGTTAGCTATGTCGTTCAACCTCAGAGGCTTGGTATCGCTGATGCCATATATAGGGCTATATCTGAAAACCTGCTAGACGATCCTATCATAGTCCATCTTGGCGATAACTTCTTTGGCGAGGGTATATCGCGTTTTGTTGACGAGTTTAGGAAGGGTCAATGTGATGTCTTCCTTGTACTCACTAGATTCAAAGATCCAACTAGGTTTGGCTACGTTATAGTTGAGGATGGTAGGGTGAAGAGACTTATAGAGAAGCCTAGAGAGCCTCCCCCTGGAGGCTACACACTCTCAGGATTCTATGCGTTTCGAGACCCCCATGATGTTGGAAGGGCGTTCAAAGATTTAAAGCCTTCATGGAGAGGTGAGTATGAGATAACCGATTTAATACAATGGTTTGTAGATAGATCATACAATATATGCTATACTATTACGAATAGCTGGTGGAAGGATATGGGGACTCCCGAGGATTTACTAGATCTCCTATACTTAGTCCTTGATAAGATAACCCAGAGGATAGAAGGTGAAGTTATAGGTGACGTTAGAGGCCGGGTAATAGTGGAGAAGGGAGCTTTCGTGGAAGGTACAGTTCTTGGTCCCGCATATATAGGCAAAAACGTTTATATCGGGAGAAAAGCTGTGATCGAGCACTATGTAAATGTAGAACATGATGTTAAAGTACATTCGGGATACCTATCCAGAGCATTGATCCTAAATGGTTCAAGAATCGACTTGAACTCAGCCAGGCTAGTTGAGAGCATTGTAGGAGCTGGAAGCGAGATATCACTAAACTCTGGAACTTACAAACTCATAGTAGGAGATAAGAGTACCATCAAGGGATTGTAGGAGGTGATATGATAACGTGAAAGTCCTTATAACAGGCTGTGGTGGGTACATAGGCACAACTCTTGCACCATACCTCTTGAGAAATGGTTACAATGTTAGATGTGTTGATTGGCTTATCTTCGGCGATGACACCCTATCTCATGTTATTGGAGAGAAGGGGTTTGAACTCATTAGAGTCGATGTGAGAGATGTAGATGCATCATGCCTTAGAGACGTAGATGCTATCATAGACATGGCTGCTATACCCAATGATCCAACAGGGGAGCTACTACCTGATTTAACGTGGGAGGTAAATTTTAAAGCTAGGGTTAGGATTGCTAACTTAGCTAAAAAACACCGTGTATCCAGGTACATACTTGTGTCGAGTGCTAGTGTTTATGGTAGGAGAGAGGGGTTAGTTGATGAGAGTAGCGATCCAAATCCTCTTACAGTCTACGCTAGAGCTAATCTTGAGGCCGAAAGAGGTGTGATCCCACTAGCTGATAAGGACTTTACTGTTATCGTTGCAAGACTTTCAACGGTCTATGGTGTATCTAAGAGGATGAGGTTTGATCTTGTTGTGAACACTATGACGTTAACAGCTTATCTTGAGAATAGGGTTTACGTGGAGGGTGATGGAATGCAGTATAGACCGCTTATACACGTAGTTGATGTAGCTAGAGCTTTAAAGCTACTGCTGGAAGCGCCTAATGATAAGGTGAATGCTCAGATATTCAATATAGGATCTAACGAGCAAAACTATAGGATTATAGATATAGCACGTGAAGTCTCCAGGATAACAGAGGCCATTATCGTTTTTAAAGGTGAGGTTGATAGGAGAAGCTACAAGTTATCATTTGATAAAATCGGGGAGACCATAGGTTTTACACCATTATACATGATACAAGACGCTATAAAGCACCTATATAACGACCTATTAGCAGGCATTATAAAACCTGAGGATAGATGGTTCACAGTAAAATGGTATAAGAAGTTGCTTGAGGAGGGGGTTCTGACTACTGTTAGGGGTGCAAGCCCGTGATACTAGTTACAGGTGTTAGCTCTCTACCAGGATGGGGTATAACCTATGAGCTTTCAAAAGCTGGATATGATGTACTTGGAGTTTACAAGGATCACCCGGTTGAGGGTATTCAAGCTATAAGATATGATTTACTCCAAGATCCTAAAGGGATTGTAAAACTCTACAAACCAAATGTTTTAATTCACGTTGCATCTATTGGTAATGTAGACCTATGTGAGGAAAATAGAGAACTCTGCTTTAGATTTAATGTTATTGCCTCACGAGAGCTAATGGTGGAAGCTTATAGGGTAGGTTGTAAGATAATCTATTTATCCACAGACTACGTATTTGACGGGTACAAGGGGTTGTATAGAGAGGAGGACACACCAAGACCCATAAACTTCTACGGGCTCACAAAGCTGATTGCAGAACAGATAGCTCTTAGCTTAAACGGTAGCGTTATAAGGGTTTCAGCAGTCTACGGCCCAGGACCTGGAAGACCTAATTTCGCGAAAGTGATCTGGGAGAAGCTAAGCAAGGGTGAGATCGTGGAAGCAGCCGTAGATCAGTACCTATCGCCTACATTCAACCTGCATATAGGAAGAGCTCTTGCCAAAATATTAAGGCTTGGAAGAGATATTGATATACTACACGTGGCAGGACCCAGACTCAGTAGATACGATTACGCCCTACTAGTAGCCAGAGTTTTTAATCTTAAAAGCGATCTAATCAAGCTAACAACAATGGATAAAATACCATACAAAGCTCCGAGACCGAGAGATAGCAGTCTTGATAACTCAAGAGCTAAAAGATATACTGAATTAAGCTTAAACGATGTAGAAAGTGCCTTAAAAGAATATGAATCATACCAGCAATTCTCTAAGTTTTAAACTACTAGAAAAGTAACAAGGAGGGACAGAGTCGTCCTTGAAACTCTTGCGTTATCCCAGGAAGAGTATTTACTTTTGGCTATAATAAAACGATCTCTCGTATGGGTATTACGTGTATGTGGTTTTATTTGCTTCATTAATTTTTAAATTATCTTTATAAGCTTCTCTACTAGTACTTTCGTATCTTGAAGATATTCATTAGGTTCGGACAATATGAGATGCCTGTAAGGTTCAAACTTTTTGATGTAGTAGTCGAAGTTCTCTAAGTAATACTCAATCTCTTCTGCATACTTATTGTAATCTATCTTACAGCTCGTATAGCAATTGAGTTTAAACTCGGATGGTATTGGACAATCTTCTACACGATAACATCCGCCATGGTTGTTTACTATTGTTATATTCCCTAGCACTACCGCCTCTCTAGGAGGCCTATCTCTACCAGGATGAATTCCTATATCTATGAATATCTTTGTTTTAGATAGGATCTTAATCATACGATCTTTACCTACATTCCATAAATCAATGACATTAATTCCTCTCTTCCTAAGTATCGATACAAGCTTAACTGCCTCAGGATACGTTTTTCTAGGGTTCCAGGCAATAATATCCTGCTTCTTGTCATAGTCGATTTTCTTTGCTTCAATTAAATATTCTTCCTCAAGAGGTTCATGGAGTATTATAATATCACCTTCTCTAACACTACTACGCTCCAGAAATCCCTTAGCGTAAATCGATTGTGCTATATGGAGATCAGCGTTTGGTATGGGTACAAGCTTGTTAGCGATCGAATGTCTTACGAACTCAGAGAAATAAGCGTTAAGTATAGCTCTATACATCAGACTTCTATGTGGTTTTAATAGTGATACCTCACGAGGTTCAGTTAAATAGGGTACTATGGATAATATTAGAAATGGTCTAGCGAAACTATTTACAAGTGCGTGGAGATGAACCTTAACCTTAGAGCCTAGCGATCTACGCGCATAGATGCTTAACACGTAGTTGTCGACGGCAAGCCAGTACACCACCTTCCTTGCCTTACTGAAGAACTCTAAGAAATGCATAGCTGTCTCCGGTACGATAATAATAGACTCAGAAACGTCATTAACACGACTAACAGTAGTCCAAGGACATTTGAACTTCCTGTAATTAGGGTTGACCGGATCAAGGTCTCTTACATTATAAAAGGCCATTATTGCATCGACATCGTAATAATTCCGTAAGACATGACATAACTGAAACAATGCTGTAGGTCCTCCAGTATAGACCCTAGCAGGGCAGATAATGTAAACTCTCATATTAACCTCCCCCCTATAAAACCCGCTGAACACCTTAAATGTGTTGCTATTGACACAAATCATATTAATATCTGGGGGTGAGTTTACCGAAGCTAAATGATTTTGACAGGTTTATTTGATCTTAATCGCAACTCGATCTGCTTTCTATTAACATGAATTTATCGAACCCTACTCTCCCATGTCACTTACCAAGTGTTACATTATTACACCACTATGTTCATCTCTATGAGTGGGGGGAACGCTAGTTTTTAAGTTTTCCTATTAATTCATAAATACAAGAGCCGCTACATTGGCTTCTCTACCTATTTTCCAGTATGATTTCCAAGGTATTAGTATAATGGAACATTATTTAGTGGCTCCCTGCATACGCGAGGCAGGGCCTAAGACTTCAGGGGTCTAGTAACGGGCTTCGACTATAGATTCGCGATCAGATGATGAAGCGTGTTTCCAAGGAGTATTATTAGTTCATCTGCTATTAATGTTAGTTACTAACCTTAAACTTTCTTCAAGTATCTTATCTGTATTTAAGTACCTCCATGTTCCCCATCTACCTAAAACCATTACTCCAGACTCTCTTATGAATTCCATTAGCCTTTCCCTAGCTTTGTTTGATTGAATAGTGTGTAGAGGGTATGCATATCTATGAACCCAGAGCTTAGAGAACAGGATCTCTCCCCCAGACTCACTTATCACTCCGAGTTTCTTCAGCCCTTCCAGGGATTCTTCTACAAGTCTTTCAGGATTCACTTCAATAGCTGGAGGTATTGATATTTCAACTAAGATTGAAGAATACCTATTCGGATCAGGCGTGTTATAAGGGCTGTAACTTGAGATCCACGAGTATCTATGGAACACTATACTCCTATCAGGTACGTATACCCAATGCATATCCGGGGCTTTTCCCTCAAGAGCTACTCCTACAACAGCTAGGGAATTGTAGTCAAGATGTTTAGCAATCTTAACGATATCCTCCTGTGCTGCCATCGCCTCTACAAGTTCATTTAAAGGAATTGTTGAAATAAGCTTCCTACCTTCAAACACACCATTTACAATCCACCTATCCTCAACCCTCCTCACCTCCCTAACCTCGATACCCCTAACCAACCTTAAGCCCATTGATGAAACTTTCTCTAAAACACTATCATAGAGAGCTTGAACCCCACCTCGTAAAGGATAGTAGAAAATAGCCTGCTCCCTATAACCCTCAGTAGGAACACCGGCCCCAGATCGCACCACATCCCTCCAATCAGGTACAGGTAACCTTCCTGGAATGAAAACCCAGTCAACATCAACTTCGTCAAGAGGTCTTTTCCATATCTTCTCATTATAAGGCTCTAGGTAGAGTCTAGCAATCTCCCTACCGAAGTAGCCGTAAATCCACTCACGTAAATTCCTCGGCCTCCAATCGGGATTCCTGTAAACTTCAAGTAAAGCTTCAATAAACGATACTAAGATCTCTGCACGCATACTAGGTGGTAGCATGGATAAACCGTTTTCAAACGGGTATGGTACAGCAGTGTTATTGATAAGCACAAAGGTTTTCCTATAATGTTTTACAATATTACCATTAAGGAATGCCATGATCTCTTGAAGAGATTCATTATTACGGGAAAAGATAATATGGCTTCCGGCAATATCAAAAGTAAACCCTTTTATAACCTCAGATCTAAGTAAACCTCCCAATGTAAACTCTCTCTCAATACAGGTAACACTTAGCCCACGTTTTAACATATAATAGGAAGCTAGGATACCGGCCCAACCACAACCGAGAACTATAAAATCACCTGTAATCACAAGCTACCACCTACACATACCAAGCTATCCACTAAAAATCGTTAGTATTTTATTAAGATTTAAAAGTTTAAGCCTATACGGGGATATTGGAGTCGATGTAACTGGGTTTCAAAGGAGATCTCATCACTTATAATATGTTAAAGCGGAGAAAGCCGGTGTTAATAATTCTTAAGCTTTACTATATGATCTACACTGGATTCTTACATTAACCCCTATCACTTTAGACTAAGCCATAACCAAGTCTTACTCTTAGTGTTTAAAGATATTTATTGATAAGTTACATAGAAGTTTCATGTTGGTACAAGTAAATAATTACTCTTCTCTATGTAGAGCATTCTGTAGTTCAAAATTATTGGCGAAGATTTTAATAACACTGAAGTTCCCTCCATTTACTATTTCTAATATAACCTTAGGCTGGAATGTTTTCAGGGTTTCACGTGAACCAAATAATGCTTCCACCTCTGCACCCTCAACATCTATTTTAACTACATCAACACTTTTCAGATTTAGCGTTGCAACTATATCATCTATCGAGAAAGCATCAACGATAACATAGTCTGACGAGCCTCCCTTAACACTATGCCAGCCCGATTGACTTGCTGTGTATGATTTCACTTACCCCTCTTATTCCACACAGCAACCTTCAATGGTAATACATTGTTCATCTTATTAATTAAATCCAATGTTTTTAAGCAGTTATAGGAAGTTGATTGGGTGGGTTCTATTATATAACCTGCCCTTTCTTAAGAATTCTCCCGTAAATACTGTGTACTTATCGATATGAGCACCTCCATCCATGAAAACGCTATCCTGCCTAAGAAGTTACTTTAAAACTATGCGAGTCTTCCACTCAAAAGACGTACGAGCGATAAGGTAGCTTTCCAAGTCAAGTAGGCAAAGAACTCTCTCATCAACTCTTAATATAACGTCCTTAACTAGTCTATCCGCAATGAAATTTATAGCGTGACCCGCTTTACTATATCTTGTCTTAGGAAGCTATAGCGTAATATCTAATACTAACGCTAGAGAAAGAGCGCTTTTACCTTTAAAACCAACTCCTGAATTTATATCATATAATCTCCTGTAAATTCTGTTCGCTACTCTACGAGGGGGAAACATAATCTCGTACCTTCTCTACTATTACATCTATCTAAGGGTTTTAAGCTCGCTTTAACTCTTAGAAATGGTTTAACTAGGAATTATGTGTTCTACCAGCTTCGTCTACTAAATTATTACTAAATTATTCTGGTCTTAGCATTATAAGCTTAACCCTTCATTATTAGCCTTAGGAGGAGTATGCTTCTAGGTATAAGATATCACAGTTACTAGGCACTATAAAGATTTGAATCTCAATAGCAATCTTTAATTACCACATTAGTGGTATTGGGTATCCTGTTGATCTTCCTATGTAGTGTCCTTTTATGTTTAGTTTGTATCCACATCCTGGGCATCTGTTGTCCTCCTTCAACCTATACTCTGTTACTGTGAATCCATATCTTTCTATCACCTTGTATCCGCAGTTTGGGCAGTATGTGTGTTCTAGTGGGTGTCCTGGTACGTTTCCTATGTATACGTGTTTTAACCCCTCATCGATGGCTATCTTTGCTAGCCTTTCTAGCGTCTGCACCGGGGTCCATGGTACGTCTGTTAGCTTGTAGTCTGGGTGGAATC
>Ga0081478_139409_pt1 | contig 18452 bp, 17 predicted proteins | sample OctSprmetagenome_FD_70983 | JGI IMG/M metagenome (GOLD analysis project Ga0081478, IMG submission 70983) | Hot spring and microbial mat streamer communities from Octopus Spring Streamers, Yellowstone National Park, USA - T=80-84 v2 (version 2) | ecosystem: Environmental > Aquatic > Thermal... | reverse complement strand
GGTGAAGTAGTACAAAGGGTAAGCTACTACTACACATACAGCCCAAAGGGGATACTAGAGGGTGAAGAGAGAACCTACAGGGTTAAGATAGCCGTACCAAAGAAAGCCGAAGAGGCTAGCGGTTCCGAGATAAGAGCTCAGCAGGATTGCGTTTCATACTTCCACTGGAAGCCTGTGTACACGATAACACCTACCACCTACGTACAGGTGGGCGGACCCCCGGAGGTGTACAACCACCTATTATGGCATGATGAAACATGGTATATTAGGACACCACTCCTAACAATATACAATCCTCTATACAACCCTTGGTACCCCTCAAGCCCTATATCGGCATCTATTATGAGCGGATCTGTCGGAAATACGTGGTTCTACGCGGCCATAGGTATTGGTTTTGAGGTTGAGAAGAAGCTTAGAAACGGTGATATAACTGGAGGGCTCTCCGGTAAAGTCTACCTTGGGGGTGTATCAAGGGATATGAGGGCGTGGTTTGGCGAAATACTATTCGTTCAGCCCTGGGAGGAGGCCTACGCATGGATTTGGGCTAGGCCTGTCTACGTATTCTACCACGAGTACCTTGTTGATTGTGCGGGTTACGAGACTTACACGGGTTATGATAAGGTGGATTTCTTTGTACAAGATGTTGTTAAAACATATAATCCACAGTTTGACGACTATTACATTGTAGGTGGTAAAGGGAGAGAACGCCTACCAAGCTTCATAAGAGAATGGATGTTTAATAACACGTTAACAGAGTATGCTAGTACGTACATATTAAGACCTAGCGAAGCCATACTCTTAGGTGATTTTCTAGAAGTATATGTTGACACGTGTCAAGCTTACTTCAAAGCACCTATTGGGCCTGTTCTATCCGCTGCAGTACGAAGAGTTGCAGCCCACCTGGTACCGTTATCTGTTATGATTGTACCATCCATGGGTGATTCTGAACTCCGATACGTTAGCGGTGGGATTCAAAACGATGGTCAGTACTACGAGCACCTTTATATAAGGAAGTCTAAGCTATTGTACAGGAAGGATCCTCCATGGTGGTGCCTCTGGTGCAGCCCCTGCTACTACAAGGTCCCCGTTTCACTCTTTATCGAAAGCCGGTGAACTCCATCCAAGCATCCCTTAACTCTACACTCTCCTTCCCTTCCTCTCTTAAGGTTCACAGGATATCTCTGGAGACTTAGATCGTCGAGTTGCATGCTAACATCTTTTACGACGATACCATCAACGATAATAGAGTTACCCTGTGGGGGTTGGAGCTCCTTCTATGAACGTGTTAAGGGTTGGTATTAAAGGGTTTTGCCATAGGGTTACCTTATTGTCGTGGAGTTCTCATCATGGGCTGCTGGTTACCAGCTTCCAAATATAACTTCAGCATATCTTATGAACTTTACGCTCTCTAATCCAACCTATGTAGGAGTGCTCACAGCTGTTCTACCTAGGAGGCTGGGAGGCCTGGTATTAACGTTGGTGAGGTTGCTGGGAGAGCTCTTGGGGAGGGGGATGCTAGGGGTTGCGATGGGTAGGTTTAAAGCTTTGGTTGATGGAGTTCTTGAACCTTTCAATCCCACAATATGGGGTTAAGTAGGGCTACTGGAGGGTGGGGTGTTGGTAGTAGAGGATGTTGAAGGTGCCCCCCGGGCTGGATATCGTGTGTGGTGTCTGCAGTGTAGGAGGTACATTAGACGTTACAGCCAGTATGTCTATCCGATCCTAGACTTTGAGAGCTCCCGCTAAACGTTATGACTCCGTCCCTCTGATGCCGGGGTCGGGGGTTTGTTATGGGGATAAGGGCTCCTCCCGGTATGCTTATGGATGGTGGCCTACGTGCCTGTGGACGTTGACTTGGTGGATTCGAGGGTTAACGATGTCCTTGAGGCTATAGGTGAGCTCGGGAGGATTACATCGAAGGATTTTAGTGGCATGAGTGTTAATGAGAGGTACTCCATGAGATACAATGTGATCGTCCTCGTCGAAGCCCTAGCATCCCTATGCCTCCACCTAGCTCTAGAGCATTATGGTTTAAAGCCTAGATCTTATGCTGAGTGCTTTAGGGAGGTATCCTAGAGGCTTGGGGTTAGGTGTTACAGGGATCTGGAGGGTCTTGCTCGTCTAAGGAATCTCCTCGTCCACAAATACTGGGTTATCAGGGATGAGCTCATACACGCTAACATAAGGAGGGATTTTAGGTGTGTGGAGGAGTTCATAGGTAGGGTTAGGGAGTTGGCTAGGGGATGAGCGTAGAGTACTTCGAGCTGGATCTAGCGAGAGTGCTTGAAGCGGTTAAGGAGGTGTTAGAGGGCTTCAAGTGGGTTGAGGTAGCAGTAGTCTTCGGCTCAATACTACGTAGGAGCACTGTGAGAGACGTGGACGTAGGCATTATAGCAGTGAAACCCCTAACCCTGGAGGAGCTCAACGAGATCGCATCGAAGCTAGAGGAAGCCCTAGGGGTTAACGTTGACGTGGTACCATTGGATGAAGCACCACCACTACTAAGATTCAAAGCCCTAACAGAGGGTGTGAGGGTGGTAAACAGGAACCCGCTACGACTACACTACATGATATCAGAAGCCTTCATGGAGCTCATGGACCTAAGAATAGCCTCTCGTAGCACAACAGAAGGCCCCCAGGTAACCCCCATTGTTTGAAGACAAAACCCCTCCCACTAGCCGGTGGCCACCACCAGATACCTCCATTACAGGAGGCTCTCAGGCCCTCTACGACCCTCCGGTTAAAGTGTAAAAGACCTCCCCGGCTTCCGAGGAGCTCCATAGAGTTCCATAGCCTGACAAGGCTTAAGGTAGCTGGCGTTTAAGATGACATGGGTTCTCTCGGCCTCTCGCGAATTACCTTAACGCTCTCACGGTCACTACGGTTAACAGCTCCCTTTTAAAGAATGAGGGCTTGTAGTTGTAACCTTAGTGGTAAGAGCTAGAGCTATTGAAGAGGTATACTTCTCCTCCTAGTGGATAGGGGTGCGTAGATAATACGAAGACCTCAGCCTAGCAAACTAGGCTACATGGGAAAGCCTCAACTACAACAATATTAGAAGACCTATGTAAAGAGAGTATTTAGATTATTAGGAGGGAGTTTCCAGGGGCTGCTAAGGCATACCAAAGAACAAGACTATGTAGAATGCGAATCCGCATATTTTACAAGTTGTCTAGGCGCGTAGGTTGATCATGTTAGTTCGTCTACACTTACACATCTCACAACCTCCTGAGCCTTAGCCCTCAGCCTACGATCCTCAGTCACTAGTGTTAACCCATACCTCCTAGCAAGTACTATGTAGGATGAATCATACACCGTAACCCCCAGCTTCACAGCAACTTCTAAAACACCTCTCTCTAATCCTCTCACATCTAGGATCTTCATGAAGTCGAATAATCTCCCCAGTACCTCTGTGAACTCCAAGGCCCTATCCTCTGGGATTGTTCTAAGTAGATGTACCTCCTTCCATAGAGCGTTTAAGGTCTCATAGATAGTAAGCCATTGTATATAGCCTCCTACCAGGACGTCAACCTTTCGTAATTTCAATGCTTTAATAATGGATGAAGAGTCAAAGAGATAGCCTGATGTCAACGCGCTTCCCTATCCTCTCTCACATGTCCAGCGATTCTCTCGACATCCAAGGCCTCAAGGACATCCCTTAGGCTATCAAGCTTCTGCTTGGTAAGCTCAAGCTCCCTCCTCTTAACCTCCTCCTCAAGCTTCATACGTAGGAACTCTGATATGTTGATGCCCAGCATCCTAGCCTTCTCGACAACCTCCCGTCTAACCTTAGTGGAGACAGTTACGTAGCTACCCAAGACGCTCACCTCTCACACTACCACATTACCACTCTTTTAATAAATTAATAAATCTTATAGAATCTCCCCGAGGTAGCTCCTGGAATTATCCCAATGCCGGGATCCCGGTTGATAGTCTCAACTTCGTCTAACTAGACATCAAGCGATTCAATAGCCTAGGAGGTTACCTAGAAGTCGCTCGAAGGATCTTATAACCTACACGTTTCAGCTCCAACCCCATCACTCCCTGGTTCTACGAGCTTTAACCCTCCCTAGTCCGAGACCTCCGCTTCAACAGCTAGGAGGTCTTCGCAGGCTCACGGGTAGCGGTTAATGGGAGGTTAGTTGTGGTCAATCGTAGAGGGTTCGTGAGCTGGCTACGCTACCTACAACATTAGAGGTAACCCTTTGACGAGCTTTTCTGTTACAGGGTCGACTCTGAACCCCATCTGCTCTAATGCTACCACCCCGATCAGGGGGGTTGTCCCTCTAGGCCTTATTATTACCGGGCATTCCGCTATCCTATCCTCGATCTCAACTATAACAAGTCCGTAGAGCTTAAGCTTGGAGACCCCACCTGCTGTCTCACCGTCAACCTCCCTTAGCAATGTTAAACCCAGCTTTTCAATAAGATCCTCTGGTAACGCTGGGTACGTTGCACCGGTATCGACTAGAGCTTCAACATTAACCCTCCTAACGTTAGCTTCAGATAGCTCACCCCTCAACCACCCAACGTAGTCGATAGCGTTGTAGAAAGATGCTTTCACCTTGATGTAGCCCATCCTACCAACCCTAGGGTAACCCCTCTATGTTAAAGTTTAAAATATTATTGTAAAGCTTTTCAACAACCCTTCCAGGAGGGTTTGGATCTATGTGGAGCTCCTGTTAGGAAAGCCTATACTGCTTTAAATACAACGTTTAGACCGCTTAGTATCGGTGTGTATGGTTCAAGGGTTTCTACGTCCTTGTATGCTTTAACATACTGCCACCCGCTCTCCTCAGCCATTCCTACCAGCTCGTGTAACGTGTAAACTCTAATCTTGAATGTGACCTCGTCGAGGAACAAGAGGTTCCCCTCGGACTTCCTATAATACCTCCTCGTCACCGTTAGAATTGATCTCACGGGGTCGAAGTCTGAAACGCTTACCCTAGCTAGCTCCTCGTCCACATCGGTGTAGTAGCTAGCCTTAGCCCCCACGAGCCCAGCCCTTAGTGCTACGGAGTCGTAGCTCGCAGAGTTTAGTACCAGCAGGTAACCGCCGTCACGTGTTATCCTACGAGCTCTCCTCAGCACGTCAACGTCTATAGACTCATCGCCGTAGAAGCCTAGTATCGTGGTCCAGTAGATTAGGATAACATCGAATAGCATTCCCCCTAGCTCCTCATCAACCCTCCTAGCATCACCAACCCTGAATTCGATCCTATCCACGACACCATGTAGTTTAGCCTTCTCAACAGCATCCTCGATGAAGATAGGTGATATGTCAACACCAACAACCCTGAATCCTGGCTTAGCAAGGTTAACAGAGATCCTCCCATTACCACAACCAAGATCGAGGATGAGGGAGCCCTCACTAACACCAAGAGACTCAAGGATCCTCCTAACACTCACCCTTCAACCATACAATATATTGTTCGTAGTTAAATTTAACTACAACATTTTACTACATTACATCCTGTGCTTCCATATACGACCTTTATCACCACCCTTTACTAGAGGCTATTAGTCTAGGTAGCCTTACTGGTATGGGGTGTGGCGGTGTGATTGAAGGTGTTTTAGGTGGGGTCGCTGTTGGCGATGTGCCCCTGTGAGGGTTATGCTTGCGATCAACCTATCTCCTGAATCCTTCTATAAGGGTTCTATTGTGCTAGAGGATCCTGTGAGTAGGGTTTTGGAGTTTGAGGGTTTTATTGATTTCGTTGATGTTGGGGCTATGTCTACTGCACCCTACCTTGATGCATGGATACCTGTTGAGAAGGAGCGTGAGAGGGTTAGAGGGGTTTTGCCTGATATTGTTAGAGGTGTTAGGATCCCTGTTAGCATTGATACCTTTAGACCTCAGGTTGCAGAGTACGCTCTCAACGTGGGAGCTTCTATTGTTAACGATGTTACCGGTGGTAAGCTATACCCGGAGATGTGCCGTGTCGTGGCTGAGTATGATGCATCAGTTATATTGATGGCTAGGGAGAGGGAGGCTAGGAGGGGTGTAGACCCTGTGAGAAGGGTGGTTGACGCTGTAATAGAGTCTGTAGAGCATTTCGAGAGATGCGGTGTAGACCCTAGGAAAATAGCAGTAGACCCAGGCATAGGGTTTCCCATACTACCTCAAGGGGATAAGCCTTATGTGGTGAGAGGAGAGTTTAGACATGGAGATGAGCAGTGGCCTTGGTGGAAGTGGGATTTACACATTATAGCAAACCTAGATAAGCTAAGAGAGCTAGGCAAACCAATAGTTGTAGGGGTCTCACGTAAATCCTTCCTATGGAGAATAACAGGTGTAAACAACCCAGAAGAAGTACTACCAGCATCCCTAGCAGTAGAGGCAATAACAGTACTCAACGGAGCACATGTTATTAGAACACATAACCCAAAGGAAAGCTGGCAGGCCATTAGGGTAGCTGAAAGACTAAGATCGCTACCACACTAAAGCCTTTTAAGCTAAAGAAGCCAAGCTATGGGTTAAGAGCTCCAGCTTAAAACCACTAAGCCTTAATAAGAGAGTTCTTCCAGGGTTCTCCAAGCATAGCCGACTATGTAGCCAATGGATTAACTTCAGAAACTACCTAAGATTGCAATATGATAGCACATGTTATCCTACATATCGTTAAAGATTAGTGGAGGGTTGAAGCTATCTTCATAGTTGCATGCTAAGCTCAATACCACCACTCTTACCCTCAAGGGTTAGACACAACCTTACATGGGCAATACTACGGATTACACTTTCTCAATTGATTTCTCCAACGCGGTGCTCACACTTTTGAACATTATAAATATATATTAATGCATATTAGCTTAATTTTAATTGAGAGTAGGCGACCGTAGGGAAAGGTGGTGGTTTTGAGGCGTGCTATATCAAGATCTGTTATAGTGGGGGTTGTTGTAGTTTTAGTTCTGGCTATCCTAGGTGTTTCGCTATTAACTGGGTGGTTTGGGAGGGGGGTCGAAACTACGACTACACCAACAACTGCTCCTGTAACTACTCAAACTACAGTTACAGCTGAGAGTCCTCGGACGCCTGTGTCGGCTAAGGATGTGTTAAAGGTGGCTATAGGTATAGATCTTGATACTGTTGATCCGCATGGTCAGACTACTACTGTGGTTTTCAATGTTGTAAGGCATATGTACGAGACACTCTTATGGTATGATGAGAAGGGTAACGTTATCCCATGGCTTGCGGAGAGATGGGAGGTTTCACCTGATGGTCTTACGTACACATTATATCTAAGGAAGGGGGTTCGCTTCCACGACGGCTCGGAGTTAGATGCTTATGCTGTTAAAGCTAATGTGGATCGTTGGGTCGACCCAACTGTTAGGGTTCCGCTTAGAGCTCAGCTAGGCCCTGTTAAAGGAGCTGAGGTCGTTGATAAGTACACTGTTAAGATCATGTTAAAGGAGCCCTACGCCCCCTTCCTAAGGGCTCTCGCATCATACCTCCTAATAGCTAGCCCTAAGGTGATCGAGAAGTACGGTAACAAGACTATAACCGAGCCCGTGGGCACAGGACCCTACAAGTTCGTATCGTGGGAGAAGGGTAAGAAGGTTGTTCTCGAAGCTAACGAAGACTACTGGGGTAGCAAACCCCTGATTAAGAGGATAGAGTGGGTCATAATACCAGATGCTACAACTAGGACTGCAGCCCTCCTAGCTGGAGATGTGGATTTCGCCTACAACCTCCCACCAACAGAGCTTGATAGGGTGAAGGGGGATGCTAGGTTCCAGGTTCTCACACCGGTTAGCAACAGGGTTATCTTCATAGCCATGCTACCTAAAGGGCCTCTCGCAGATCCAAGGGTTAGGCAGGCTCTAAACCATGCTGTTGATAAGAGCGCTATAATCCAAAACATCCTCTTCGGCCTAGGCGTAGAGCTTAAAGCACCGATACCAGATCACTTCTTCGGCTTCTACCCGATGAAACCATACTCCTACGACCTTGATAAGGCTAGGAAACTCCTAGCTGAAGCAGGGTACCCTCAGGGGTTCAAGGTCGTATTACTACATCCCACAGGTAGGTACCTCCAGGACAAGCAGGTTGCTGAGGCCATCCAAGCATATCTTTCAAGGATAGGGGTGCAGGTAGAGCTTAAAACCATGGACTGGCCCAGTTTCGTAGCTGAGATAACGAAGCCTTTCGACCAGAAGACATACGATATGGTTCTACTCGGATGGGGGCCTGGTGTGGCTGACGCCCACTTTACACTCCACGGCCAATTCCATAGCGGTCAAGCTCCCCCCAAGGGTTTAGCTGCAGCACACTACTCTAACCCGACGGTAGATAGGCTTCTCGAAGAGGCTATGAGGGAGGTTGATGAAGGTAAGAGGAGGGAGCTGTATAGGCAGGCAACAGAGATTATATGGAATGATGCTCCATGGATCTTCCTCTACACACAAGCATGGTTCTATGCTGGGGCCAAGAGTCTCAAAGGGTTAATGGTCTATGTTGACGGAGAGCAAATATTCTTCCACAAAGCTTACTTCAGCTAGGGTTCAATGGAAATGGCGTCTAGCCTATCCACATACTTGTTTTTTAGGTTTCTCCAAGCTATAGTAACGTTCTTTGGCGCCATGATACTCTTCTTCTTGATAGTCAGGCTTCTACCAGGCGATCCCGCAAGGTTACTAGCAGGCCCCGAGGCTTCTGAGGAGGATGTTGTCAGGATTAGAGAGGCTCTCGGGTTGAATAAGCCTATCTACGAACAACTAATCTCCTACCTTACTAGTATTATGAGAGGGGATCTCGGCATATCCATTAAATACGGTACACCTGTGCTAAACGAGATACTAGCTAGGCTACCGTACACCATAGCTCTAGCTTTAGTAGCGGAAGCTATAGCTGTGGCGATTGCCATACCTCTAGGTGTACTAGCAGCTTTAAAACCTAGATCTATTTTAGCATATGCTGCATCCCTACTCGGTATACTGGGGACTTCGCTTCCAGTATTCTGGGTTGGTCTTATGCTGATCTTCATATTCGCGGTAGAGCTAAAAGTACTTCCATCTAGTGGTGCGGAGTCTCCAAAACACATTGTACTACCAGCTTTAACCCTAGCTTTCTTCCTAACAGGTAACCTAACTAGGATGACGAGAGCAGCAGTTCTAGAAGCTCTCTCAAGCAACCATGTTCTCACCGCTCTCGCTAAGGGTCTACCGTTTAGTAAAGTACTCCTAAGACATGTCCTAAGAGTCTCTCTAATCCCCATACTAACCATAATAAGCTTACAACTAGGGGCGCTACTAGGAGGAGCTATAATAACGGAGACTATATTCGCGTGGCCTGGCATCGGATCCCTGCTAGTAGACTCTTTATTCTTTAGAGACTACGTCCTAGCCCAAGGCATAATAATGTTTATAGTTGGGGTCTTCATACTATTGAACCTAGTAACAGACATCGCCTACGCCTTAGTAGATCCACGGGTAAGGGAGGTTCTATGGAGGGTAAGATGACGTTGCTGCATAAAGTGAGGGAGGCTAGGAGAAGGAGGATCAGAGAGCAGTGGGAAGTCTTTAAATCAAATAAGCTTGCTTACATAGGCCTGTATATACTAGTAATCATGGCTGTAATCTCGGTGATAGGCCCCTACATAGCCCCTCGGGATCCATACGAGTTCGACCTCTCAAAGGCCCGGCTACCTCCATCGCTCGAACACCCGCTCGGCGCGGATGAGCTAGGGAGGGATATATTATCGAGGATACTTGTCGGAGCTCGATACACTTTCGGGCTCTCAGTTTTATCTGTTATAGCAGGGGCTTCTATCGGCACCCTCCTAGGGCTTATATCAGGTTATAGAGGGGGTTTGTGGGATACCGTGATCCAGAGGGTTAACGACATACTGTTAGCGTTCCCCACCATATTACTAGCTATAGCTCTAGTAGCTTTCCTAGGCCAGGGGGTTCACAGCCTAGTCATAGCCATAGCTGTTAGCTCTATGCCAGTATACGTAAGGCTTGTAAGGGCATCTGTACTGCAGGTTGTAACGGAGGATTACGTTGTAGCAGCTAAAATGCTAGGTCTTAGTGAGTGGAGCATTATGGTAAAGCATATCCTACCTAACGTAATGGCTCCTGTGCTAGTCCAGCTATCATATCATATGGGCTTAGCAATACTAATCGCATCAGCCCTAGGGTTTCTAGGGCTTGGAGTGCCTCCTCCATCCCCTGAATGGGGGGCTATGATTGGTAGTGGGAGGGTTTACCTCTTCAGAAGCCCGCACATAGTTGTTTTCCCGGGCCTCGTAATATCAATCACCATAATAGCCTTTAACATGGTGGGGGATGGGTTGAGAGAATCACTCGACCCTAAGGTTAGAGCTCTTGTAAGGAGGTTGTAGCTCTATGAACGATATCCTCGTAGTTGAAGATCTAAGAGTCTACTATGAGCTACCTCAGGGCGTCGTTAAAGCTGTTGATGGAGTCAGTTTTAACGTGCGTGAAGGCGAGATATTCGGGATAGCTGGGGAGAGCGGTTCTGGGAAGAGCACTTTAGCCCTAGCCATTACAGGTCTACTAAGACCCCCCGCTAAACTAGTCTCTGGCAGGATACTGTTTAAAGGGGTTGATCTAACAAAGTTTAGCGAGCGTGAGTGGAGATCTATTAGGGGTAAGAGAATCTCAATGATATTCCAGGACCCCACCACATACCTCAACCCGGTATACACTGCCGGCTTCCAGGTAGCGGAGTTGTTTGAAGCACATAGAGGTGGTGTGATATCATCGTTCCTAAAGGATGTAGTTGAGATCTTCAGGAGGGTTAAGATAGCCGATCCAGAGAGGAGGGTTGCAAGCTACCCTCACCAGCTGAGTGGGGGTATGAAACAGAGGGTCCTGATATCGATGGCTATAGCCGAGAAGCCGGATCTAATAATAGCTGATGAGCCTACATCAGCTCTCGATGTGACGATACAAGCTGAGATAGTGGATCTGCTCAACGAGCTTAGAAGATCCCTCAGGTCATCGATAATATTCATTACACACGATCTAGCCCTTTTAACTGAGATAGCGGATAGGATAATGGTGATGTACGCGGGGAAGGTGGTTGAGATAGCGGATAGGGAGTCTATAGTGTCTGAGCCTAAGCACCCGTACACCAGGGGGTTAATGGAGTCTGTAAAGTATGATAGGAAGGTGAGGTTAAAGGCTATTAAGGGGTCTATTCCAAGCCTAATAGACCCACCTAAAGGTTGTAGATTCCATCCTAGATGCCCTCTAGCTATGGATGAATGCGGGATTTACGAACCTAAACGGGTTGTCGACGCTAAAGGAGGGGTTGTGTACTGTCATTTGTACAAGGGTGAGTAATGGTGGAGATACTGAGGGTGGAGAATGTTAGAAAATACTTCCCGTTGGGAGTTAGCCTCATTGGGTTTAAGAGGAAGTACGTTAGAGCGGTTGATGGAGTGAGTTTTAGCCTTAACGGTGGGGAGGTCTTAGCTTTAGTTGGGGAGAGCGGTTCTGGGAAGAGCACTCTTGGCAAGATTATAGCTGGTATCATAAAACCAGATGAAGGTAAAGTGTTCTACAGGGGGCTCGACATCTTCAGCAACCTAAGGAAGGTTAGGCACAGGATACAAATGGTCTTCCAGAACCCCGATAGTAGCTTAAACCCTAGGATGATGGTGTTCGATATACTGGCGGAGGCCGTACTAAGCAGGAACCCAGGTCTCTCTAAGGATAGCCTCTTAGAGGAGGTTATCAGGCTACTTAGGCTGGTTGGTCTAAGCGAAGACCATGTTTTCAAATACTCTAACGAGCTTTCGGGTGGTGAGAAGCAGAGGATAGCCATAGCTAGGGCTATAGCTGTAGAGCCCGAGATCTTAGTTGCAGACGAGATAGTCTCAGCATTAGATGTCTCGGTTAGAGCTCACGTACTAAACCTGCTCATGGATATAAAGGATAAGCTAGGACTATCCATTATATTCATAACACACGATATAGGGCTTGTCTGGGCTATAACGGATAGAATAGCTGTCATGTACCTTGGAGTGCTCGTAGAGGAGGGCCCCGTAGAGGAGGTGCTCAGAGAGCCAGCACACCCATATACGAAGATGCTACTCACATCATCCCCCTCGACAAAATTCATAGGTGCGTATAGAGATGAGATGTTTAAAGCTAGAGGCGAACCACCAAGCCCAATAGACCCGCCTAGAGGGTGTAAATTTGTTACACGATGCCCTCTAGCTGATAGAACATGCTGGGATGTAGAACCTAAGCTTAGGAACATAGCATCTTCTAGAAAGGCGGCTTGCCACAAAGTCTGAAAGGCCCCTCCCCGCCTTAAAGGGCGTGGCTTACTACTTCAACCACCACATCTGTTCAGCCCTAAGTTAACCTGGATATGACCCCTCCCCGCCCTTGAAGGGCGGGTTTCGAACCTCTGGGTCAGGGTGTTACCCCTCCCGGGTGGGGGTTATGGTTTCACACATCTCATCCGGGCCCGGGGGTACTCTATGCTCTGAGTGCTCGGGAGGCGGGGTTCGACCCCGCAACCCCCAAGCCCTCGACCCTAGCTAAACCTCATCAACATCCTGGTAGCGTACCCTGGGGGTTTAAAAGCCTTAATGCTCTAAAGCTGTGTGAGCCCTACCCTGCCTTGAAAGACGAGGTTTGCTAAGCTTAAGTACCAAGTCTACTCCGGGACTTCCACTCTCATCAGCTAAAGCCGAGTGCGTTGTGTACCCACCGGGGTGAGGGGAGCGTACTTGTTGTTCTCCATGTTAGGTGTTTATAAATACTGCTAACTATCTTGTTTAGTATTGGTGTGCGTGGTTGGCTAATCCGTGGATTCCGAATAGTGTTGATGGTATTAGGAGGGCTATGCTGGAGTACATTGGTGTTGGTGACGTCTCCGAGCTCTACAAGGATATCCCTGAGGATGTGAGGTTTAAAGCTAGGGATTGGGATATGCTTCCTATTGGTTTTGGTAGGCCTCTTAGCGAGATTGAGGTATCACGTCATATGGATGAGCTCTTCTCCAGGATCAACCCTCCACGTGTACCCCCGTTTATGGGTGGTGGTGTTTGGCCTCACCATGTGCCCGAGGCTGTTAGGCATATAATCTCCAGGGCTGAGCTCCTCACAGCTTACACCCCCTACCAGGCTGAGGTTAACCAGGGTTTGATGCAGGCTCTCTTCGAGTATCAGAGTTTGGTTGCTGAGCTCCTCGAAATGGATGTTGTTAACTGCTCCATATATGATTGGAGTAGTGCTCTTGGAGAGGCTATGCTTATGGCTATGAGGGTTACTGGTAGGAGAGTCTTCCTCGTACCTGAGACCATGAACCCTAGGCATAGGAGGGTCGCTGAGACATACGTTAAGCCCCATGGTGGTGTTCTCGTGGACGTTAGGGTTGATAGGGAGATGGGCTATGTTGACTTAGACGATCTAAGCTCTAAGGCTTTAGGTGATGTGGCTGCAGTGTACATGGAGTACCCTCATTACACGGGTGTCGTTGATGTGAATGTAGGGCATGTGGGTGATGTGGCTCGTAGGGTTGGAGCTCTCTACATAATGGGTGTTGAGCCTATAAGCATGGCTATACTCAAGCCCCCGGGGAGGCTTGGAGCTGACATTGTTGTAGGCGAGGGTCAACCTCTGGGTCTAAGCTTAAACTACGGTGGCCCCTACCTAGGTATATTCGCTGTTAGATGGGATGGTAATCTCGTTAGGAACATGCCAGGTAGGATCATAGGCTTAACAGAGGACGCTCAGGGTAGGAGAGCTTTCGCACTGATATTGCAGACGAGGGAGCAACATATAAGGAGGGCTAAGGCTACAAGCAATATAACTACAAACGAAGCTCTAATGGCTATAGCTGTCGCATCATACCTAAGCCTATTGGGGAAAACGGGTCTCGTTGAGCTAGCTAAACACATATGGTATAAGAGCCACTATGCAGCTAAAAAGCTATCTGAGATCAAGGGAGTCCAAGCCCCCCTACTTAAAGGTGAGTTTGTAATGGACTTCACAGTTAGGGTTCCCGTTAAAGCGTTAGAGCTTAAGGAGTGGTTGAAGAGGCATGGCATAGTAGCCGGTATTCCATTGAACGGCCTAGCCTGGTTTTCCGAGAGGGATCTACTCCTAACAGTAACAGAGGTTCACAGCAGAGAGGATATAGATGTGCTTGTATCAAGTGTTGAAGCTCTTGTATCGAGGTGAAACACTATGAACTTCAGACAGGCTAGATGGAGTGAGCCCCTAGTCTTTGAGATGGGCTTTGAAGGCAGGGTTGGCTTCATACCACCAAGACTTGATGATGAGATTGTAAGGGTTGTAGGCGAGTTTAGGCTACCAGAGGAGGTTTCCAGAGGTGAGCCCCCCAATCTACCTTCTCTTAGCGAGATCGAAGTTTTAAGGCACTTTGTAAGGTTATCCCAGATGTCCTACGGTGTCGATCTAGGCCCTGTCCCCCTGGGGAGTTGTACTATGAAGTACAATCCTAAGGTGGCGTTTAAGTATGCTTTCCACGGGAAACTCTCATACATACACCCTCTAGTCGACGAGGATTATGTTCAGGGCTTGCTTGAAATAATATATAGGCTTGAGAGGTGGCTTGAAGCGATTACAGGTATGGACTACTGTAGCGTCCACCCAGCAGCAGGAGCTCACGGCGAGCTAGCAGGGGCTCTAATCATAAGAAGATATCATGAGCTTAGAGGGTCAATCGATGTTAAGAAGGAGATACTAGTCCCAGACTCAGCTCACGGCACTAACCCTGCAACCGGAACTATGGCTGGGTTTAAGGTTGTGGAGATACCTACTGATGAGAGGGGTAATATTGACGTTGAAGCTCTCAAACCCGTTGTCGGCGAGTCTACAGCCGGGCTTATGATAACGAATCCTAACACACTAGGCCTCTTCGACGAGAACATGGTTGAAGTTGCTAAGCTAATACACGGTGTTGACGGCCTACTATACTATGATGGAGCTAACCTCAACGGCTTGCTGGGTTACACTAGGCCAGGTGATATGGGTGTAGATGTACTACACTTAAACCTCCACAAGACATTCTCATCACCACATGGTGGTGGAGGGCCTGGAGCTGGGCCTGTATGCGTTAAGAGGAGGCCTGTTAAAGACGGTATAACTCTCGTAGACATAACTCCAGGCTACAGGGTTACCTTCGACGAGAGGACTGGAAGGTACACTGTCAGGGAGCCTGATGGCAATAGCGTGGGGCTGCTGAGAGCATGGCTTGGTAATGTAAGCCAGCTGATATGGGCTTACACATACATAGCCTCAATGGGCCCACAGGGTTTAAGGCTAGCAGGTGAAACATCGGTTATAAACACGAACTACTTCATAAAGAGGGTGTTGAGTGAAACAAAACTCTACACACTACCCTACGACCCAGAGAGGCCTAGGAAGCACGAGGTTGTTCTAAGCGCTGAGAGGATGAAGTATGAGACGGGGGTTACAGCAGAGGATGTAGCAAAAGGCCTCCTAGACGCTGGCCTCCACGCACCAACAATATACTTCCCACTAATAGTAAAGGAGGCTTTAATGGTGGAGTTCACCGAGAGCGAGACGAAGGAGAACATAGACGCCTACGTGGAGAGGCTGAAGGAGATAGAGAGGGTAGCCCTAGAGAATCCAGAGGAGGCCAGAAAATGGCCTCAGAACACGAGCGTAACAAGGATAGATAACGTTAAAGCAAACCACCCCAAAACAATAACCCCAACATGGAGGGTTAAGATCCTAAGAGAGAAGGGAGTAATAGGACCTCTAAGGTAACCCCCATGGAGTTCGACGGCCGTGGAGATAGTGTTCAAACCGGTAGGCCACGTGACTGTAGACCTACCGGATGAGGTGGTAAGAGAATCCCATGGGGGTGTGAAGGGCTACATAGAGATCCTACCAGAGTATGAGCCCGCACTTAAGGGTCTAGAGGGGTTCTCGCACATCATAGTAATAGCTTATATGCACAAAGTATCGAGCGAGCAGAGAGCAGTGTTAACAGTGAGGCCTAGAAGGTGGGTTAAGCTAGGGATTGGAGAACACGAGCTCCCAGAGATCGGGGTCTTCGCCTCAGACTCACCACGTAGACCCAACCCTATAGCTGTAACCATAGTGGAGCTCCCAGCAGTAGAAGGTAGAAGGCTCAAAGTCAGAGGCTTAGACCTCTATAATGGAACGCCAGTACTAGATATTAAACCATATACATTCTCACGGAGAGTCGATGGCATAAGAGTCCCGGGTTGGCATCAAAGGCTGCTAGAGCGAGTAAGAAGTGTAAAGCCGGATGTACGGGAGCTCTAGTAGTGTACTTAAATTCTAATGTAACGAATTAGTCCACGTTAACCATGATGCTCCAAGCCTTGTAGTAGTTCAGGGGTAACCGGAGAGTTACGGTGTAAGGAGGCTATGGGTTTTGAGATTTAACTGACCACGTTAAGCTCTAATGTAGCTTAGTTGCCTTAAAAACTCTCAATGTTAAATTTGGATTAAACCCGTCTTAAAACAAATATAGGTGGGGCATTCTCTCTTACCCTTAGCGGTAGTGTTAGACGTCATACTCAGGATCTCTAATGTTACCAAGAGGTTTGGTTTAGTTAGATCTCTCGACTGCGATTATCGAGACTTACGATCTTGAGATGACATCAGGAAGTTCCGAGAGTGTATCCTCATGTCCTCTAGCTGGTTCACATGACCGATGTTGGATTGCTGAAAGGTAATTTAGGTTCTCTCAAGCACTCATTCCATATGGGTGTTATTTATGGATGACTATGGGTATAGGGTGATCTTCGCTACCTTCTCCAAGGAGCACTTAGGATTTTGGCTTCGCTATACCTTGACTAGTGGGGTGAGAGGATCTAAAGCTTGTTTATGGCTCTCTGTTTTTAAGCCTGGAGCTCCAAGGGGTGTTGTAGCTTGTGCTCCTCTAGGTGAAGCTTATGTGCTTGAAAATGGAGATGCTTTGATAGGCGGCTCTATCTTCTCCTTGAGTAGAGGTGTTGCTGTAGCTAGCCTAGGTGGGTTTGAATGGGATATTAGGTTTAAGCCTCTTGAGCCTCCTGTTAACCCCATACCGTTGATTCTCAGGTTTTTGAGGAGGAGGTCTAGGTATGTTATGTTAAGCCCTTTGGCGTTTTTCAATGGGAGGGTTAGGTTTAATGATGAGGTTTTCGATATGGAGAACTATACTGGGATGGTGGGTTTCATAAAATCTGATAGGTATCTCCACGAGTGGGTTTGGGCTCATTGTAGTGGTTTCAGGGAGGATGCCAGCGGGTGGTTTGACTTGTTAATAGCCTCACCCGATAGGAGGAGAAGGGTTGCCTTTGGTGCTATTAGAGTGGATGGTAGGTTGGTTAAACTAGGTGGCTTAATGGGCTGGGATTTTAGAGGAGCCTCTGATCTAGGTCTTCTCGAATACACCTTTAAACATGGGGGTTTCAATGCTAGTTTACGGGTTGCAGCTAGGAGGGGGGATATCATAGTAGCTGTTTACGAGGACCCAGTTGAAGGTTACAGGTTCTGTCACAACAGTGAGGTGGCGAGCTCCACCCTAACCATATCTAGGGATGGGCATGAGAGAGTGTATAGTTGTCAGGGTAGAACGTTCTACGAGATTGTAACTCCCGAGATACTGGATCAAAGTTTGCCCTTAGTAAAGGCTATTGAAGCGTTTCCCCGCTAACGGTACTTGATGGTATTTCCAAATACTTGTATTTCTGTTAGCGGGGTTGGGCCTTGGTGTGGGTTCATTAGCTTCACCCACACCTCATGGGCCCCCGTCGAGCCCAACGCCATTGGGCTCCCATCTGAGTATAGGTACTTCAAGCCAATGTTTATAGCTCCAACAACATCCCTCTCAACAATCCTACCATCAACATATGCAACCCTTAGGACAACCTTTACAACCTTGAACCTACCTTTAGCCCCCCTCACCGCAGCGCGGATCACCAGAGGGCTGTAACCCTCAATCCTCTTCTTTGTGAAAGGATCTACGCTTGAGGAACCCCTCTCTGATACCCTGACAACGTGTACTGGTCTATCCTCTAGCAGTTTAATTAACGTAGCGACACTCCATTGGTGTATTCTGTGTCTAAGCTTCCTACTCTTATTCTCAGACATCCTCTCCTTATCATCTCCACTGATATCACCTATTACGACAACAGCATTGTTCTCCCTCGCAAGCTCCTCTATGAAGTTTACAACCTTATACAGTATATCCTTCTTTCTATCCCCCTCCCTAAGCTTTCTAAGCTTCTTTTTAACCTCTCTTATCTTGGTTGATTTACCCTTTGATATCCTCTTTCTCCTAACAGCGTATGCTATGACGATTTTACCAAGACCAGTCTCAATCCTAATGACCTCAACCAGAACTCCGTTCTTGAATATAGCTATTGTTATGTTGTTCTCGTTACCATCAACCGCTATAACATTCTTCTTATCGTAGAACACAGCGTATACTTTTACGAATGTTATGTATGCCAGCACCC
>Ga0081478_143294_pt1 | contig 18476 bp, 21 predicted proteins | sample OctSprmetagenome_FD_70983 | JGI IMG/M metagenome (GOLD analysis project Ga0081478, IMG submission 70983) | Hot spring and microbial mat streamer communities from Octopus Spring Streamers, Yellowstone National Park, USA - T=80-84 v2 (version 2) | ecosystem: Environmental > Aquatic > Thermal... | reverse complement strand
GGCACGACCGACCTCGCGTCTCACGGAGGCCGGCTTATCTACTCGACGACGGAAACCTACGAGATAGGCGAGGGCGGAGTAGAGAAGCAATTTGGGCCCCACCCCATGACGAGGAGGGTCGTTACAGCCGATTAACGCCGACCCAGCCCTTAGGCGGGCGGATGACGCATATAGGACGCGTGGAGTTCGTCGCCCGGATTTTCAAGATTAGTCACCCCGCTCCGCGCAGCCAGAGGTCTACGGCCAGGTGCTGTGGCTGTGCGCGGCGAGGACTACACGTCTCGGACAAACATCTACGCGGCGTTTGCCGCAGTGGTCAACCGTGCGTTTCGATAAGTAAAATGGTGTATTGTTATAGAAATGTTTATATTTGCATATTGGGAGAGGGTTATGCCGCTGAAAGTTGGAGACAAGGCGCCAGACTTCGAGCTACTAAACGAGGAGCTTAAGCCTGTGAGACTCTCTGAGGTGCTGAAGGCGGGGAGGCCTGCGATACTGCTGTTTTTCCCAGGGGCGTTTACGTCTGTATGTACGAAGGAGCTCTGCACGTTCAGAGACAAGATGGCGCTTCTCAACAAAGCCAACGCGGCTGTTCTAGGCATCTCGGTGGACAGCCCGTTTGCGCTCAAGGCCTTTAAAGACGCCAACAGGCTGAACTTCCCTTTGCTGTCCGACTTCAACCGCACGGTAATAGCCATGTACGACGTGGTGCAGGCCAATCTGCTGGGGTTGCCCCTCTTCCACCTAGCCAAGAGGGCAGTCTACATAGTCGACCCAACCGGCACCATCAGATACGTCTGGTACTCAGACGACCCACGCAACGAACCTCCCTACGACGAGGTGATAAAAGAAGCCGAAAAAATAGCACAACACTAATAGGTCAAAATCGTCTTTTTTCGGCAGGTGTTAATACCAACCCCTTCCCCGACCTGCTTTTTCTGGCCGGGCGGGAGATTGTTCCGGCTGGGACAGCTTATAAATGAAGAATTATTTTTTTAACTTTGTACAGCTTTTATAGTTATCTGAAGGTGTTCGATCACGGCGGCGTTTTCCGGCACGTAAATGTCGTCTATTTGCGAGCTGTAGATCACAGACACCACCTTGCCGCGTGTAGCGGCTTGCCGGGCCTCCTCGGTGGCCTCCAGCATGTACGGCTTCACGGTGCAGACGCACCTGGTTAGGTAGAAGAGTTGCTTCTTGTTTTCGAAGTGGGGCGTATAGAGCAGTACGTCGCTGGCTCTTATGACAGAGTAGGCTCTGAAGGTGAGGTCGTGCGGGATCTTGGCGTCGGGCGGTATATCGATGTAGTAGACGCCCGGCCTCACCGGCGGCACGTCTAGGTCGAAGCTGTCGAAGGCCAGGCTGTAGAGGTGGGCCCTGCCCCGCGCCGGGTCTAGGTAGGCCTTGACGAGCCCCCGCCGCCTCAAGTCCGCCAAGACGCTCCTCAGCCGCCTCTGCGAGACTTGGAGCTCTTGCTGGAGCTCCCTTATGGTGACGTGGCCGCGGCCCTTAAGTAGATGCTGTAAGGCCATATAAGTCACCACGAGCTTGGCGACGGGGGGAAGCCTGTCCATGGATGCGTTGTGAAGCCGATTTTTATCTATACCCGAGAAAATTTTTCACCATGAAGTACAGCGAGAGGGCTAAGGCCGTCCGCATATCTCTGATCCGGCCGCCCCTCAGCATTTCAAACGCCTCCCCCAGCGGGATCTCCACCGTATCAATCACCTCGTGCTCCTCCCGCCGCGGCTGCGTCCTCTCGGGATCCTCGGCGAGGAACACGTAGGAGTACTCGGTGGAGTAGCCGGGGCTCACCACCCCCTCGAAGAGCAGGTCCAGCCGAGCCGCCTTGAGGCCCGCCTCCTCCTCCAGCTCCCGGGCCGCCGCGGCCTCCGGCGCCTCGCCCCCCTCCACGACGCCCGAGGGGACTTCGAGGTGGTACGACCCCAGAGCTGGTCTATACTGCTTCAGAAGAACCACGGAGCCGTTGAGCACCGGCAACACGGAGACTACCTGCGGGAAGAGGACCCTCTCTACCTCCATTGATCTGCCGTTTGGGAGTACATGTGAAAAAACTTCAACCCTTATCCTCCTGCCCTCGTAGATGCGCATTATATGGCCCTCTTCTCGGCCAGCTCAACCCTCCTCACCCTGGCCTCGGTGGATACTCTGAGCGCCTCCGCGGCGCAGTCCAGGATGTTCCGCATGGCCTCCGGAGACCTTGCGTACTTCGCCCACATGCGCTCTGCAATAGACCAGTGGAAGAGCTCGTCGTCCTCGATCTCCCTAAAGCTCTCCTGGAGGGCTACTGCCGCGGCTCTGTAGGGCCCCTCCATGAGCGCGGCGTTTCTCGGCAGGGCGTCGTGCACACCTCTGTGGTGGTAGACGCTGGTGAGCTCAACCACCTGCAGAGTGGAGGTGGCCCTCACTTGGAACCACTCCATCCTCTTCGGGGCGCAGACGAAGGGAAGCTCGAACAGCTCAACCCACTCTTTTATGGGCTGGAACCCCTCCATAGAGCCGCCGAAGGCCCTCAGTATGCGGGACCTGAGGTAGAGGTGCCTCCCCTCGTCAGAGATCTGCTGGGCAAACATGGTCATGAACTCGGTGTCTATAAAATCTCTATACTCGTTAACTATACGCGCCACGTCAGACGCGGCGGCCCACTCGTTCCAAACCCCCTGCCTGAGCCAGGACCTGACGCCCTCCACGTCGGTGGAGACCCCCCACTGGTAGCCTATCTCGTAGTGGAACTGCAACACGGGGTCAGCCGACGCCTTAAACCAATCAATAAACTCCACCGGGTCCTTAAACTGCCGCAGTAGATCTTCTTCAGCCCGGGCAATCCCCTCCCAGACCCCTCTCAGCCCCCTCGCCTTCTCCCAAAGCCTCTCCCCAACTGTCATGGTCCTCTTTTCGTCCTCGCTTTTTAAATATGCGCAAAAAATATATTCTTTAATTTGTTGTTAATAAAATTTAAAAACTTTGTACAGATGCATAGACGTATAGAAGGTGGTTATCTTGAGCGACAGTTGCATCGCGTGCGGGGCATGCATAGCGTTCTGCCCCTACGGCGCGCTGGAGCCCGACGAAGAGGGCAAGCCGGTGCTCATATGGGATCTCTGCCGAGACGACTTCGCCTGCGTGATGGTCTGCCCCGCGGCCGCGGTCAAGAGAGCTTCTGAGGCGGGCACGCCGCCTGAGAAGTGGTACAAGGTGAGCCGCGCCGAGCTGTACCCCAAAGCCGAGGCGCGGCGCGCCAAGCTGGCGGCAGCCCATGGAGGTTGAGCGCCTAGTCGGCAGACAAGTGAGGGTTCTGCCCGCCCAGTGCGACCAGACCACCGACACAGAGACAGCGGCGGGGGTCTTGGTCCATGTAGCCGGCGGCAGGCTGTTGCTGAGGCTGGACGACGATAGCTACATGCCGGTCGAGCTGGGCTGGGTCATATCCATCACAGAGACACAGCGGGCAGGCCGCTGGCTGTTTTTTTCATGGCATCGCGGTCGCGTCTCCGGGGGCTGAGGCGGTGTTTATGGCCATGGCTGGGGGGATTGAGGTGGGGGAGGCGCCCGTGGTCTAGCTGGTGGAAAAACCCCCATCGACGCGGCGGTGGCCGCCGTGGAGGAGCTTGGAGGGCTACCGCTACGCCGTTGTCTTCCACCACGGGGCGAGAGGCGGGGAGCTTCTGGCGCGCGTCAGCTGTAGCTACGTCGAGTTCTTCCCCTGACGGGCTCTGCCGGGCGGCCGCGACTCCGCGGCCAAGATACTGTCCTCCAACGCGGCGGTCTTCACCAGAGCCCTAGCCGTGCGGCACTTCGCCGAGGTGGGCGGCCCCCAAGCCGTCAAGGAGCTGGCCAAGAAGGAGAAGGAGTGAGTCCCATCCCTAAAAGATCCCTTTTCCCACCCCTCCTCCAGTGGATTTATTGCAGACAGGTCATCTCCGTGGATGACCTCTCCTCCGTCTTCCACGAGGTCTTGAAACAAGTCGCAACCAGATCGTGGAGAAGGCCAAGATGGGGAAGAAGCTAACAGTGAGAGAATACCTCTTCCTCTACCTACTGTCGGAGGATTACAAGGACAAAGAGCGGAGGATTAAGGGGGGGATGCGCCCGCCGGTTGCAGGTGGGCGGGTGCCCCTTAATGCTTTTCAACGAAATCCGGGAGGGGGTCTATGGATCTGAGGCTGGGGGTCTGCAAGACTCCGCAATAATGGACTACAGATTGGTTGTCTTCGGCGACTTCAGCCCCCGCGTTATGGTCAGAGGCATCGACGACAGGTGGGCCGTGGCTGAGGCGGAGCGGTGGCATGGATGCGTGGACGTGTCCCGGGAGCTCGCCCTATATTTCTGCCCCTACTGACGTCTTTAAAAGCGTTATTTCCAGATACCCGCTGAGAACGCATGACGGATTTTGGCGTCAAGCGTCTTGTCTATAATGATGAATAGGTTTATAACGAGGCGGCTTCTCCGTGTCGTGAAGATCGGCGTGATCTCAGACACCCACGACGACTACCGCGCCATCTATAAGTCAGGCGAGGTGTTTAGAAGCGCAGGAGTTTCGGCCGTGTTGCACGCCGGGGACTGGACCTCGCCCTTCAGCATGTTGAAGACGCGCCGCGCTCTGGGGCCCGGCGTGCCGATATACACGGTCTTCGGCAACAACGACGGAGACAGATACACGGCGGCGGTGAGGTCCAGAGACGCCGCCGTCGAGGTGCTGGGCGAGGCGGCGCTTCTGCAAATGGGCGGCCGGCGGATAGGCCTCTACCACGGCACCGCCGAGGTCCTGGTGGAGGCCATGGCACGCTCCGGCATGTTCGACGTGGTGATCTACGGCCACACCCACAGACTAGACATAAGACGTGTAAACGGCACGTTGATCCTCAACCCAGGCGAGGCATGCGGCTGCGCCACCGAGCGGAAAACAGCCGCCATCCTCGACCTACAGACCCTAGACGTCGAGGTGGTAGAGCTGTAGCCGCGGCCAAGGCAACCAATATTACAATGATGATTCGGAAAAAGGGGAGGGGCCTGACCCCAACCAAGTAGTCCCCGGGGGCCTCTCCGCCGCGGCCCAGGCAACCATCCGTCGCGTTCCAGTACATGGCCGAGAGAGGCGAGGCGTCGCCCTCGCCGTATGTGGGCCCGGCCAGCACCAGGTGGTCGCCCGCCAGCGCAAACCCCAGCGGCGTCCTCTGGCCGAGCGCCTCCTCTACGCCGTACCTCACCTCAACCCTAGTCCAAACCCCGTCGACCGCCACGTCTAGCACTGCTACGACGGCTCTGGGCACCGGCCCGCATCCCTCCACGGGGACCCGTTCGGAGTCAACGCGGTACGTGACGTTGATGAGCTCTATCTTGGAGGGATAGGGAGGAGGCTCCAGGGTCCACACCACAGAACCGGGAGCCGCCAACGCGAACTTGACGTAGCTGGGGTTGTAGAGGTAGGGCCCAGACGCGGAGAGCAGGCCCAGCGCAAGGAAGGCAAAGACGTGAACTGCCCTCCACCTAGGGCTCCTCCTGGCGAGGGCCGCCGCAACTGCGGCGTAGAGAGACGAGGCGGCGAGGGCCGGCATCAAGATGTTGGTTAGGGCCGTGCTGTATGGATACAGCCGCAGACCGGCGAAATACGCCGCGGCCGAAAACGCGAAGAAGATAGACACCGCAGAGGCGGCCAGAGGACCCCGGGCAACTGCCAAAAACGCCACTACGCCGCCCAGCGCGGCGGCGCCCAACACCGGCCCGTAGGCGTCCAAGAAGACGCTGCCGAAGAGCCAAGCCCCGGCCCAGCGCAACCACGCAGAGGAGCCCACCGCAAGGAGAGCCAGCAGAGAGCCGCCCAGCGCCGCCACGCCCAAGGGCGAAAACGGCGGCCTCCACCTCATAAACTCCCAAAGAGCTAAAGCAACCGAGGCGACAGCGGCGGAGACGCCGCCTGCCCCGTCGAAGAAGAGGGACAAGGCGCCGTACGCCACCCACATACGCGGCGCATCGCCGAGAAGCCGGACTGCCCACGCGAGGACCCACAAAGCCGCCAAGGCGATGTCGGGGGGGCTCCAGCTCCAGAGGTCGCCTGCCTGGATGCCTGAGACAAGGCGGAGGGCTAAGCCCGCGGTGGCCGCGGCCAAGGCGTATCTGGAGCCAGCGCCAAGGAGGAGCCCAGCCGCCAGGTACAACGCCAAGCTCCATACGGGCGCCTCGGCGGCCGGCGGGGAAAGCGAAGAGGCGAGGTATATGAGGAAGCCGTGGAGAAAGGAAAACCTGTCTCTGGAAAACGCCAGCGGCAAGAGGGCGTAGAGCGGCGACGTTGCTTCTCCGCGCAGGGCGGCCGCTAGAGGACCTGCGAGGAGGATGGCCGGGGCCCAGCGCGGGGGCCTGAGAAACGCGGCGAGCGACGCCAGGGCGAGGAAGCCCTCCAGCGGGTTCAGCACTTCCTCTCAACGAAGTTGTTTATGTACATAGCCAGCTCGTCGGGGCGCGGCAGCCCCCTCACCACGCCCAGCACCCTGCCGTCCCTAACCACTACGAACAAAACGTCGTGGGCGATGTAGCCGCTCTGCACCACCCTAGTCACCCCATAGGACCGCCACACCCTCTCCAACACATCCGGCGGGCCTGTGAGGAAGGTCCAGTTGTATCTGTTGCCGACGCTGTAGGCGTAGAGCCTCTGCGGCGTGTCTCTCTCCGGGTCCAGCGAGACGTCGAGCACGACGTACCCACTCAGCTTCGGAATCGCGGCGTTAAGCACCACGTGTATCAGAGGACACACATCGGGACAGTAGGTGTAGGCGAAGGTTATCACGACGGGCCTCCCCCACAGCTCGCTCAGAGTCACCGTTCGGTTGAACTGGTCAACCAAAGTGAAGTCGGCCGCCGGGGGCTCCGAGCCGGGCTTGTAGCAAACCGGCACAATCCTCTGCGAGATCCCGAGATGTCGCCCCAACACGTCGTCCGCGCCGCCAGAGTCCCCGACGCCCAGTAGAGAAGCCATGTATGGAAATGCCAACAGAGCCAGGAAGGGTAAAAACGCTATCGACACAACCCACAGAAATTTCATAAGGAAAAAAGAGGGGTGGGATTTTAACTTATCTCACGGAGGCTGAGGCGGCGCGGGCGACAGCACCTGGCTGTATACTTCTACAGCAAGTAGCGAGTATGATATCAATATAAGCACGATGCCTATTACGATCCAGAGCTTAAAGTTGTCGAGTCTAGTGGCGGGGCCGGGCTCCGGCGAGAGCTTGACCTCGCCGAAGAAGGCCACCCTCTAGCCGAAGAGGGCGGAGAAAAACAGCGTGGCCAGCAGAATCGCGCCGCCGATCCAGAACGCCAACGCGCCGTGCATGGCCGCGGTGGCGGCGCTCTTCATAAGGTCGAGGAGGTGGACGCCGGTCAGCTGGACTTCGTTGAGATAAGGCGGTGCATATGTACGCCTCGGCTCGCCCGCAAGGCCGGATATATACCCGCCTACGCTGAATATCATTATGCCGACGAACCACAGCGCGAAGGCCGCCTTCACGGCGCTCGCGGAGAGTATCTGCCTCCCGAATAGTAGCGGTATTAGCAACAGAGAGGCTGTGAGGAAGGAGAGCGCCACGCCGGTGCCCACTGTGGTGTGGAAGTGGCCGACGATCCACATGGTGTTGTGCACCACGTAGTTCACCTGGAAGGAGGCGTTTATGACGCCGGAGAAGCCTCCGGTGCCCAAGACGATTATAGATATGGCCAGCCCCGTGAAGACCGTGTCCTTGAACCACGGCAGTGCGGTGACCCAGCCGAACACGCCCTTGCCGCCTCTGGCGCGTCCCGCCCGCTCCAACGTGGCTATTAAGTTGAAGGCGGTGAGGAAGCTGGGCACAGCCACGAGGTAGGTAAGGGTAGCATGTAGGTACTTGAATACTGGGTGGAGGCCTGGGTCTACGTACTGGTGGTGCAGGTCGACCGGCGTAGAGAAGATGATGTAGAGTATAAACGCCCCCTTAGCCATGGTTTTGCTGAATATCTCCACCCCCAGCACCCTAGGCAACAAGACGTACCACAGCGTGATGGCGGGGAGTAGCCAGAAGTAGACCAAGGGGTGGCCGAAGTACCAGAACCACAGCCTAGCCTCCAGCACATCGACCGGGATGCCCGCCAGCGACGTGGGCATCAGGCGGAAAAGAACCAAGTAGGCGAGGGGCGGAGTGGCGAAGAGCCATATCACGATGGTCGTGAAGACTCCCCATACGCCCAGGGGCACCTCCTTCCCGGGGTTCTGCCTGCGCCATTTATATATCCCGTAGAGCACCACCGCGGCGAAGACCCGGCTGGCGACCACCATGACGGCGAGGCCGAGGTAGAACAACACGTCGGCGTTAAGCGGCGGGTAGAAGGTGTAGAGCACAGCGGCCTGGCCCAGCAGTATCGGCACGGCCGCCACCAAGGCGCCGCCTACCGCAAGCAGACCGGCTAGCCAGAGCAGAGGACCGTGCAGGCTGATGCCGAGGTCTCTGGTGACCACAAAAGCCGCCAGGTCCACGATGAAGAAGGCCGTGAAGAGTACGGCGTTTGCCACGCCGTGTAGAGTCAAGTAGTACAGCTGAGGCGTAATGACGTTTTTAAGGCCCAGCGCCTCCAGAGCCCCCGGCATTTTTGGCCAGCGCCTGCATAAGCCCAAAGAGGCTGCCCAGCGCCGGCAATACAAAGCTGAACAGTATCACCACCTTAGCGAACCGATCCTCTTAAAGGAACTTTGGAATTGAGGTCGTGTGTATGAGGAAAATGCATCCATATATTTTAATTATGTTGTTTTAAAAATAATGTATAATATCTAAAAGAAAGGAATAGAGATGTTAATTTACTGCTTCTGAATCTCTAAGACGGTATACATATCCTGGTGGCCGGCGCCGCAGTACTCATTGCACACTACTAGATACTTCCCGGCAGGTTGTTGGCAGGCGCCTTCCACGTGATTTCAGCTATGTAGCCGGGCAATGCCATGACTTTGACGTTAGTGCCCGCTATCTGAAAGCCGTGTATTACGCCTGGAGACGTTATCCTAAACTTCACTTCCGTGGGATTCGTGAGGATTATCTTGGAGGGGAGCCACGTGAACCTTATCCCTACGAGGTTTACGTAGTATCTGCCGTCTTCGCATACAACCGCGTTGTCCACGACCTTTTTCGCGTTGGGGTTGATTCAATCTACGCCTGGCTTCAAAACCTCCAACGCCTTCTGCGGGGATCTGCTGTAATGTACGGCGTGTTGAGGCCTAGACCCTATGCCGCGTAGGCCAAAGCCGCTAAAAGCACAAACGCCGTGCCGAGGACTAAGAAGGCCCAGATCTTCTCCTCTTTGTGGATCGTCATACTACCCCACAATACCCCTACTTAGCGCTATTGCGTAGACAACAAACCAAAGTATTGCGAATATGATTCCATAGATCAATATAATTACTAAAGCGCTCCTCCCCTCGGCCTCTTTCCCAGCCAGGTGAATAAAAAACAAAGTCATTTTTAAGTTTTTCTTAGATTTCTATCTAAATCAATTTGAGAAGCTAATGTATACATAAATCTATTAATGTATAACTATGTACGCAGTTTAAGAAGGTTAACCAGAAGTGTTTTAACCTGCATACCAGCGCATGCCCATGGCCCGTGTACATGTGAAGCATGTTACCAGGTCCTTGAGGGAGCACCAGGCTTCTGTAGGCTCTCTGGCTCTACAAGGCCCTCGAGGCTAATGCCGAGGCGATTTATATATTGGTCAAGTTTGCCCAAGGCTACATGGATGCGCGCCGCCACTCCATGGAGGAGCTTATCCTCTTCCACGGGGCTGCGCGCGGCGGGTTCCCATATGATGGAGGGCCGATCCAGGTCATGGTCTGCGAGCACGGCGTGGGGCGGTTCCTCGCGAGGCGCATGGAGGAGCTCTACCTTGCCTGGAGGTCCGGCGACGAGGGCGCATTCGCCGAGCTTCTCGACGCGGCTAGGCTCTACGTCGACCACCTCGCCCAGCGTATAGACAAGGAAAATGGCGTGCTTTTCCCCATGTTGGAGGCGAATATACGTTAGGTGGAGAGCGGCAAGACCGTGGAGGATGTGGAGAGGGAGAACCGCCACGAGGAGTGGCTGAAGACGCTGGAGGAGGTAAAGTGGAGGCTCGGCGCATGATTCTGGCGCTGGCCGCGGCGCTGATGGTAGCCATACACGTTGCGGGGGCCATCTCGGCCTCAGAGGCTCGCCCATCCCTAGGATGGCGGGGGTTGCCATCTCTCTTTTTGAGGCGGCGTACTGGACGGCGGCGTATCCCTACGCCCCGCTACTTGCCGCAGTCTTCGCGCCGATACACGTCGCCGGCGTGTCGGCCTATCTAACCGTCGTATTGGGCAGGTCTGCAACTGAGAGCTGGCTCCGGGCGTACGGCGTCTACGAGGCTGTTGAGCCGGCGGCGCCTCTTACCTGTCGTATCTTACTTTGAGGCCTCTATCTTGAGAACTCCGGGGACTGTGACTACTTTTTCCACCTTGTAGCCGAACTGCTCCAGCAAGCACCGCGCCGCTACTGCGTTTACTTGGACGCTCTCTATGCCGTAGCCTATCCCCACGACGTCTATGACGACGTTGTTTTCGGCTACCTTCACCTCAAAACGCTTTGCGGGGAGTATTCTGGCGAGGTAGGGCACCAGCGACACAACGCCGCTTAGATCGCCGAAGAGGGCATTTATGTAACCCGCCAGCATCTTGCCGGCCTCGCACCAGAGCTGCTCCATGACCTGGCTGTTGACTCTGTACATATCTGTTATCATCCTGTCGAGAAGGCGGCCAGGAATCGGCACTATCTCCAGCTCCGACATTATCTTGTAGAACGTAAGAAGCTCGCGGACTCGTTGCGTGTCGTAGCCGTTCTCGACTAGCTCTAGGCCCAGCTTAAGCAACTCGGAGGCCAGGGCGAACTGGGTCATGCCGCGTTCCTCAGCCACCCTAGCCAGGTCCTCCGCCACGTTTTTCGCAACTGCGATGTTGACCCTCGGCTGTTTCGAACTCACTACATGCACTATGCATGTGTATATAAATGTTGTAAGCAAGATACAGCTAATAGCTCCTTATCGACTAGAATCTACGGAACTCAACGTTTTTTGATATACGCCACGGCCGACGTGGTTGCCATGACGTGAGCAAAGACAGTATGGAGAGCAGTCTGGGGGCCCGGGGCCCATGCGTCCCCCGCTGCGCCGAGGTACATCAAGCCGCCGGTGACCGCCTGCATGACGGCGGCCGCCGCCAAGACTCGGCCGACCCAGCTACCGACGCGCATCGACGCGGCCACGGCCAGAGACACCGCCAAGAAGGCGGCGGCTATGTGCAGAAGCAGGGGGGCCGACTCAAGCGTCGGGGCCAGCTGGTATTGAAACGGCACCCGTTGAATCTTGTGAAGACCCAACATGTAGGCACCTGAGAGAGAGGCGACAACGCTCCAAAACGCCGCCCCGCGTAGCAGTACGCTACGCCGCCAGTCGACCGAATCCACGGCCGCCGCTAGAAGGAAAAAAGCGGTGAGTAACGCAAAGAAGTTGTTCACAGGGTATACAAAGAGACTCCACGGCGGAGGAACCTGGCCCCCCAGCGCCAGAAGCACCATGCGCCCCGTCAAGGCCGTGACCACCAGCAACAACAAGGCCCCCGCGGCCCACAGCCTAGTCTGCCTCCAGTACCTAACGGCGAAGGCCGCCACAGCTACCCCGGCAACCACCGTGGAAAATCTGTGAATCGGCTCAAAGCTACCGCCTGCGGCGGACTCCACGAGCCTATACAGCGCCCCAGGCCACTCAGTGCCTAGGTCAAAGCCTTGGCCGAGGCCTGCGGTCAAAGCACCTGTAAAAGAAGTCCACAAAACTAATAGATAAGCAACGAGAGGAAGTCTACGCATGGAGAGGAGCAGTGTCGGTATATTTAACCTTATGTTCACGGCAGGCTCTGCAAAACGAAGATCGGCTACACCCACTCTAACCCCTCCCCCACTTGAGGGGCGGAGGTTCCCTTCGGGCGGCCCCCAGGCACCTCCAGCTAGGCACCGCGGGCCGCTGGGGAGGAACCTGAAGGCCTTCGACGAAGTCAGACGGCGGCTTTTCGGAAGTTGCCGTCGCATTTACGTGTTTGGGTTAGGCTCCTCGACAACGGCTGTCCAGACGGTTTAGAAGAAGACCGTAGCTCCACGGCAGGTGCGGAGACCTTACGGAGGAGCCGCGGTTCATAATGAAACACGTGGTTAAGAAGTACGTGGAGCCCATAAACGGCAGAGAGAAGACGTGGTGCTGCGGCGGCGGAGGCGGCCTGCTCACTGAGGAGCTGTTGCCGCTCCGCATACAGTACGTCTAGAACTGGTACGAAGAACCTACAGCGGCTTAATGGACCTAGTCTACAAAGCCACAGCTGTCAAATTGACGGCCTCACTCCTTTTTCGCCGGTTTCGGCGGCAGCTTGCCGGGCAGGCCTTTTCCGTCGTCGGCGAAGCGGCCGACCTACGCCAGACTATGCGCTCCTCTCCAGCGCCCCGGCTCGAGATGTCCAGCGGAGTGGGTCGCGCCCAATGATTTGACTGACAGCACGGAGGCCCAGGGAGGAGTTTGTTGGTGAATCTCCTCGAGGCCTGGGGCGTCAGCGTCTCGCCGCCGCTAGAGTCTAAATCTTTTAGAGGTGAGGGGGGTGTCTTTCCTCTTGCCCAGCGCCAGCTCCGCCGCAAGCTTCCCCATGGCAGGTCCGTAGGTCCAGCCAAGTCTACAAGTGCCGGTGGCCACCACGGCGTCGTCTCTTCTCTCTAAGACTGGCAACCCATCTGGGGTGCAGGGCCTGTAACCCACGGCGGTGTCCATCACCTCGAAGCTGGGGACCCACCTCTCTGCGGCCTCCAACACGTGGCTGAGGTATTTCAGGTCTGGGTGGGGATCTACGTCGAATCTCCCAGTGATCTTTACCCAACTGGAGAAAGGCACTACGAAGACCCCTCCCACGAAGTCGGCAATGGTCTTCCCGGGCCTCTGAGTCGTGACTGCCCTGACGCCGTATCCCTTCAGCGGCGCCACCGGGATGCCGAGCCGGCGGCACCACCACCCGCTTGCAAAAACGACGCCGTCTACAGCCAACCTCTCGCCGTCTTCTAACAACAGATGGCCGTCTTTCAGTCCGGCGGCCCTTCCCCTGACTATTTCTACTCCAGACAACTCCCGGACTAGTCTTTCCGCCAGCAGGTCGGTGGACACAACGACGGCGTCTAAATATACTATCACCCGCCTGCCGTCTAGCTCCCCTACCTCAAACTTAGGCCCAAGGGGGTCGCGCTTCAGCGCCTCTACCTCCTTCTCCAAGTGGTCCACCACCTCGTAGACTGGCTCCTCTCTCAGCTCAAAGTCGTTGGATTCCTCGGCAAGTCTGAAATACTCCCTCCTAGAGAACTGCGCCATCTCACTCATGAAAGTCCACACATCAGCGCCGGGGTCCCTGCCGTACATCCTTAAATACGTGAAAAGCCATAGGGGGTCGACGCGGCGAAGCGCCGCCTTGCCGTGCCTCATCATACTTAAGTAGCGGCTGGCGTAACCCCTTACGTTTATTCTATTCAGCTCAAATTTGGTAAACTCCAGCACCCCCGCGGCAGCCCGCGAGGAGTGAGCAACGTCACGGGCCTCCACCAGAACCACGTCCGCGCCTCCGCGCCTCAAGTAGTAGGCGGTGAAGAGACCAACAACGCCACCCCCAACCACAGCGATCACACATGTCTATTAACACTAACTTTAAAACTTTAGTTCTAACTGGATTCTCAGATCAAGTCGCTCGCCTACGCCAGACGTAAAGATTATTTATAAAGCCGGGATTTCCGTGCAATCTATGTTGTTGAGGAGGAGCTCGGCGGTGATCACGCCGCTGGTGGCGGCGGCTTTATACACCTCGGCTAAGGCGTTGGCAATAGACAGGAGGTCTTTCTGGCTCACTAAGGTCTCGAACCCGGTCCTCACAGTCTTTCTAATAGTGTTGATGCCATGAAGACGTTGCTGCTGGTCGCCGTGGTGGCGACGACGGCGGCCGCCGTCCTCTTCCTCCAGCCCCCCGTCTCCGTGGGCAACAGCTACGTGGAGGTGGTCCCCCCGGACCTGGCCCTAGTGGGCTTCACCTTCGCCAACTGGGGCCTTAGGCCGGTCTGCATAACCGGCGTGGAGGCGCCGCCGGGCCTCGCCGCCGAGCTCCACGTCACTGAGTTCAACGGCACCATGGTTGTGATGAAGACCGTGGATGAGATCTGCGTAGGGCCCTTCTCCACTGTCCGATTGGGCTCCCTCACCTACCACGTCATGTTGATCGGAAACGTCTCCCAGATTGGAAAAGATGTGAAGATAGTCCTACAGCTGTCTGACGGGAGAAAAATCGCCCTAACGGCGGTTAAGGGGGTGGGCGGGGTCCACGTACACAGATAAAAATTACTGCTTAAGCTTAGCCAGCAGGTAGCCGTACAGCTTGGTGGGTTGCTTCCAGAGGGTGGGCATGGCGAGGAAGGAGAACGGGTGCATCAGCTTGCCGAGGGGCACATACGCTATGAAAAGCAAGGCGAGGAAGACGTGTAGCTTAGTCGCCGGGTCCCACTGGGCCGCTAGGTCTAGCCGCGGGCTTCCTATCAACACGCTCTGGACCCACGGCGCCACAGTCTCCATGTATGGCGGATGGAGGACGAGGGCCTGGTAGTTCCCTACGGCAGTGAGCGCAAGTAGGAGGACGAGGGCGAACCAGTCGTCCAAAAAGCTCAGCCGCCTCACGTCGGGCCTGACCAACCGCCTTATGAACAGTAGCGTCAGCCCGATCAACGCCGCGACGCCCGCAGTGCCGCCTACGTACAGAGCTATGGCCTTATGCACCTCCTTCGGCATGCCGAACTGCTCAGGCGGCACTATCAAGGACAGGTGGCCGAGGAGCGCTATCCAGATGCCCCAGTGAAACATGGCCGACCCCACCAGCACCAACCTGTCGGACATGGAGAGAGTGTATAACAGGAAGATGCGCCTCAGCACCTCCCCGAGCCGGGAGCCGAAGTCCCAGCTGTAGGCCTTGACCGCCACCGAGTAGAGGCCGGTGATGTTTCCGGCGGAGAGCCAGCCCCAGAGGCGGTAGAGAACCCCCCCTACAAACATCAAAAGCGCTATATACGGAAACACGCCGAAGAGAAACACCGTCGCGGGGTCCATGGGTGGACGTCTCCGCGTACTTAAAAGCCTTATTTCTTCACTTTTGTTAATGTAGAGATTTAAACCCGCATCCGACAAAGCCGCGTGGAGCTACGGCTGGGCCTGTGCAAGACGCGCACCGTGCTTGACTACAGGCTGGTGATATTCAGCGGCGACCTGCCGCGTTACGTAAAGGTGAGAAGCGCCGACGGAAGAGAGGCCGTGGCGAGGGTGGAGCCGTGGCAGGGCTGCGTCGGCGTCTCCAGAGAGCTCGCCCTCCGCCTATATCCCTACTACGGATGGGGCCGGATGCTTGTGGAGGCGTTGTTCCAGGTGGAGCCGACGGAGCCCCAGCCAGCGAGCCGGGTCGTAATGACGGTGCCCTTCGGCATATCTGAAGCCGTCGTGAGGAGACAGCTCACGGGCTTCCCGCTGGTGGAGGGAGCCGTGGCGCTTGAGTATCTTGAACACGTAGAATTCGGCGAAATCGCACACGTGGAGCCTCCCATGTCTATACTCGCCGACTCCACCGCCATTAAACTTTTTGAAAAACCTGTAGACGACGAGGTGGTGGTCTTCGGGCCGCGCCTAGGGAAAAAAGGCGGGGATAGACACTAGGGCGGGGGGACGTATTCCTTTTCCTTCTTGGCGAGCTCCTTGACGGCCTCGATGTTTTTAAACACCTCCTCCAACGCCTCCTTGCCCGTGCTTCTGGTCTTCACGACGGCCTCGAAAAGCGCCCTCTTGAAGGCCACCGGGAGGTCCTCGAGGTAGCCTCTGGCGTCCAACCTGGCGGCGGGGAAGGCTTGGAGTATCTTCTTGGCGGTCTCCTCGTCCACCTCCACCTCCAGCATCTTGATCTCCCCGCCGAACATGGACTTCAGCTGGCTGGCAAACGGCAGGTTCTTAACGGCCTCGTACCTCCTCTCGTCTATCAACAGACCTATTTTGTACGTCATAGCTCCGCCTCCAAAGTCTCCTCTTTAAGCTTTAGATATCTGTCGGTGACGTATGGGTAGCCGTAGACACGCCACCACTTCACAATTACGTCGTACACCTCCGGCCTCATGACCACCTTAGGCGGCCGAAGGCCCTCGATGATCACGCCGCGGAGGAAGGAGCCGGAGATGCGCTCCGGCGTGTGGCCGCAGAGAGGGGCCTCCTTCACGTCGCCGTAGGAGATGCCGAGGTAAGTGTACTCGCCGCACTTGGGGCAGTAGGCGAACTCCCCCATGTTGACCGGCTTAATCTTAAGCCCCTTATCCACCTGGTGGGGCGGCGCGTCTATGCCGTAGCTGGGGAGGCCCCGGGTCCAGAGTATCTGTGTGGAGTAGGGGTCGTAGTAGTCGCCCGTGGCGGCGTGGTCCCGGCCGAACATGTGGTGCGTGGCGCCCATGTTCTGCCTGATGACTCCGTGGAGGAGGGACTCCAGGGGGTTGCCGTACCGCATGTCCCAAAGCGTCATGGTAACCACGTGCCGGCTGTGGTGGAAGTAGCCGGCGGTGTTCAACGCCTCGTGGCCCTCTAAAATCGCCTCGTCTACGTAGTCGCCCAGCCTCTTGGCGCCGATTATGGCGTTGACAAGCACCGCGTCGCCCGGCCTGTCGCCCCCGGCTACAAACATTGCTCTTTTCATGAGCATCTCATGGCCGATGTGCGGCACGTTCCGCGTCTGGTGAGCCACCACCACCTTCCACCCCTTTGCCTCTATGAGCTTCCGCGAGGCGGCGGGCGGGGTCCAGAAGCGGTTGTAGGGCTCTCTAAACCTCGGCGGGTTGACGACCGTGACCTTGCCGGCTACTGCGAGAGGCTTAAGCGAGCGGTGGATAAGCCAGCCGGGGTGCTTCTCGTCGAAACGCTTCTTCACCACCTCGCCGTTTCTCTCCGGCGCGCCGAAGACGGCGTCGGCTAACTCCCGCCTGTCGGGTAGCTTGTACACCTCCTCCACCTTCAACACGGCGAAAGGCCGGCCCCGGAGCGTGAGGAGGAGGTCGTCGCCGGGCCTCGCGCCGGAGGACTTCAGCTCCTCCTCCGACACGTCGAATACGACGGGGAAGGGGAAGAGCCACCCGCTGAGGAGCCTCCTCTCTCTAAGCACAGACTCCACCTCGTTCCACGGCATAAAGCCCTCCAGCGGGCTGAAGAAGCCGTAGGCGATAGACATAACCTCGCGGTAGGGGTTCCTAATAGGCGCCCCGTCGGGTCCCAGCGTAGGTCTCACCTCAAGCCGCGTGGAGACCTCCCAATACGACCTAGCCGCATCCCCCTCCAACACGTTATATACCAGCCGGCCCCCGTGGGGTTCTATAGCTGGCATACACAGGTGTGTAGGTACAATTTATAAGCCCTATTAACAGACAAAAAATAATGGAGCCGGTGGAAAAATGTTTTAGTAACCAGGCTGTATCTCCTTGCCGGTCTTGTTAAGCGGTTTTAAGGTTGTTGGCGGTAGTCTGGTGTTGCCGCCCGCCAGCTCCTTGTCTGCGTAGTCGTATATCCGCCAGAAGATTCTGTAGACTATATGGTCGGCCTTGGTCCAGAAGAAGAGCCAGAAGAAGGCGGCCACAGGCACGGCGTGGAAGTGGACGGCGAACCAGAGGAAGGCGTCGGCCCCAGGCCATCCGTAGGCCCAGGCGAGTATAGCCGCCTGGAGCGCAAAGCCGCTTACGCCGAGGAGGAGTATCATTATGGGGAGGTAGTCGGCGCCTACGAGGTCCCACCACCGCCTCCCCTTGTAGTTCACCTCCCCGTAGCGGACGGAGAGCCAAATCAACGCGCCTATGATCATAAACACGCCGCCCAACATGCCGAAGATCCTCGCCGGGTGGTGGAGATCCAAGACGATTCTGTTGTGGGGGAACGTTAGGTAGGCTATGGTGGTGGCGATGCCCGCGAAGACGAAGCCCCACACCATCAACAACTTTGCAGTCCGCTTGGCGGTGCGGGTTCTCACAATCTCGCGCTCGGACCTGCCGTGTTCGCACCTGAGGATCCTCATGGCCAACGCGTCGACAAACAGCGTCTTGAAAAACGCCGCGACGGCGCGCCCCGCCCCCATAGCCGGCTTCTCCGCCAGCAACTTCTTCTCCCACTCGGGGTACGATATCATCATGTGTATCTGCGGATAGCGCATCACGTTGCGGCCTCTAACTCCCTTGTATACAAACGAGAAGATTATCCAAAACACTGTGAGTATGGCCAGAGCATCTATTGCAATCCAGTCTACTGGGCTCTCTACACAAGTATAGGGAGGACATGGGACTACCTTAGCCATGTGGCTCATACCTGCG
>Ga0081478_145701_pt1 | contig 18569 bp, 3 predicted proteins | sample OctSprmetagenome_FD_70983 | JGI IMG/M metagenome (GOLD analysis project Ga0081478, IMG submission 70983) | Hot spring and microbial mat streamer communities from Octopus Spring Streamers, Yellowstone National Park, USA - T=80-84 v2 (version 2) | ecosystem: Environmental > Aquatic > Thermal springs... | reverse complement strand
ACAATGTGACGAGTTTTGTCAGCATTGGCAATGACTTCACAATGACCAAACTGCCGCCAGGTGCAATCAGCGGAAAGGTGACGGAACTGGATGGGACGACGCCGATTATCGGGGCGACGGTGACGGCGAAAATCGTTGCCGACGAACAAGGCAACCCCATCGTCCTTCCGCCGGGCATCCCCAGCACCTACACCGCCAAGACAGGCGGCGACGGCACTTACCGCATTGAGGGCTTGCCCAACGCCACTTACGAGGTCACCGCTTCCGCCCCTCAACACTCCTCCGTCACCAAGACAGGCGTCGTCGTCCGCCCAGGTTTGGAGACGACGGGCGTGGACTTCCAATTGCCCGGCGAGCCTGGCACGATTACGGGGCAAGTCGTGGATGCGGCGACCAATCAAGGCATCCCCAATGCCCTCGTGGAAGTCCTTTCGGGCAACAATGTCGTCAAGACGGCGACGACAGATGCCCAAGGCAATTTCACGATTACGGATGTGCCCGTCGGCACTTATTCGGTGCGGGCGTCGGCGCCCAATTACAAGCCCAACACCGTCACGGGCGTGCAAGTGCCGACGGCAGGGACGGTGACGGTGACGATTGCCCTCTCCCGCGCCCAGCCGGGAAGCATTTCGGGGCGGGTCGTTCGGGTGGACGGGACGCCTGTCGGCGGGGCGACGGTGGAAGTCGTTCAACCTGCGACAGGGGAAGTGGTGGCTTCTGCGACCACCGATGCTGCCTTTACGACTTTGCCTGATGGTTACCAGCGCAACTACTTGATCGCCAATGTGCCTTTGGGCACTTACACCGTGCGGGTGAACGCGCCTGGCTTTACCTCTACGCCGACACAGGTGACGGGCGTCACCGTTCAAGAAGCGACGGAAACCCGCAACATCAACTTCACCTTGCGGGCGCAGTTTACCTTCCCCGCAGGCGTTCGGTTGATCAGCATCCCTTACGACTACACGGGCATAGACATCGCCCCACCTGACTTGTTGGGCACCAATCAAATTGCCACTTGGGTGACCGACTCATCCCTGACCGACCCAGTGACAGGCTTTCGGGGCGGGCAATATGTCCTCTATCCGACGCCCCCCGCCGATGTGTTGCGGTTGGGGCGGGGCTATTTCGTCAAGTTCCCGCAATCGGTGGACTTCACCCGACCTGGCAATCCTGCCCCGACCGACCAACCTTTCGCTTTGGTCTTGGACAAGCCAGGTTGGTGGCTAATCGGTGCGCCCTTCCCCTTCTCGGTGGATTGGCAACGGACGCAAGTGATTAACCGCGCCAATAACCAGCGCCTCACCTTGCGGGAAGCCGTCTTGCAAGGGTTGTTGCGGGACGCCCTCTTCACGCAAGGCTTTACAGGACTCGGCTATCAACTGTCGTCCACCCTTGACCCCTTCAAGGGTTACTGGGTGAAGGTGGAAGCCCCGCAAGGGGTCATCCTGCTCATTGACCATCGCCCTGTCAATCGGTTGGCTGCCCCATCGCCGATGGCAAAGCGACCGTCCAGAATGGCACAATTGGGTCGGTTCGCCCTAAGCGATGGGGAAGGTTGGGTGTTGCCTTTGGTGCTGAAGGATGAGACGGGGCAATTGGGGGTCGTCCAAATCGGGATGAGTCAGGGCGCTTCTGACGGTCCTGACGCGTTGGATGTGCCGATGCCTCCTTCCCTTCGCCAGTTCATCCCTGAGTGGTTCACCTTCGCCATCGTCGGGATGGCAGGTCGGTCGGCAGGTTTGTGGGCATCGGACATCCGTTCCTTCTCTTCCCGCCCTCAATCGTGGGAAATTGTCGTGGAAGGGATGGCAGGCAAGTCGGTCACCCTGACTTGGGATCGGCTCAACGAAGTCGTCCCCAACGATTATCGCCTAACCTTGATAGACCCCGACACGGGTGATGCCCGCTACTTACGCACCACTGTCGGTTACACCTTCACCCTCAGCAATGGGGTGAAGAGGCTTCAAGTGATTGCCGAGCGGAGAAGCGGCGCTGGATTGAAAGTCGTTGGGTTGCGCCAATTGCCGACGCGAGGCAACATCCTTGCCGTTCAATTTGCCCTGACCGAACCTGCCTTCGTAGAAGGGCGGCTTTTGAGCCTGACAGGTCGGGTCGTGGACATCGTTCAACCTCGCCGATGGTTTTCGGCAGGCGAGCACCGTTTGATGTGGGTCAGGGGACAGGGCACAGGGGACAAGTTGCCTGCCATGCCCTATTTGCTGGAATTGGTGGCGACGGGCGAACGAGGCGAGCAAATGAAGGCGACTTTGCTGGTGCGGATACGGTGATGCGCTTAAGTGGCGACGGGCAAAATCTTTCTGCCCGTCAAAGCGTTGCCCTCCCGTCAGAAAGGGATGGGCAAGGGTAGCGGTGTGAAGGTTGAGAGATGGCAAAGTAAAAGCCGATTGTTGGGGGGAAGGATTATGCGTTGGCGAAAGGTGCATCTCTGGCGATGGGTCGCCCAATGGTTAGTCGCTGCCCTGTCGGTGCAGTGGATGGGTCAATCTGTCGCCCAAGCGCCCGGCGCGCCCCCTGACATCAAGCGGGTGCTCATCTTGGACTTTGAAGTCCCCGCAGGTCAATCGCCCTTGTTGGGGCGCAAGGTGGCGGATGCCGTCGCTTTGGGCTTTATCAATTACGCCAAAGGCTATGAGGTCGTCTCCCGCAGCGAAATGGAGAGCCAGATGCAACGGCTTCGGTTAACTCCGCCCTTGTCGCCTTCCCAACTCATCCAACTCACCCGTGCCGTCCAAGCCCGCTACGCTATCACGGGCAAAATCGTGCAGGTTCAGGTCAACGAGAGGGCAGGGCAAGCGACGGTGCAATTGCAGATGCTTTGGTTTGACCCTTATATGGAAGTTCCGACCAACGGCGCCCATGTGCGGGTGACTTCGCCACCCCGACCTGGCACGGCGCCTGATGTGTTGGTGGATCAAGCGCTGAATTTGGCAGCGGCACAGGCTGTCCAACAAGCCCTTGCTGTCCGATTGCCCGAGGGGCAAATCACCCAACGAGTGGGCAACTTGGTCATCATCAACAAGGGCACTGACCAAGGGCTGCGCCCGCGCATGGAGATGTGGGTCGTTCGGACCGTTCGCGACCCTGAGTTGGGGCAAATCCCGCAGCGGGTTGGACGGGTTATCTTGGAGACCGTAGAAGCCCGCACCGCTGAAGCCCGCATCTTGGAAGAAGCGACGCCCGTCCAGTATCCTGATAGAGTCGTCGCCGTTTACCAACTCCCGCCCCTTGGCGTCCCCGAAGCGCCCGTGCGGGTGCGCCCACCCTCCAGAGGAACCCAAATCGCCCAACTCCTCTTGGTGTTAGCTGGCGTTTTCCTTATCGCCAACCTGTTTCGGAAGGGCAACACCAATCGGGGAGAAAGTGCTCCCTCTATCGCCACCATCCGCACCCAAGTCGGTAGCGACGGACGAACGATCATCCTGAACTTCCAAAGACCTCAAGACACCGTTGCCATTGAAGTCTATCGGGACACCACCCCGTCCGTCAACCCTGAGTTGGGCAAACTCATCTATGTCTTGGATGGGAGCGCCGTCTCGTTCACCGATGACCAGACCTTCTATTCAGGCGTCGCCTCCATTCAGATTAGAAACGACGACCCGCCCAACCTCTTCCCCCGCCTCCAACGCAACATCACGACCTCTCCACCAAGCCCAACCTTTGAGCGAGACGAATATCAAGTCTTCTACTCCCACACGCCGCTTCAACTCGGTGTTTCCTACTGGTATGTCCTGCGTTTTGTAACGGCTCGGCGCGTCGCCATCAATCCCTTCCCGACCCCGACAGGCACAGGCGGCGGAGGGCAACAGCAACGCCTGCCCTTTGAGTTGATCTACAGCGAATTCTCATCCCCCATCGGTCCTGCGACCCCTGTGCGTCGGTTACAGGTTTCTGATCTTCGGGAACCAAACCGCAACATGCCCGTCGATCTCAATGCCGTCTCCTTCCGCTTCCTGTCCGCAGGCGGGGCGGACACCTATATCATCCAAGTCAGCGACCAACCCAACTTCCCTGCGGGACGCACCTTGACCATCAACTTGCCCTTGCTGGCGAACCCACAACAGGACGCTCAAGTCGTCACGACTCCGCCCCAAAATTTACTCCCCTTCGCCCAATCCATCGGCAACACGACGGGACCGTTTTACTGGCGGGTCGGCTACCGAAATTCGCAAGATGCCCAACCCCCAGTCGGTGGGTTTGTCTTTAGCGAGGTGCAGACCTTCACAGCGGTCACGACGCCGCCTTCCCCGCCATCGTGACGAAAGGGGGCTTTCTGATGAGGGGGCAACGACCCAACGGTCAACGGACATCTTGGCGATGGCTTTGGCTCCTACTATGGCTGATGGGGCTGTATGGACAAACTTTATCGGGGCAATGGCGCCCCTCTTGCCGCACCTATGAAATCACCCAACAACTCTATCGGCAATTCAACATCACCCCCGAAAAACTCATCCAGACCTTTGGGGGCGAATCCCGCCAATTGGGGCGGGAGTTGCCCTCTACCTTTTACGGTGGCTTGGGTTCGGCGTTAGTCCCGACCAACGGTCTCGTCGGCACTGTCCGCGTCCTGCACATCATGGTCAATGTGATCAACTCCGACCCCCAAACCCAGCAACTTGTCCCTCGTTTGCAATTTGACCCTGCCGCTACGCCCGGCTACTTCAACGACTTGCTCTTCAACGAAGCCAACCCCAACTCTATGGCGAGTTTCTTTCGGGAAGCGTCCTATGGACGACTGCGACTGCTCGGCGAGACTTTCGGTCCTGTCTCCGTCAATTTGCCTTTGACCGTCCAGACGCAAGGAAATCCGCCACAAGTCGTCATCGCCTACATCAGCAACTTCGGGAGTTTGAGCGTCATCCGCTCCATGCTCCAACAAGCCTTAAACGCCTTAGACCCGACGGTGGATTTCTCCCGCTTTGACAGCGATGGCGATGGGCGCATTGATGCGTGCATCATCACCTTTGCCGCCGATGTGCGGGCGAAGCCCCCGAACGGCGATTTGTTTTTAGACCCCACTGCAGGGGCTTTCACCGTCCCTTGGGGCATTTTTCGGCGTCTAAACCCTTCCCTTCCGCCTTTTGCGACGACGGCGGATGGCGTCGTCGTGGATGCCCCTGTCTTCGTTCACGAAGTGGAAGGCATCAAAAAATCCCCTCAAGACTTCGCCTCTAACTTCGGCACTTACGCCCACGAGTTGGGGCATGTCTTTGGCTTGCCCGACCTTTACAACCCGCAAAGCCTGTCGCAAGTAGACCCTGGGCTTTGGTCTACGATGGCGACGGGTGAGCGCTTTGAAGCGCAGGGGCGTCCCATCAACCCCTTGCGCCCTGGCGGCTTTGCCGTCCATTTTGACCCTTGGTGCAAACTTGTCTGGGGTTGGCTGACGCCCATTGAAGTCGTCCGCACCGTCGGGACGGTCACCATCCCTGCCTACTCCGAGCAACCCGTCGCCTATCGCCTTTGGGCGTTCGGGAGCATCAACCAACCCGAATACTTTTTGGTCGTCAACCGCCAATTGCGGGGTTTTGACCGCTTCCTGCCCACTTCGGGGCTGAACATCTTCCACATTGACCGTTCCATCCTCCGTAACCCCGCCCTCTTTTTCAACAACGCCGTCCAAGCCAACCCGTCCCGAAGGGGCGTGGATTTGGTGGACGCCGATGGGCGAACGGACATGGATGATGCCGTCCCCAATGTGGGCAACTTTGACTGGACGACTTTCGGTTTCATCGGTTGGCAGCGGGGCAATTGGGGCGACGACGGCGACCCCTTCCCCGGCAGCACGAATAACCGCCAATTCGCTTTCTTGACGACGCCTTCCAGCGCCAGTTACGCAGGGCAAGATTCGGGCATTCGGGTCGTTGACATCAATCCCCAAGTTGACTCGGTGCAAGTGACTTTGCGGTTGGAGATCAAGCCCCAAATCGTCCCTGTCAGCCCCCAAGAAGGCGAACAAGTTTTCACCAGCCGACCCGCCTTGCAGGTCCAATTCATCACCCCCTTCGGCGCGCCCGCCGATATTGACCCTGCGACCATCCAAGTGCGGGTGGACGGCAACCTGATCACCTTGCCGCCGGGCGCTCTGGACGAAACGCGGCAAGTCCTCACTGTCCCCTTGACCGACCCGACCAACCCTGCCTTGCCCTTAGCCATCGGGCAGCATACCGTTTCGGTGCAAGCCAGCAACCGAGCAGGCGTCAGTGCCGACCCCGTGAGCGTTTCCTTCCTCGTCGGTCCCCTCACTTTGCAAGTGCGGCGGGACGGACAAGGTCAGCCTCTTCCCACCACCTTCATGGTCTCCTTGCCCTATGACTTCTCCCAAGCCCCTGCGGGACGGGATAGTCCCTCTTTCGTGTTCGGACCCTCCCTTTCCGCCATCGCCCGCTATGGTGTCCTCAATGCCGCTGGGCAAGTGGGCTATCTGTTTACGGGTGAGTTCGTGGAAGTGTTGCGCCCGGGTCGGGCTTATTGGGTTCGGTTGCAAAACGACACCGTTTTAGCCATTGATGCCCCTGATGTGGACCGAACCAAAAGTTTCCGCATCGCCAATGAGCCCATCTGGGACTTGAACGAGTTTGATGTCGGCTGGCAGCAAATTGGCAACCCCTTCCCCAGCCCCGTCCCCGCTTCTTCGGTGCAAGTGCAATTGCCTGACGGGCGCGTCTTGCCCCTTGCCGATGCCATCGCCCAAGGCGTTTTGCTGGGAACGGTCTATCGCTTTACGGGCGACCTGACCAATCCCTATCAAGCCATAGACGCTACCCAGTGGACTTTGCTGCCCTTTCAGGGCTATTGGATTTTCAAGCGCCGTCCCTGCTCTTTGCTGGTGGCGCCGCCTGCCCCGACCCGACGGCAATGGGTCGGGATGGGATTTTCGGGGCGACCCCGACCTGCCCTCGCTGCTTTGGAGATTTGGGGCGAGAAGGCCGAGATGCCTTACCGCCTCGCTGTCACCCGCTCAGGTTCTCCCGTCCCTGCCCCACCCGCAGCGCCGGGGATGACGGCGTGGGGCGTCTTTCAGGGCGAGGGGCGGAGTGATTTGCCATTGATGGAAGTGCCCGATCAGCCCCGCCGATGGACGCTCCTTTTGCGCAGCCAGCAACCCCATCAAACCATCACCGTCAAATGGCGCACTTTCGGGGGGCAACGGCAAAATCGCTTGCGCTTGATAGACCCCCAAACTTTGCGGACACTGCCTTTGAACGGAAGTGGCGAATGGACAACGCAGACCGATGAAAACGGGCGACGCTTGCTCTTGCTTCAGGTCACGGCTGACGAGACCGCTCCCTTGCGTTTCGTGGATGTGCAGGTGACGAAGATGCGTGGGCGTGGCTTCCTCATTCAAGGACGCCTTTCCGCCCCCGCCTTCGTTCGGGCGGAGGTGCGGACGCTGACGGGGCGGTTGGTGACCGTCCTTCCGACCCCCGACCAACCCAGCCATCGCCTCACTTTGCGCTGGGATGGACAAGGCACGCAAGGGCTGACACCTTCCTCTGGCATTTTCCTGTTGCATTTGCGCGCCCGTGACCTTGACGGGCGCGAAACCCAACGGGTGGTGGTGCTGCGATGAGGGTGCAAGGGTGCAAGCGTGCAAGCGTGCAAAGGGTGAAGATGCTTGGATGGCGCATGGTGTTGATGGCGGTTTGCCTTTTGGCATTTTGGGGAAATGGGCAAGGGCAAGTCATTTACACGGTGACCAACACCTATCTTGGGGTGTCCATGCCTTCGGACACCGCCAACTTTACCGTCTTCACCACTCAGGGTGACCCCGCTAACCCCTTTGATGACAACCTCGCTCTCAACGACCCCGTTGACACTTTTTGGGTGCTCCGCTTCCACGACCTTCCGTCCGTCATCGGACCTCCAATTCTCGCCCCCGTGACCGTCCGCCTTCAAGGCGCCAGCGGGGGAGCGGGACTGGTCACTTTTGGGCTTAACCTTGTCAGACCAAACAGCGACACCCAGTTATATGCCCGTTGGTTGGTCTTTGCCCCACCCTTTCAAATCCGTCCCGACAACACCATTGAGCCTGCCCTTTTCGTGGAGCGGGAAATCACCTTGCTGGGCGACTCCGTAGAAATTCGGTTGCGCCTGACGGGCAATGACAACAACACCCGCCGCATCGGTGTCGGCTTCGTCCTTGACCCCGGCTTCAATCCACGGGCAACCCCCTCCTTGTTGACGACGGGACCCTTCTTCGTGCCCGGTCGCCCCCTCATCACAAGGGAAACGGAGTTGGTCACCGATTTGCCGCCTTTTTGGGTCTACACCCCTGCCCCAGACATCACGGAGTTATCTTTGCGGGGGACGATTGTCCCGCCAGAAGGACTAACGCCGCGTCGGGTTGTTTTTGCCCTCGCCCCCAACTTAGCCTCGGCACTCTTTGGATACGGCTTTGATTACCGCCCTGACCCCTTTACCGAGATTTTCGCCCTTAATGCCGATAGCGCTGTCGGGGTTTATTGGGATCCCGTCACGGTAGGACCGGGCGTCAGTCGGGAGTTCGTCGTCGTTTTCGGGCTAAATCGGTCTTTCGGGGATTACCGTCGCCCCTATAGCCTGACGGCACAGAGCGTGCCGTCCTTGAGTGTTGAATTGGGCGATGACCCATTTACGCCTGAAGTGGAGACGGCTTTCGTCTCGCCCAACCCTTTCCCTGTCACGGCGTCCGTCTATAACGCCAGCAGCGAACCCCTTTCAGGGGTCAGCCTGACGGTGACCTTGCCGACAGGCTTTACCCTTGCCCCCGGCGAAGTGCCGACCAAGGGCGTGGCGACCGTGCCTCCCAACGGGGAGCAGCAGGTGACTTGGCAGGTGCGGGTTGACCCGAACCAAGTGACGGGGCGGGCGGAGTTGGTCGTGACCGCCTCCGCCCCTGTCGGGGGCAATCGGCAAGTGCAGGTGCCCGTCTTAGTGCCCGCTTTGCCCGTGCGGGCATTGACCGCAGGGCTTTACATGCTTGGCTTCCCCTTCGCTTTCACCAACCCCGAACCTGCCGCCGCGTTGGGGTTATCGCCCGCCGAATTTTTGTTAGCCCATTACGACCCCCTTCGGCAACGCTACCTCATCTATCGGCAAGATGCCGAACTGAACAGGTTGGAGCAAGGCAGGGGCTACTGGCTGCGGTTGCTCACTGACCGCCCACAGGGCAATCCCTTGACCTTGCAAGGGACTTTGCCCGTCAATCTGGATGCGCCCATCACCGTCCCCCTGAAGCAAGGTTGGAACCAACTCGCCAACCCCTTTCCTGTCGCCATCTTGTTGGGTGGCTTGCAAATCCTTCAAGGCAATTCCGTCGTCCCCATCCCCTTTGACCAAGCCGTCAATCAAGGGCTTGTTCGGGGCACTTTGTTCGTCTGGCGTCCCGACCCCAACCTGCCTCCCTTCGGCGGAGAGTATCAGGTTTTGCCCAACCGTTACGACACCTTATTGCTGCCTTGGCAAGGTTTTTGGCTCTTCAGCACGATAGACGGGGCGCTTCTCTTTTCCCCGCCCAGTTTCATCGGCACCCTTCAAACCCGCCTTGCAAGGCAAGGGACGAGGGAGAAGGGGCGAGGGACGCAAGATGTCTTGCTCTATCCCACTCCGTCCGATGGCTGGCAAATTCGCTTGCAAGCGGAAAGCGCGTCAGGGCGCGACGCCATCACTTGGCTGGGTGTCAGCCGACAAGCCAGCAAAGGGATAGACTCGCTGGATGCTCCCAAACCGCCTCCCGTGCCAGGGGGGCTTTGGGTTTACAGCGTCGTGGCGTCGGGACGCTCCTCTGTCCCGTTGAGCATGGATTGGCGTCCCCCGTCGCCCCAAGTGGTCTGGCTTTTGGAAGTCGTCAACCCGTCAGGGGGGCAAGTGCGGTTGCGTTTTGACGGGTTGTCCCAAGTGCCCCGCTCCATTGCCCTTTTCCTCGTTGACCCCGAAACCCATCAGCGATGGTCCTTGCGGTCAACGCCCGCCCTAACCCTTTCTACCCAACCCAATCAACCCAAACGCCTGCAAGTCATCGCCCTTCAAGCCGACCAGATGACCTTGCGCATTCAGGGCTTGCGGACGGTTCGGCTGCGAGGGCGCGGGGCGCACATTGAATTCGCTGTCACCCAACCCAGCCAAGTGAGCGTGCAAGTGCGCACCTTGACAGGGCGCATCGTCTGGGAGACAGCGTTGATGGCGACCCCGAATACCCGCCAACGCGTCTTCTGGGACGGGCAAGGGACTTTTGCTGCCCCCTTGCCCAATGCGATGCCTTATCTTGTCGTCGTCCAAGCCGTCGGCGATGACGGGCAAAGGGCGCAAGCCCATGCCTTGTTGCGTTGAGGGGAAAGAAAGCCCCGTTTACAATCGCAAAGGAGAAGGGTAAAAAGCCAACACCTTGTCGGGACGAACGAAGGAGGGCGCTGCGATGCGATTGATGCAATGGCGTCGGCAACCATGGCGAGTTGATCTCGCCTTCCTGCTCACCCTTTGCTTGCTGTTCCTGCCAGCGTGGGTGGGTTTGCAGCCAGGCAACGAGGCGAGGGTGGCGGCTCAACCCCCTGCCCCTGTCGCCACTCGCCCCATTTTGGTCATCCCCTTCCAAGCGGCTGAAGGTGTCCCAACGGGCGTCACTGAAGGCGTCACCTTCGCCCTCGTGGAAGAACTGGAAGCCAGCCGCCAACTCAGCCCCACCCGCCTCTCTTTGGATGAGCCGACCATCCAGCGCCTCATCCGAGAGGGGCAATTGACGGAAGATGCGGTCATGGATGTCCTTCAGCAACCGACACCCGAAGACATCGCCCAAATCGCCAGCGCCATGAAGGTTGCCGACGCCGTTTATGGGACGGTGGACAGTTACACCTACGACCCCCAAGCCAACGGTGGGGTCGTCAGGGTCAAGGTGACGGCTCGCTTCCTCAAGGTTGACCCGACAACAGGTGCCGTCACAGAGACGAAGGAAATCAGCAAGGAAGGCAGCAGCGCCCCCAAATTAGCCCCCCGACCCGAAAAGGAGTTAGCCTCCGAAGCCTTCCGCAACGCCGTCCGACAAATCGTGAGCGAGTTTCTGGGACTTCCCGCTCCCCCGCCCCCTCCGCCTCCGCCTAAAGCCATCAGCCCCTTGCCTGTTTTGATTGGGCTATTGCTTTTGGGTGCCCTCATCGGAGCGGGACGGGGTAGGGCAGCGCCCCCCGCTCCCCCGATCGCCCCTGGACCCGCCAACGCGCCCTCTCGCGTCGCTGCCATCCCACAAGGTCAGGCAATCCTTGTCACTTGGCAAATTCCTACCCAAGGCACGCCCCTCGGCTACAATGTCTACCGAGCCGATGCGGGGGTAGCCCCCTCTGCCCGTCAAGCCGATAACTTCCAACGCCTGAACACCGCCCCCATCACGAGGACCGAATACTTGGACACCCAAGTCGTCCCAGGACGCCTTTACCTTTACGCCGTCACCGCCGTCTATCCCAACAATGCGGAAAGTGAGCGCGCCTTCGCAAACGCCGACATCACGGGGCAACCCGTCCCTGTCGGCATCGGTGTCCCCTTGCCGCCCCGCAACCTGCAAGCCCAACCTGGTGACAGCCTTGTCCGCCTCACTTGGGAAGACCCCAACCCCTCTGGAATCGTTCGGGGTTATCGCATCTATCGCGGGACGAATGCCCCACCGACCGACGCCAACTTGATTGCCGATGAGACGACGGTTCGGACGACGACTTTCACCGATCGGGGTTTGAGCAACGGGACGACTTACTTTTATGTCGTGCGTGCCGTCAGCACTCAAGGCTTTTTGAGCGTCCCCAGCGCCGTCGTCCCCGCCACACCCGGCAACTTGCCGCCTCAAGCCCCGACCCTGAGCGGGCAGTTCAACCCCAACGCAAAAACTGTCACCCTGACTTGGACACCTTCCCCCGACCCCGACATCGCTTACTATGAAGTCGCACGGATTGTCAAGGACATCTCCCGCAGCCGAGCGTTGACGACCCGTGTCACCCGCCAAACGCCTATCATCAACCTCTCGCCGGGCGTCGCCCGCCGCATCTTGCAAACCAACCCTCGGCTTCGGCAAACCGCCAGCGAATTTGATGCCAATGTCATCGCCTCCAACATCACCGCCACCAGTTTCGTGGAAAATGTCGCCCAGTTTAGCCCCAGCGGGACTGCCCCGACGATTTACAAAGAGTTGCATTACGCCGTCCGAGCCGTTGACCAAAGCGGTCAAAGAAGCCCTTGGTCTAATGTGGTCGTCATCACCCCCAACTCGCCCCCACCGTCTTTGGCAACCCTGCGCCCTAAAGTCATTCCTGGCAATGGGCAAGTGACCATAGACCTTCTGCCCCTTTTGACGGCAGCCAATCAAGACCCCCAATTCGGCAGCGAATGGCAAGTGGACAAAAAGGGCGTCCGAATTTTCCGCACCACGACCAAAGGTGGAACTTCTGCCGCTGCCCTTCCCCCCATCAACTCGCCTGACCCCCTGCCCTTAGAAAACTTGCAAGATGGGCGCTACTTCCGTGACACCCAAGTTTCCAACGGCACCCGCTATTTCTACGCCGTTGAGTTGGTGGACAAACTGGGCGTTGCAGGCGGTCGCTCCCAAGAAACTGCTGCCACACCCTTTGCTTCCGCATCCTTGCTCATTGCTGCGCAAGGCAACCGAACGGAACTTTCGGGCAACGGGCAAGACAGAGTGCAACTGACCGTCTCCGTCATAGACACCAACAACCGTCCCATCGCTGGTTTCCCCTTGCTCTTCTCCTTGACAGGGCAAGGAACTTTGACCGTTGACTCGGCTTACCGCGACCCTGAAGCCCCTCAAGATGACAAGCGCGCCGTCACCGATGAAAACGGGCAAGCCATCGCCACTTATCAAGCCCCTTCCGTTGCGGCGGACACGACTGCCACCATCGGCGCCCAGCCCATCGGCATCACAGGAGTTGCCGAAGTTTCCCTCACCCTGACGATTCGCGCCCCCCGCGTCGCTTCCATTGAAGTCCGCCCCCAGAAAACCCAGTTGACCGCCGACGGGTTAGATGTCACCGATGTGACGATCACCGTCCGAGACACCCTCGGTCAACCCGTGCCCAATAAGACGGTCACTCTCGCCGTCACCCCACCCGACCCGACTAATTTCGGGCGCTTTGAAGACCTTTCGGGTAACCCGATCACCCAAGCGACGACGGGAGCGGATGGGACGGCGAAAGTGCGTTATCGGTCGGGCAAGCGGACAGGTTCGGTCACCTTACAAGCCAGCGTCACTGAAGGGGCAGCCTTCATCTCAGGGCAAGCCATCGTCACCTTAGTGCCAGGCAGCCCTGCCAGCATTGAGTTGGTCGCCAACCCCTCTTCTGCCCCCGCCGATGGCTCTTCTGAAGTGCGGGTGACGGCGACCGTTAAAGATGCGCAGGGCAACGCCGTCCCTCGCGTGCAAGTGCAATTCAGCGCCACCCCCACACTGACCATCACGCCGTCAGTGGCAACGACTGATGACACGGGGCAAGCGACGGTCACCGTCACCGCCCCGACGCAAGCGGGCGTTTACACCCTGCAAGCGCGCGTCGGCAATATCGCTGCCACCATCGCCTTGACCTTTAGTGCAGGGTCAGCAGCGACCATCACCCTGAGCGCTTCCCGCACCGACCTTTTAGTCTCCCTCCCGCCCACTTACGGCACGACCGATTACACCAATTTGCTCCCCTTCTCCACCGCCGAAATTCGGGCGACTGTCCTTGATGGCAACGGCAACCGCATCCCTAACATCGTCGTCCAGTTCTCGGCAAGCGCTGGCACTATCCAGCAAACTGCCATCACCGATAGTTCAGGGATTGCCAAAGCCATCTACATCGCCCCCGTCGGACCGCCAGGGCAGGTGACTATCACCGCCTCTGCCGCTGGCACCGCTCAAGGGACTTTGCAATTGAACATCCTGCCAGGTCCCGCCGCTAGAGTCCGCGTGACCGCTTCCCCGCTGGTGTTGCCGATGGATGGACGAAGCCAATCGCAAGTGCGAGCGGAAGTCCTTGACGCTAACGGCAACAAAGTCACCGACGGGACTTCGGTGACCTTCCAATTGAATCCGACCGTCGGTCAACTGTTGCAAACCACCGTCCCAACGAGTGACGGCGTGGCGATCACTTCTTACATCGCCCCCGCTGCCACCAACAACCCTGAAGTGACAATCAGTGCCACTGCCAGAAGCGTCGTTTTCGGCAACACCTTCCAGACCGACCCCAACGACCCCTTCAGCCAACCCCGAGTCATCATCACCTTAGGCGCCCAAGTCCAGATTGACCGAACTTCCATCGCCTCGGAGATTGCTGTCTCTTCCTCCGACACAACAACGAACCCTGATGACCGCCAATCCCTGCGAAGTCGTTCCCCCACCAACAACTTCTCCGACTTGACGATCAAGTTGGTCAATGGGCAAGGGCAACCCATCGCCCGTTCAGGCGTCCAAGTCACCGTCCGATCCTCAGATAGCCGCGTCCTTTTCGTGGACTCAGTGGCGGGTAACCGATCCTTAGGGTTGCTGCCCGCCTCTACCGATAACGCAGGGCAAGTCCGCCTCCGACTGTATGCCTCCAGCACCGCTGGCACCGTTTCCATCACCGCCGAACTCCGAGACCAACAAGGCAATGTCTTCAGCAGCGACTCCGTGACCATCACGCAACGACCTGGCGACCCCTATCAAATCACCATGCCCCTGCCCCAACCCAACATCCTCTTCGTCCCCGGCGCAGGCACCCCGAACTCCACGACCATCACCGCTCAAGTCCGTGACAAAGTCAACAACTTGGTGGAAGCAGGCGTCCCTGTCACCTTTGAGGCAAGGTTAGAAGGCGAGTCCGTCGGCATCCTCTCTCCGTCCACAACCACGACCGACGCCAACGGCACCGCCACGACGACCTTGAGTTCCACCCTCAACACGGGCTTCGTCACTGTCACGGCTCAAACGAGTCCCGCCGTCCCTCAACCCGGCTCTACGACAGTCGCCTTCGTCACAGGCGTCACTCAAATCAGCGTTGCCGCTCGTGACCCTCAAATTGGCGGTGATGATAACGACGCCATCCCCGATTTCACGACCATCACCGCCAACTTCGTCGGAACGATCCCCAACGGAACAAAAGTGACTTTCACGACGACCCGCGGCACTTTCAACCAGACCCAACTCGTCCGCAAACAGACCGTTGCCGTGAACAACAACGCCGCACAGGTGACCCTGTATAAGGAAAGCGTTAACCGTGACACCCCTGCTGTCGTCTCCGTCACTGTCCTTGACGCCAACGGACAACCTGTCACGGGCAGCGTCACCGTGACCATTCGTCCCATCCCTGAGCCATCTGTGCTGCAGGACATTCAAGTCGCTCAGACCAGTTTAGTCGTCTCCGACACCAACTCTGCCAACCCCGCCCAACGCCTGCCCCTTGACCCGACCAAGCCTAACAGCACGACCGTCACCGTCTCTGTCCGCGGGCAAAACACCAACCGACCCATCCAAGGCGCTTCCGTCATCCTTTCCTCCAGCGACCCTGACACCCTCTGGGTCGCTGGCGCCAACGCCCAATTGACCGAGATAACCGTCCTGACCGATGCCCAAGGACAAGCCCAAGCCACCTTCTACACCTCCAAGAAAGCAGGGACGGTCACCATCACCGCCCAATTAGACAACCAGACCAAAACCGCTCAGATCACCCAAGTGCCCGGTCCCGCCCTGCTCACCCTTTCCGCCGACCCAACGACCATCTTCGTCCGATTGCCCGATTCCTTCACGACCGATGATGGGCAGAACCACAACTATAGCCAATTGCCTCGCAAGGCTCAGGTGACCGCCACCCTCGCCGATGCCAACGAGAACCCTTATCCCAATGTCACGGTCACCTTCATCGCCACTGTCGGCTTGATCAACTCTGCAGCGGCGACGGACAATAACGGGAAGGCAACAGTAGACTTCGCCTCCCTCCAAGTGCCTTCGGGCGGTCAAGCGACCATCACCGCCCAAGCCACCGTCAACGGTCAATCCCTCAGCGCCCAACTGAATGTCAGGGTGCGTCCCGGTCCGCCTGCCAAAGTCTCCGTCACTGCCAACCCCCAGAGCCTGCCCGCCGATGGGCGCTCTACTTCCACGATCACTGCCACCCTCCTTGACGCCAACGATAACCCCGTCCAAGATGGCACTACCGTGACATTGAAATTGACCAGCCGACCCAGCGGAACCGTCTTTCTGCCTTCGGGCAGTGACGAAATTTCTCTCGCTACCTTGAATGGGCAAGTGCAAGCGACCTTGTTGGCAGGGCAAACCCCTGGGAGTGCGACCATCAAGGCAACAGGCTCTGAGACGATCAATGGCACTAACTTCAGCGCTGCGAACCGCCCCGAACTGACCTTGCCCATCGGTGTCGTCTTGCAATCTCTGCAGGTGAGTGCGGCGCAAGTGTTTGTCTCCAAGCAAGACTACACCAGTTTCGGTGGGCAATATGGCAACACGCTGACGGTCACTGTGCAAGTGGCGGGTGGGCAAAACCTCAACGGGGTGCAAGTCGCCCTTTCTGCCAGCGACCCCAATGTGGCTTGGAACAACACGAACACGAAAGGGAGCATCGTGGTCACGACGGACAGCAACGGTCGGGCGCAGGCAACCTATATCGCCTCCCAACGGGCAGGCGATGTCGTCATCACGGCGACTTTGGGCAATCAAGTTCTGACGGCGACCGTCAAGCAACTGCCAGGACCGCCGAAAGTCCAATTGACTGCCAACCCTCAAACTATCTTCGTGTCGCTTCAGGGTGCTCAATACGCCTCGTTGCCTCAGCAATCCCAAATCGTTGCCACTGTCACTGATGACAACGACAACCCCCATCCCAACGCGTCCGTCCAACTCACCGCAACGGCGGGTAACCTCGCCGCGAGCAGTGGTCCGACCGATGCACAAGGGCGCTTCATCACGACCCTCACCGCCCCCACCCAAGTGCCACCCAACAACACGGTCACCCTTACCGCCAACATTACGACCCAACGGGGCGAAACCGCCAACGCTCAGCAAACCCTTACCATCCAGCCTGGTCCGCCCGCTGTCTTGGAACTGGCTGCCAGCAAATTGACCCTTTCCGCCTCAGACAGCGCCACTATAACAGCCACCGTCAAAGACGCCAACGGCAACCCAGTGCCCAGTGGCAACGGACGAACGGTCAGCGTCACCTTCACCTTGCAAGTCAGCCAAGCCAACCAAGACAAGGTGACCCTTGCTCCCACCAGCGGGACGACCAACAATAACGGGCAAGTGCCGACGACCTTAACGACCAATAACGCTGTCGCCGACACCGCCCGTGTGACCGCTGAAGCCGTAGAAGTCCTTCAGGCAACCTTCTTCCGCGCCAGCAGTTCGCTGAACCTTTCCGTTGGCGTCACGCCTGTTTTCCTGACGCCGCCAGAAATCCTTGACGCTACTACTTTGGTCGTTTCCAGCAACAACTCTACTGACCCCAACAACCGTCAACCCCTTGACCCCAACATGCACAACCGCACGAGGGTAAGGATTCGCGTCTCTAACACGGGCGGTCAGCCTTTGCCCGTTACCTTCATCTCCAGCGACGATAACTCGCTGTGGCAAGATGCCACCAATGCAGCCCTCAAATCCCTCACTACGACCTTGAACGCGCAAGGAGAAGCAGTCGTTTGGTTCTATGCCTCCTCAAAGAAGGGCAGCGTCCAAATCAAAGTGCAAATGAACGGTCAAGAAACGCCTTCTGCCACCATCCAACAGGTTGCAGGTCTGCCTGCTTCCATCGTCCTCACTTCCGATAAGACAGTCGTGCCTCAAGGCAGTGGAGCGACTATAACCGCTACCGTTACCGATAACGCTGCACCACAACCCAACCGCGTGCGTCAAGGGACGAGGGTTTCCTTCAGGCTGCTCTCCGCCCCGTCAGGCGTTGAACTTGAGACGCCAACCGAACGCAGCACGCCCGATGAAAATGGGCAAGTAACTATCCGTTTGGTGGTCAACGGTAGCGCTGCTAATGGCGTCGCTACCATTGAAGCCAGAACGGACAACAATATCACTCAAACCCTGAGTTTGCCTGTCGGTGTCAGTCCAACCTTGAAACCTTTGCAAGTGACTTACACCACTTTGTCGGTCTCAGCCGACAATAACCCCATAGCCCGCAACCCTGTCAACGGCGCTGCTTTGCCCAATCAAACCACCGTCAAAGTCGTTGCCGAGAACACAGGCGGTTTGCCCGTCCAAGTTACCCTCTCATCCAACGACGCCAACACCCTTTGGATTGACGGGGCTACTCGGTCTTTGCAGCAAATCACCGTCACTTTGGACGCTAATGGCGAAAAGACCGTCACTTTCGTCGCTTCCTCTACGGCAAGGCAAGTGACTATTACCGCCTCCCTGAACGGTCAGACACAAACGGCGACAATTACTCAGCAACCGGGTCCGCCCGCTCAAATCACACTCAGTTCGGACAGAGATGTCATTCCTAATGGCGGTAGCGCCCAGTTGACTGCCCTTGTGGTTGATGCTGCTGCGCCCACACCTAACCCTGTCCCGAACGCCACTGTTAACTTCTCCTTCGTCGTCC
>Ga0081478_147016_pt1 | contig 18659 bp, 19 predicted proteins | sample OctSprmetagenome_FD_70983 | JGI IMG/M metagenome (GOLD analysis project Ga0081478, IMG submission 70983) | Hot spring and microbial mat streamer communities from Octopus Spring Streamers, Yellowstone National Park, USA - T=80-84 v2 (version 2) | ecosystem: Environmental > Aquatic > Thermal... | reverse complement strand
GAACATCGCCCGCAGGGGGGTGGAATTCCTCGAGGGCTTAGACCCTCGGGGCAGGGGTCGGTGGGCGACCCCGGTGGCCGGTCCTCTGGCCTCGGGCTAAAAACCCAAGGCCACGACCGGAATACGCAGGAAACGGCGTAAGTCCTAAATCAAAGCGAAGGAGGCGACCATGGATCCCCGGATCGCGTTCCACGCCCTTCAACCCTATCGTCATCGAGGGCCCCTCGTCGTGGCCATCGAGCCGGACCCCACCCTCCAGCGCCTCCGCTGGTGGGAGGAAGCCGCCGGGCCCCTCGCCCAGGCCGGGGCGGCCCTCTTCGTGTGGACCTCCGCCGGGGGGCTGACCGCGCTGGCTCCGCTGGCCCCGGAGGGCCCTGCCGTATGGATCCTGGACGCCGATCTGGAACCCCGGGCGCGTCTGAGCGCAGCAACCCTGGGGAACCCGCTGCTCCAGCGGGTGATCGCATGGATCGAGGGGATCCAGCACGAGTGCCCGGAATGAGGGGCTCCGGAATGGCCCGGGGGGCCGGAGATCGCAACGGAATGATCCGGAGATCAGGAGGGGATCCCATGCGGATCGTTGTGGGAAGCGATGAGCGCACCCATCTGACGGATGTGGTCCTGGAGGAGCTGCGCCGCCGCGGGTTGGAAGTGGAGCCGGTGGGCCCGCTGGCCGGCGAGAAGCGCACCTGGTCGGAGGTGGCCCGCATCGTGGCGGAGAAGGTGGCCCGGGGCGAGGCCGACGAGGGCATCCTGTTCTGCTGGACCGGCACCGGCGTGAGCATCGCCGCCAACAAGGTGCCGGGGATCCGCGCGGCGCTGTGCGACGACGCCGAGACCGCACGGGGGGCGCGCCTCTGGAACAACGCCAACGTCCTCTGCATGAGCCTGCGGCGGACCTCCGAAGCCGTCGCCAGGGAGATCCTGGAGGCCTGGTTCAGCACCCGCTACATCCCCAACCCGGAGGACGACGCCTGCCTGGCCCAGGTCGCGGAGATCGAGCGGACCTATCTCCGGGAGCCGGCCCCGGCCTCCGGCCGCCCTTGAGCGCCCCGCCCACGAAGGAGACCCGATGGACATCGAGACCCGATGGCGATTGCTGACCCAGGCGGCGCTCTGGGAGCCCGCCGAGGAGACCGGCCCGAGCGGGCGGACGCCGGAACCTGTGATGGATTGCATCTACGAGGCCCGGGCCTCCGGGCGCCCGGTCCGCCTGCTGAAGATCTTGCTGACCTCCGCGTGCGAGCGGGATTGCTTCTATTGCCCCTTCCGCGCCGGCCGCTCCTTCCGCCGCGCCACCTTCCGGCCCGACGAGCTCGCCCGTCTCTTCGCGGAGATGCACCGACGCGGGCTGGTGGACGGCCTGTTCCTGAGCTCGGGGATCATCGGCGGAGGCCTTCGCACGCAGGATCGTTTGCTGGCCACGGTGGAGCTGCTCCGCCGGCGCTATGACTACCGGGGTTACATCCACCTGAAGCTGATGCCCGGGGCCGAGCCGGATCAGATCCGGGAGGCCATGCGATGGGCGGACCGGATCTCCATCAACCTGGAGGCGCCCAACCCCGAGCGACTGGCCCGCCTGGCCCCTCACAAGGCCTTCGCCGCCGAGCTGGAGGCGGCGCTGACGACCGCCGGGCGGATCCGCCGGGAGGAGCTTCCTTCGCCGCCTGGGTCCGGGCGCTGGCCTTCGCTGACCACCCAGTTTGTGGTGGGCGCTGCCGGGGAGAGCGATCGGGAGCTGCTGCAGACCGTGGCCCGGCTGCATCGGGAGATCGGCCTGGCCCGGGCCTACTTCTCCTCCTTCCATCCCGTGCCGGACACCCCGCTCGAGGGTCTTCCGCCCGCTCCGCCGCAACGGGCCCAGCGCCTCTATCAGGCGGAATGGCTCCTGCGGGTGTATGGCTTCCGGCTGGAGGAACTGCCCTTCGATGAGCAGGGGAACCTGCCTCTGGACGAAGACCCCAAGCTGGCGTGGGCCCGGCGGGCCCTCCGGGAACGTCCGGTGGAGGTCCTGCGGGCTTCATACGAGGAGCTGATCCGCGTGCCGGGGATCGGGCCGAAGGCCGCGCGGGCCATCCTCCGCGCCCGACGGGAAGGCCGTCTGAGCCAGCCGGAGCACTTGAGCGCCCTGGGCGTCTCCCTCCGTCGGGCCGCGCCGTTCCTCCTCCTCCGCGGGCGCCGGCTGCCGCATCCCCTTCAACTCCCTCTCCCCTGAAAGCCGCCCCGTCCTTCACGGGTCCGAACAATCCCGCATCCGGCCGCAGTTGGGACAACGCAACTTGCAGTGGATCTCCAACATCGGGGAGCCGCAGATCTCACACCGATCGTCCTTCGGGGACGAAGGGATCCCCTCCGGATCTTCGCAGGCGGCCGCGGGAACTTCATCGGAAGCCACAGGCCCCTCCTTCGCGCCGAACAAAAAAGGCCGCCGCGGCGGCGGCCCTGCTCCCCGGGGAGGACTCGAACCTCCAACCCGCCGGTTAACAGCCGGCTGCTCTGCCTGTTGAGCTACCGGGGAAAGTCACTAAAATTTAGGGCCTACGCAGTTGCCTGCGTATTCCGGTCGTAGCCACGGACTTTTCATCCGAGGCCAGAGGACCGGCCACGGGGGTCGCCCACCGACCCCTGCCCCGGAGGCAGAAGCCTCCGAGGAGTTTCTCGGATGAAGGCATGCCTCTTGGCCATCTGCCGCTTACCGGCATGCCCGCTCTCATGATAGCGTCAAGGGGGGCATCCTGTCAACTGCGTAACTCCTGTAAAATTATAAAAGGCCTCCGCCGGACCGTCAAGGATGCGCGGGCTGGCCCGGGCTGGGGGTATGTCCCAAAATCGTAGGACAACTGCGAGCAGTTGTCCTACGAAGCGGCCAGCCCGACAAAATTGGGGCACACCCCGGGCTGGCGGATATCCAGCAACGGGGATGAGGAAGCGGAAGGCCGCTTCCGCGATCCCTGTTGCATCTCCACGGCGGAGCACCCGGGATGCCCCTTTTGCTGCGCGAGGAAGAGGTGCAGGCCCTGCTGTCCGTCGGGGACGCCATCGAGGCCCTGGAGCGGACGTTCCGGGCCCAGGCGGAAGGCCGCGCCGTCAACCTGCCCCGCCAGCGAGTCCGCTGGCCCGGCGGGACGCTCCACGTGTTGGCAGCCGGCGATCTGGGGTCCGGCTATGTGGGCCTCAAGGCTTACACGGCGGTAGGCGGGCAGACGCGCTTCGTGGTGCTGCTCTTCCACGCGGAGAGCGGCGAGCTGCTCGCGATCATCGAGGCCGACCGCCTGGGCCGCCTGCGCACCGGGGCGGCCACCGGCCTGGCCACCCGCTACCTCGCCCGCCCCGACGCCCGGGTGGTGGGGATGATCGGGGCCGGCCGCCAGGCCGCCACGCAGCTGATGGCCGTCTGCGCCGTCCGACCGATCGCCGAGGCCCGGGTCTACAGCCCCACGCCCGAGCGCCGCGCCGCCTTCGCCCATCGCATGCGCGAAACCCTGGGGATCCCGGTGCAGGCCGTGGAGCGCCCGGAGGCAGCCGTCGAGGGCGCGGACATCCTCATCACCATCACCTCCGCTCGGGAGCCGGTGCTCCGGGGAGCCTGGCTGCGCCCCGGGGTCCACCTGAACGCCGCAGGATCCAACGCCCTCCTCCGCCGCGAGCTGGACGAGGAGGCCATCGCCCGGGCGGACCTCATTGTCATCGACTCCAGAGCGCAGGGGCAGATCGAGGCGGGGGACTTCCTGGAACCCCTGGAGCGGGGACGTCTGCAGTGGGAGCGGGTTTACGAGTTGAGGGACGTGGTCGCCGGTCGGGTGGGCCGTGCGCATCCGGAGCAGATCACCCTGTTCAAATCCCTGGGCATCGCCCTGGAGGACATCGCCGTCGCCGCCGTGGCTTATGAGCGCGCCCGCGCCCAGGGAGCCGGGGAGCGCATCCGGTTCCTGGAGGACCTCCTGCCCGATTGAGAAGGAGCGCGGAACGCTATGCCCGAGCTTCCTGAAGTCGAGACGCTGGTGCGTGAGCTGGAGCCTCGCGTGACCGGCCGCCGCATCGAGAAGGTGATCCTGCGCTGGCCGCGCTGCGTGGCCGTCCCTTCCCCACACGCTTTCGCGCAGCGGATCCGCGGACAGACCATTCGGTCCCTGCGCCGGCGGGGCAAATTCCTCTGGTTCGCCCTGGATCAGGGGGCGTTGCTGATCCACCTCAAGATGACCGGCCGCCTCTTCCTGCTCTCCCGCCCCGAACCGGACGCCCACGCGCGGGCCGACTTCATCCTGAATGACGGGCGGATCCTCCGGTTCAGCGACGTCCGCAAGTTCGGGCGCCTTTACTGGGTTCAGGACCCGGAGGTCATCCTCGGCGCCCTGGGGCCGGAGCCCCTGGATCCCCACTTCGGGCCCGAGGATCTCGCCCGGCGGCTATCCGGGCGGCGCGGCCGTCTCAAGGCCCTGCTCCTGGACCAGCGGGTGATCGCCGGGGTCGGCAACATCTACGCCGACGAAGCCCTCTGGCGGGCCCGACTGCATCCCATGCGGCCGGCCGCCTCCCTGAGCCCTGCGGAGATCCGACGCCTGTGGGCGAGCCTCCGGGCCGCCCTCCGCGCCGGGCTGCGCCACCACGGGACCACCATCCAGTGGTATCGCCGGCCGGATGGGGAGGCCGGGGCCCATCAGCGCTATCTGCGGGTTTACGGCCGGGCCGGACAACCCTGCCCGCGCTGCCGGACGCCCATCGCCCGGCTCCTCCTGCAGGGCCGGAGCACCTATTTCTGCCCCGTCTGCCAGCCTCCTCCGGCTTAACCGGCCATCCGGCCTCCTGCGCGCTGCGTATCTCTATCGCGGAGAGCGAGGGCGTTGCGGCATGCCCCGGCTCTTCGCATCCCATGCGCAGGAGGTGCGAGATGCCTCGGGATCGAAGGATCCTCATCCTGGCGATCGGACTGGCGCTGGCCGCCTGCGCCGCGCCCGCGGCTTCCCCCACGCCCACGGCCCCAGCCCCTCCGACCCCCACGACGGCGCCCCCACCCTCGCCGAGCCCGGCCGCCCGGGGGACCCAGGTCACCATTCGGAACTTCGCCTTCCAGCCGGCGGAGCTGGAGGTCGAGGTGGGCACGACCGTCGAGTGGGTCAACGGGGAGGATAGCGTTCCGCACACTGTCACCAGCGGGACGCCGGGGTATCCGGCGGGGGTCTTCGACTCCGGCCGCCTCCGCCCGGGGGACTCCTTCGGCTTCACCTTCCAGCAGCCGGGGACCTATGAATACTTCTGCAGCATCCACACCCGCATGCGCGGCCGCATCATCGTGAAGCCGAAGCCGATCTCGGAGGCGGCGCCTTCGAATCCGTCCGCCTCTCCCTCCCCGACTCCCCCTCCGTCGAATTACGGCTATGACTACTGAAGGCGGAAGGTGAAGGATGAAAAGGGGAGGCCCCTCCGGCGGCCTCCCCTCATCGCGCCGCTGAAGAAGCGGAGGCGCCGGCCGGCCCCGGCCGCGCAGCCCCTCCGGTGAGCCGCAGGGCCTCCCAGACCTCCAGCTTGCGGCTCACCCGACGGATCACCTCGTCGGTGAACTCGGTGGTGGTGGCCGAGCCGCCCAGATCCGCCGTGGCGATCCCATCGTAGACGCTTTCGAAGACGGCCTCGTAGATCGCCCGGCTGGCCTGCTGGGCGGCCTCCGCCTCGATGAACGAAAGCAGCGCCGCCCCCGCCAGGATCATGGCCATCGGATTGGCGATGTTCTTGCGGTAGAGGGCGGGGGCCGTGCCGTGGGGCGCTTCGGCCATCACCACCTTCACCCGCAGGTCCTCGTCGAACGAAAGCAACAGGGACTCGCTGCCGGCGATGGAGCCGAACATCTGGAGGATCAGATCGCTCAGCAGATCCCCGTCCCGGTTCAGGCATGGGATGACCAGGGGCTCCGCGGCCCGGGTGAACAGGAGGGCCAGGGTGGCGTCGATCAGCTGGGGCTCATAGCGCACATCCGGATAGCGACGGGCCGCGGCGTCCAGCTCCTCCTTGAACATCCCTTCGTAGATGCGGCTCACCGTCCACTTCGGCCCGCCGAAGACTTTGGCGCCGATGCGGCGCGCATACCAGAAGGCGAACTCCGCCACCGCCCGGCAGGTCCGACGGGTGATCCGATCCAGCCGATACGCGGCCTCCTCCGATCCCTCTCCCTCCCGCCATTCCCGGGCGTTGTAGGCGTCCTCAACGGCCATGCGCACGATCGCCACGGGCCCCACCACCCCGCCGATGGGGCGGACCCCCGGGATGCGCCGGCCGACCCGCAGGATCACCTTGCCGTCGATCCGCTCCCGGAGGATGGCGTTGGGGCTGCCCACATCCGTCGGATCCTCGGGGGTGATGGTCGCCGCCTTCAGGCCCAGGCCGGCCTCTTTCATCGCCTCCGCCGCCTCGATCACCACCCCGTTGCGGGTGCGACGCCGGTTCTCCAGGCTCAGATCGAAACGCAGGAACCGCAGGGGAACGCGGATCACCCCCGGATCCAGGGCCCGCAGGGCCTCCTCCAGCAGCTCCTGCCCGGTCTGATCCCCTTCCATCACCACAATCGTCCACGGCGCCTCCGCGCGCAATCCCATGCTGGATCCCCTCCCGGAACGCTTAAAACAGGCTGAGCTGTCGGGGTTCCTCCGGGGGCTCTTCCTCCTCCGCTTTCAAGGCCCCGGCCAGGAAGGCCCCCAGCTTGCGGAAATCCTCCTCCACCGTCCGCTTGAGGGCGGGCTGGTGCAACGCCGCCGCCGGATGATACATGGGGAAGATCACCCGACTCCCCACGCGGATCGGCTTGCCGTGCACCTGGGAGATCTTGGCGTTCGGCAACCAGTGGGCCAGGGAATACCGGCCCAGGGTGACGATGACCTTCGGGTTGATCAGCTCGACCTGACGATCCAGGTAGGGGCTGCACGCCTCGATCTCGTCCATATAGGGATCCCGGTTGCCCGGCGGCCGACACTTGATGATGTTGGTGATGTAAACCTCCTCCCGCTTCAGGCCGATGGAAGCCAGCAGCTCATTGAGGAAGTTCCCCGCGGCACCTACGAAGGGCCGGCCCTGCCGGTCCTCGTGGAAGCCCGGGGCCTCCCCGACGAACATCACCCGGGCGCTCCGCGGCCCCTCCCCGGGCACCGCCAGGGTGCGTCCGCGGGCCAGGGGGCATCTGGTGCACCCCCGCACCTCCTGATGCAACGCCTCCAGCTCATCCATAGAGGGCTGCCTCCGTCCATGAGTGCCTCGGCGACCCACGCCGGGCGCCGGCGCTGTGGAGCCCATTGAAACACGCCGGGCGGGCGTTGACAAGGTGCGCCGGATCTTTCGGGCGAAGGGCGGCGCCTCCCTTCACCTCCCATCGATTGCGGGGAATCGCGGCCTGCATACAATGGGGGCGAAGCCATCCTTCTTCCGGAGCGCTCTCGGATGAACTGGCTGGATCAGCTGCCGCCGCGGACCCGCACGCTGTATGTGGTGTTCATCAGCATCATCCTGGCCACCCTGCCCTGCTATCTCCTGGGTGGGGTGCTGCTGGCCATGGCCCGGCCGGCGGCTCCCTTCCCGCCCTCCCCCACGCCGTTCCCGACCCTGACGCCGCTGGCCCTCACCCCGGTGGTGCTGCCCACCTTCACCGTGCCCTTCGGCCCCACCGAGACCCGCCTGCCCACGCCCACCCAGTGGCTTCCGCCCACCTTCACCCCCACGCCGACGGCCACCCACACGGCCACGCCCTCCCCCACGCCGAGCCCCCCCCCCACCGAGACGCCGACCCCTACGTCCACGCCGACGGACACACCCACCCCGACACCGACCACGCCCCCGCCAACCGCCACCCCGGCAACGCCTACGGACACGCCAACGCCCATCCATACGCCTACCCCCAGCCCAAGTCCCACTCCCACTTCATAGCCCATTCACGCCTATGCGCGTCCTCGTGATCTCGGACATCCACGCGAATCTGGAGGCGCTGGAGGCGGTGCTGGCCGACGCGGGCTCATGGGACGCCCTCTGGTTCCTGGGGGATCTGGTGGGCTATGGGCCGGACCCCGTGGCGTGCATCGATCGCCTCCAGGTCCTGGCGGCCGTCGCCCTCGCCGGCAACCACGACTGGGGCGTCCTCGGGCGGATCCCCCTGCATACATTTAACCCGGCGGCCCGCCGGGTGCTGGAGTGGACCCGGGAGCAGCTCCCCCCGCGCCAGATCGAATACCTGATGGGCCTCCCGCCCCAGACCGAGCGCGAGGGCTTCACCCTGACCCACGGTAGCCCCCGCGCCCCGATTTGGGAATACATCCTGGATCCTTACACCGCGTGGGAGAACCTCCAGGCGCTCCCCACCCGCATCGGCCTGTTCGGCCACACCCACGTGGCCATCGCCTACCACGCGCCGGATCGGGAGAAGCCCCGCCTGCACATCCTGGAGCCCCGCTATGACGAGCCCATCGACCTCGCCTCCGGCTGGTGGCTCCTCAACCCGGGCAGCGTCGGCCAGCCCCGGGACGGCGACCCGCGGGCTGCCTACGCCATCCTGGACCTGGAGGCGATGACCTGGACGTTCCGGCGGGTCCCTTACCCGATTGCCGAAACCCAGGCCAAGATGCGCCGCCTGGGGTTCCCTTCCTTCCTGATCGAGCGCCTGGCCTATGGCGAATAGGAGGTCCCGGATGCCGGCCGTTCCCGTCCTCGCCCCACGCGTCCTCCTGATGGTGTTCGATCCGCCCGGCCCCGGCGGCCTCCCCCTCTCCCGGGCCATGGGCCGGAACCGGGTGGAGGGTCTGGTGGAAGGTTACATCGCGGACCTGCAGGCGTGCAGCCGGGGAACGGTCCGCTATCCGGTGGCGGCGCGTGTGGATCTCCCGATCTTCCCGCCCAAGATCGACGGCTTCCGCTACACTCTGGAGACTTACCGGGCGGTCCTGGAGGGCCGGCAGCCGCCCCACGAGCCGGACACCGCCGATTACTTGGCGATCCTCGCCGCCGGCGATGGGATCGGCCGCGTGGCCCGCGGGGAGATCGACGAGATCTGGCTGTTCGGCGGTCCCTAATTCGGGTTTTACGAGTCCCGCATGGCCGGGCCGGGAGCCTTCTGGTGCAACGCCCCGCCGCTCCCGGGGGCCGAGGCCGCCGGGCGGCGGTTCGTGATCATGGGCTTCTCCTACGAACGCGGAGTCGGCGAGATGCTGGAGAACTTCGGGCATCGGGCCGAGGCGATCATGGAGCGGGTGTTCGCCGGGATCCCCGAGGAGCGGAACCTGTGGCGGCGCTTCACCCGCTACGATCGCATCGCGCCCGGGCAGGCCGAGGTCGGCACCGTCCACTTCGCCCCGAACAGCGAGCGGGATTACGACTGGGGGAACCCCCGCCCGGTCTGGAGCTACTGCGACGACTGGCTTCACTTCCCGGACCTGCGGGGCCGGGGGCGATGGGTGGATTGCACTGAGTGGGGCGGTGGGGACATCCGGGCGCATCACCGGTGGTGGCTCCGGCACCTCCCCTGCGCGCCCGGAGAGACCGACGTCATCTCCCATCACGGGTGGCGCTACATCGTGGACCCGAACGCCGTCCTATCGGGACAGGCTCCGGGTTCGCCCGGGCCGGGGATCCGCGCTAAGATCTTTTACGGAAGGCGACGGGGGGCCCTATGTGCGGACGTTACACGATCTTCACGGAGCCGCAGCGGCTGATGGAGCGGTTCCGGGCGGAGTGGCCGGAGGGGCCGTGGCAGCCCCGCTACAACGCCGCCCCCACCCAGTCCCTGCCCGTGCTCCTCAACGACGGGACCCGGCGGATCCGCCTGCTGCGCTGGGGGTTGATCCCCCACTGGGCGGAGGACCCGGCCATCGGGAACCGGCTGATCAACGCCCGGGCGGAGACCCTGACCCAGCGCCCCAGCTTCCGGGAGGCCTTCTACCGGCGGCGATGCCTGGTGCTGGCCGACGGCTTCTACGAATGGCAACGCGCCCCCCACGGGCGCATCCCCTACTGGATCGGCTTGAAAGACCGGGAGCCCTTCGCCTTCGCCGGGCTGTGGGACCGCTGGGAAGGGCCGGACGGACAGGTCATCGAGAGCTTCACCATCATCACCACGGCCGCCAACGAGCGGGTCGCCCCGATCCACGACCGCATGCCCGTTATCCTCCTCCCGGAGCACGAGGACATCTGGCTGGACGAATCCGCCGGGCCCGCCGCCTGGCGGGCGGCCCTGCGCCCCTACCCCGCCGACCGGATGATCGCCTACCCCGTCTCCCCCCGGGTCAACACCCCCCACGCCGACGACCCCACCCTCATCCAGCCCTATCCGCTTCCTTGAACACCATGTCGTGATTTGTATCACAATCAGGGGATTTCATTCACAAAGTGTGGGAAGAGAACGTGCAGTTGGGCAGGGCTTTCCAGTTTTTTGAGAGTTGGGTATTATTGGGCTGAAGCCGATGAGGAGGTAGAGCGATGGAGCGCTCTGCTGGGGCGCTGTCCTTCTCGAAGAGGGTGTGAAGCGGACGGGATGAGGGAAGTCGAGCGATGGAGCCGCTTGGGATGACGGCGGCCGGGCCGCTTCCCGGTGCAGCGAAGGAGGAGGTGAGGCCATGGAACCGGTTCCTTCCGGGCAAAGTCTGCTGGAGATGTTAGCCCAGATGCCTGATCCCAGAAGCAAATATGGCCGCCGATACCCCCTTACCAGCCTCATTACGGCCATAATCTCAGCCGCCCTAAACGGCCAGAGTTCCCTAAGGGGGATGTGGCTTTGGGTCAAAGCCCATTCCGACCTCCTCACCACGCATCTTCCATTCCACCGCAACCGGATTCCGGCCTTGGAAACCTTTAGAACTTTACTTTGCCGGTTAGATGCTTCCTTGCTCCTTGAGATCTTTAATCGCTGGTTAAAGGCTGTAAATTCCGCGCCGATCAGCATAGATGAAAAGGTGTGGAGGGGAAGCCAGCGGGATTATGAAGGTCCTCGGATGGGGGTGGCCGCCTTTCGTCATCGGCTGGGGATCGTTCTGGAGCAAGTGGTGGCCGAGGACCAGGATAAGATCAAAGCAGCCCTTCATATTCTGGAACGGATGCCCATAAAGGGCAAAATTTTAACGATTGATGCCGGTTTTATGACCCAGCCGGTCTTACGCAAAATAGTTGAAAAAGGGGGGCTTATATAGGGCCATGGAAAGCCCATCAACGGGAGATCGGGGAGGCGGTCCGGCTTGGGCTTTGGGGCCACGGGGTATTGGAGCGGCCTCCGGATTTTCGGGAAGGGAGCCGAGGCCACGGCAGGGTTGAGGAAAGGGAGATTGGGTTTTTGGAAAGCTCGGAACTTGGGGAATACCTGGAGCGTGAATATGGTTGGCCTGGGCTCAAATTTTGTGGTGTGATTCGCAGGAGGAGGTGGAAAGGGACGAGGGTGAAAGACCAAGGGGCATGGGAAGAGCAGGAGTTTTTGTGGGTGGCCGGTGGGGCGGTTCAAGACCTGAACCCGAAGAAAGCGCTTAGGGCCTTGCGGAGGCACTGGGAAATAGAGAACAGGCTATTTTGGGTGCGAGATGTGGATTTTTCTGAAGACCGGCTGCATGGTCGGAGAATTGGGCCGGGATTAAGCGTGATTCGGAGCGTGGCTATAAACCTGATACGGGCTTTGGGCTACCGGTTTGTCGTGGATGGCTTTCGGGCCCTAAGCGCCAGGGCGGACCGGGGCTTAACCTTGCTCATCGGCCCACAGCCACGAAAAACTGGAAAGCCCTGCGCGGTTGGGCAGATGCTTGACAACGCTCGGCCTGATCAGTATAATCAGAAGCGTCATTGCCTCTTCGACGGCAACCCCTGATGGGGGATTCGGATGCGGCTTCAGGGATCCTATCGGTTCCCGACGGCGATCGATCGGGTGTGGGGAGCCCTGATGAACCCTCAGGTCATCGCCCGTCTGCTGCCGGGCGCGGAGCGGCTGGAGCCGGTGGGAGACAACGTCTACGAGGCGGAGATGCGCCTCGGGATCGGACCCATCAGCGGCCGCTATAAAGCCCGCATCACCCTCTCCGAGATCGATCCTCCGAATCATTATCGCATCCGCATCCAGGCCCAGGGTCCCCAGGGCACGGTGGATGCGAACGGGACCATCGACCTCACCGCCGATGAAGCGGGCACCGTCATGCACTATGAGGGCGAGGCCACGGTGACCGGGCTGCTGATGAGCCTGGGCGCCCGGCTCCTGGAGCCCACGGCTCAGATGCTGGTGAACCAGGGGCTGAAGAACCTGGAAGCCCTGCTGATCGCTTCCTAATCCGCCGCTTCGAGAGGGATCCGGCAACCGCGCCGGTGGGCTCCGGCCCATCGGGATGTGGGGAAAGGCAGGAACCTTCATCCTGCGGACAGGAGGGGTCCATGAAAGTTCCGGTGACGGTCACAGTGAACGGTCAGGTTTACCAGCGGGAGGTGGAGCCCCGGATGCTCCTGGTCCATTTCCTCCGGGACGTCCTGGGGCTGACCGGGACCCACGTGGGATGCGACACCAGCCAGTGCGGCGCCTGCGTGGTCCTGATGGACGGCCGGGCGGTGAAGTCGTGCACAGTCTTCGCCGTCCAGGCCGATGGGTCCCAGATCACCACCATCGAGGGCCTGGCGCGGGACGGCCAGCTCCACCCGCTCCAGGAGGGCTTCTGGGAGATGCACGGCCTCCAGTGCGGCTTCTGCACCCCCGGCATGATCCTCTCCGCCTACGATCTGCTCCAGCGCAACCCTAACCCCACCGATGAGGAGATCCGCTACGCCCTGGAGGGCAACTACTGCCGTTGCACCGGCTATCACAACATCGTCCGGGCCGTGCGCTACGCCGCGGAGAAGCTCCGCGTGCAGGCCTGAGTCCGGTCTTCTTCCCATCCCGGAGATTGCGAAGGAGGGCGGCGATGGCGACGCGCTATTTCGGTGTGGCGATGAAACGACGGGAGGATCCGCGCTTCATCACCGGGCGCGGCACCTACGTGGACGATCTCACCCTGCCCGGCCTGGTCTATGCGGCGATGGTGCGCAGCCCCCACGCCCACGCCCGGATCCAGGCCATCCACAAGGAGAAAGCCTTAAAGCATCCCGGGGTGATCGCCGTGTTCACCGGCAAGGACATGGTGGACAGCGGGGTGAAGTCCCTCCCCTGCGGCTGGCTGCTCCCCGGGATGAAGCTGCCGCCCCACTACCCCATGGCCGTGGACAAAGTCCGCCACGTGGGGGAGATCGTGGCAGTGGTGATCGCCGAGGACCGCTATACGGCGGAGGATGCGGCGCGGCTGGTGGAGGTGGAGTATGAGGTCCTGCCGGCCGTGGCCGACGGCGCCAAGGCCCTCCAGCCCGGCGCCCCCGCCGTCCACGACGAGGCCCCCGACAACGTTTGCTTCCGCTGGTCCATCGGCGACAAAGAGAAGACCGAAGAGGCCTTCCGCCGGGCCCATAAGACCGTGAAGCTGGAGCTGGTGAACCAGCGCCTGATCCCCAACGCCATCGAGCCCCGGGCGGCCATGGCCCAGTATAACCCGGCCACCGACGAATACACCCTCTGGGTCACCAGCCAGAACCCCCACGTCCACCGCCTGCTCATGGCCGCCTTCGTCCTGGGCATCCCCGAGCACAAGCTCCGGGTGATCTCCCCCGACGTCGGCGGCGGCTTCGGCAGCAAGATCTTCCTCTACCCGGAGGAGACCATCGTCACCTGGGCGGCCAGGCAGGTGGGCCGGCCGGTGAAGTGGACGGCGCGGCGGATGGAGAGCTTCGTCAGCGACGCCCACGGCCGCGATCACATCACCGAAGCCGAGCTGGCGGTCGATGAGAAGGGGAAGGTCCTGGGGCTGCGGGTGAAGACCATCGCCAACCTGGGGGCGTATCTCTCCACCTTCGCTCCGGCCATCCCCACCTACCTCTACGGCACCCTGCTCTCCGGCCAGTATGAGATCCCCACGATTTACTGCGAGGTGACGGGGGTCTTCACCCACACCACCCCGGTGGACGCCTACCGGGGGGCCGGGCGGCCCGAGGCCACCTATGTGGTGGAGCGGCTGATGGACATCGCCGCCCGGGAGCTGGGGGAGGATCCCGCCGAGTTCCGGCGCAAGAACTTCATCCCGCCGGACAAGTTCCCTTATCAGACCCCGGTGGCCCTCCAGTATGACAGCGGCAATTACGAAGGCGCCCTGAACAAAGCCCTGGAGATCATCCATTACAAAGAGCTGCGCCGGCAGCAGGAGGAGCTCCGCAAGCAGGGCCGTTACATCGGCATCGGCCTCTCCTGTTACATCGAAGCCTGCGGCATCGCGCCCTCCCAGGTGGTGGGCTCCCTGGGCGCCCAGGCCGGCCTCTGGGAGAGCGCCCTGGTCCGGGTGCACCCCACGGGCAAAGTAACCGTCTACACCGGCTCCCACGCCCACGGCCAGGGCCACGAGACCGCCTTCGCCCAAATCGTGGCCGACGAGCTGGGCATCCCCATCGAGGACGTGGAGATCGTCCACGGGGACACGGGGAGCGTCCCCTTCGGGATGGGCACCTACGGCAGCCGCAGCGCCCCGGTGGGCGGCAGCGCCATCGTCCTGAGCCTCCAGAAGATCAAGGAGAAGGCCCGCAAGATCGCCGCCCATCTGCTGGAGGCCGCCGAGGAGGACGTGGTCTTCGAGGACGGCAAATTCTACGTGAAGGGCGTGCCCGACCGCTTCAAGACCTTCCAGGAGGTCGCCCTCCAGGCCTATCTCGCCCACAACTACCCGCCGGGCCTGGAGCCGGGGCTGGAGGCCTCCTCGTTCTATGATCCCAAGAACTTCACCTTCCCCTTCGGCACCCACATCTGCGTGGTGGAGGTGGATCCGGAGACCGGGAAGGTGAAGATCCTGCGCTACGTGGCGGTGGACGACGCCGGACGCATCATCAACCCGCTGATCGCCGAAGGACAGGTCCACGGGGGCATCGCCCAGGGCGTCGGCCAGGCCCTGCTGGAGGGCGCCGTCTACGATGAGAACGCCCAGCTGCTCTCGGCGTCCCTGCTGGACTACGCCCTCCCGCGGGCCGACGATCTGCCGTCCTTCGAGATCGACCACACCGTGACCCCGTGCCCGCACAACCCGCTGGGGGTGAAGGGCATTGGGGAGACCGGGACCATCGCCGCCACGGCCGCCGTGGTCAACGCGGTGATGGATGCCCTGGCGCCCTTCGGGATCCGCCACATCGACATGCCGCTCACGCCGGAGAAGATCTGGCGGGCCATCCGGGAGGCCCGCGCCGCATAGGCGAAAGGGGGGAGGGGCTTCCACGCCCTTCCCCCTCCCATCCACGGATCCGAACCGGAGAGGAGGGGGCGATGTATCCGGCATCCTTTGAATACTACCGGGCGAGCACCCTGCAGGAGGCCCTGAACCTCCTGAAGCAGCATCCGGAGGCGAAGCTCCTGGCGGGCGGGCACTCTCTGATCCCCCTGATGAAGCTGCGCCTGGCCAGCCCGCCGGCGCTGGTGGACATCCGCCGGGTGGCGGAGCTGAAGGGGATCCGCCGGACCGATGGGACGGTGGTCGTCGGTGCGTTGACCACCCACCGGGAGGTGGAGTTCTCCGAGGAGCTGAAGCAGTGGTGCCCGTTGCTGCCGGAGATGGCCGCCCACATCGGGGATCCGCCGGTGCGCAACATGGGCACCATCGGCGGGAGCCTGGCCCACGCCGACCCGGCCGCGGATTACCCGGCGGCCATGCTGGCCCTGGGGGCGACGATCAAAGCCGTGGGCCCGAACGGGGAGCGGGCCATCGCCGCCGATGACTTCTTCGTGGGGATGCTCACCACCGCCCTCGGGCCCGGCGAGATCCTCACCGAGGTCCACGTCCCCGTCCTGGGCAAGGGAACCGGCTGGGCCTATGAGAAGTTCCCGCACCCCGCTTCCCGCTACGCCGTGGTGGGGGTGGCCGTCGTGGTTCGGGTGGAGAACGGGATCTGCCGCGAGGCCCGGATCGGCGTCACCGGCGCCGCCCCTAAGGCCTTCCGGGCCACGAACGTGGAGCAGGCCCTGGCCGGCAAACGGCTGGACGAGGGGACGGTGCGGGCGGCCACGGAGAACATGGTCAGCCCGGAGGGCTTGCTGAGCGATCCCTTCGCCTCGGCCGCCTACCGCGCCCACCTCTGCGCCGTGCTGACCCGCCGCGCCCTGCTCCGGGCGGCGGAACGGGCGGCCGGATGACCATCAAAAGGAGAAGGAGGGCTTCGGGGCGGGCCCTTTGGAGGCCCGCCCCGTGCTTTTTCCCACACAGAATTCCAAGCAAGCGTGTTAGAATAATCCGTGATCCGCGTTCCCGGAGAACCCGTTCCGGAGGCAGAGACCGGTGTTCCCCCGTTCCATTGATGAGGTGATCCGGGCCCTGGAGGCCCATCGCTACATCGCCGAGCGCGGGCTGGCCACGGCCATCTTCCTGGCCCTGCGGCTGAACCGCCCCCTCTTCCTGGAAGGCGAGCCCGGCGTCGGCAAGACGGAAGTCGCCAAGGTCCTGGCCGATCTCCTCGAAACCGAGCTCATCCGCCTCCAGTGTTACGAGGGGCTCGATGTCCACAGCGCGGTCTACGAATGGGACTACGCCCGCCAGATCCTTCAGATCCGCATGCTGGAGGCCTCCGGGGAACGGGACGAGGCGCGCATCCGCCAGCAGATCTTCAGCCCGGACTTCCTGATCAAACGCCCTCTCCTCCAGGCCCTGGAGGCGAAGAACGGCCGCCCGCCCGTGCTGCTCATCGACGAGCTGGACCGGGCCGACGAGGAGTTCGAGGCCTTCCTCCTGGAGCTGCTCTCCGACTGGCAGATCACCATCCCGGAGATCGGGACGGTGCGGGCGGAGCAGCCGCCGGTGGTGGTGATCACCTCCAACCGCACCCGCGAGATCCACGACGCCCTCAAGCGACGCTGCCTCTATTTCTGGATCGATTACCCCTCCTTCGAGAAGGAGATCCAGATCGTGCGGGCCCGCATCCCGGAGGCCCCCGAACGCCTGACCCGACAGATCGTGGCCTTCGTGCAGGAGCTCCGACGGCTGGATCTTTACAAGCTGCCCGGGGTGGCGGAGACGCTGGACTGGACCGCCGCCCTGCTGGCCCTGGATCGGACGGAGCTGGACCCGACGGTGGTCGATGAGACCCTCGGGGTGTTGCTGAAGTATCAGGACGACGTGCTCAAGGTGCGCGGAGAGATCGCCCAGGACTTGCTGGCGAAAGCCCTCCTGCGGGCCGAGATAGCCTCCGGGGGCGCCTGATCCCCAGGAATCGGCCTCGCCCGGGGAGAGAAGGGAATGGGGGGCTACCTGCTGCATCACATCGTTCGATTCGGGCGCACCCTGCGGGCGGCCGGGGTGCCCATCACCCCCGGCCAGATCGTGGCCTTCATCCGTGCCCTGGAGTGGCTCCCCCTGGAGGACCGGGCGCTTTTCTACCATGCCGCCCGCTGCACCCTGGTCTGCCGCCGGGAGGACCTGGAGACCTTCGACCGGGTGTTCGAGTGGTTCTGGCGCAATCCCCTCATGGGAGGTCAGCTCCCGCCCGGCCTCCTCTCCACGGCCCCCGGGCCGATCCGCCGGCAGGAGAACCGACCCCGCCCCGCGGAGGTGGGCCATCCCCCGGCCCCCGAGCCGCGATCGGAGAACCCCGAGGCCCCGCCGGTGATCCTCGCGGATCGGGCGATGACCTACAGCCCCATCGAGATCCTGCGCCGCAAACCGTTCGAACGCTTCTCCGAGGAGGAGATCCAGCGGGTCCGCCGCCTCATGGCCCGCCTGCGCTGGCAGATCTCCGAACGGGAGACGCGCCGGCTGCGCCCGGGCCCCCGCGGAGAGCACCTGGATCTACGGCGAACGCTGCGCCGGAGCATGCGCCACTACGGGGAATGGGTGCGCCTGCTCTGGCGCACCCACAAGCGCAAGCCCCGGCCGCTGGTGGTGCTGTGCGACATCAGCGGCTCTATGGAGCGCTACGCCCGCATGCTCCTCCACTTCCTGCACGCCCTCAGCCACACCCGGCGCCACGTGGAGACCTTCGTCTTCGGCACCCGCCTCACCCGCATCACCCGCTGCCTGCGCCACCGGGACCTGGACGAAGCCCTCCGCGAGGTCAGCCACACGGTGGTGGATTGGTCCGGAGGGACCCGCATCGGCGAGTGCCTGCACGTTTTCAACCGCGACTGGGGCCGGCGGGTGCTGGGCCGCGGAGCGGTGGTGATGATCATCAGCGATGGTTGGGACCGCGGGGACGTGGAGCTCCTAAGGCAGGAGATGGAAAGGCTTCAGAAATCGTGCTATCGTTTGATCTGGCTGAACCCCCTGCTCGGGATCCCGGGGTATCAGCCCCTGACCCGGGGGATGCAGGCCGCCCTGCCCTACATCGACGATTTCCTGCCGGTGCACAACCTGGCCAGCCTGGAGCAGCTGGCCGCCCATCTGGAACGGCTCCCCGCCCGTCGCTCCGCCCGCCGCTCCGGGCTGGCCCGGCCTGTCCCCTCCGGGGGGCCGGAGTGACCGACGATGGGAACCGGGGAGGCGACGATGGCCATCCCACGAGAAGCCGAGCGCCTGTGGACTGCGGAAGACCTCCTGGCCCTGGGAGAGGAAGCGCGCTACGAACTCATCGAGGGGAGGCTCGTCCCCATGAGCCCCACCGGCTCCCCCCATGGCGGCCCGGGCGCG
>Ga0081478_136769_pt1 | contig 18674 bp, 17 predicted proteins | sample OctSprmetagenome_FD_70983 | JGI IMG/M metagenome (GOLD analysis project Ga0081478, IMG submission 70983) | Hot spring and microbial mat streamer communities from Octopus Spring Streamers, Yellowstone National Park, USA - T=80-84 v2 (version 2) | ecosystem: Environmental > Aquatic > Thermal... | reverse complement strand
GGAAGACCTTCTCGTCCCTGCTGATCGGGACGTCCAGCACCACCGCCTGGTCGTTCCTTATGGCCCTCCTCACGTGGGCCCTGAGCTCTTCATAGCTCTGGACGAAGTGGCCCTCGACGCCGAAGGCCTCCGAGAGCCTGACGAGGTTAGTTATGTCGGAGAAGTCGACGTCCTTGAAGCGCTTCCGGTAGAAGAGGTCCTGCCACTGCCTCACCATGCCGAGCGAGCGGTTGTCGAGGATCACCGTGATCACCGGAAGGTCGTATTCGGCCACGTTGCTGAGCGTCTGGCAGGTCATCAGGAAGCTGCCGTCGCCGTCTATGTTGAGGACGACCCTGTTGGGCGCCGCGACCTTAGCTCCGAAAGCTGCCGGAAGACCGAAGCCCATCGTCCCGAGCCCCCAGCTGCTGATGAAGGTCCCCGGCTCCAGGACGCGGTAGAAGAGCTGAGCCCACATCTGATGCTGCCCTACTCCGGTCGTCACGATCGCCGACCTGGGCATCTCGTCCCTGAGGACCTTCACGACCTTTGGTGCCGAGAGGGCTCCCTCGTCGTTCTGCGAGAGCAGGTACTCGTCGTAAGCCGCACCTATCTCCTTCAGCCGAGCTATCCAGAGCGGGTCCACGTCGGACCTTCCGGCCCGGAGGGAAGCGAGGATCTCGCCGAGGACGCGCTTGGCGTCGCCGCAGATGAAGACGTCTGGCCTCACCGCCTTTCCGTTCTCCGACGGATCGACGTCGACGTGTATGACCTTCCGCTTCGCCGAGAACTCGGCCGGAGGGCCTATTGCCCTGTCGGAGAGCCTGGTGCCAACGCAGACGGCGAGGTCTGATTCGACGAGGGCGAGGTTCGCCTCGACCCTTCCGTGCATCCCCACGACTCCGAGGACGTTGGGATGGTCCTCCGGGACGCAGTTCTTTCCGGGCGATGTGGTGACGATCGGCGCTTGGAGCCTCTCGGACAGCGCGAGGACCTCATCAGTCGCGTTGCTGTAGTGGACGCCCCCACCGACGACTATGACGGGCTTCTTGGACCCGAGCATCAGCTCCACAGCTCTCGAGACGGCTTTCCTGTCGGGCTCCGGCGGTGACAGCGCGAAACGCTCCTCAGGCCTCGGTAGGCCGTCCCACTCGCCGACATCGGCGTGGAAGACGTCGCGCGGGACGTCGATGAGCGTCGGGCCCGGTCGAAGCGACGTCGAGCACCAGTAAGCGTTGACGAACTCCTGGCTCAACCTGCTCGGGTCCATAACGGTCGTAGCGTACTTCACGTGGGGCATTACGAGTCCCACTATGTCAGCCTCCTGGAACGCGTCAGTCCCCATGAGGGGCCTGATCACCTGACCTGTTATGGCGACGAGGGGCGAGCTGTCCATGGCCGCGTTGACGATTCCCGTGATGAGGTTAGTCGCGCCTGGTCCGGACGTGGCGGTCACGAGTCCTGGTCTCCTCTTCACCCTCGCGTAACCTTCGGCAGCATGGGTTGCCTGCTGCTCGTGCCTCATCAGGAACGATCTGATCTCCGAGTCGACCAGGGCGTCGTAGAAGGGCAGGTTGGCGCCTCCCGGTATGCCGAAGATCGCCTCGACGCCCAGCTCCTCCATCGTCCTTACCAGCTTCCTCGCCGCGTCCAACTCAACCACCACTCTCCGCTGAGAGGGCCTGGGAGACGGCGCCCGCTACGGCCATCGCCACCGCAAGCCCGGGATCGTGGGCCAGACCCCTTCCCGTGATGGTGCGGGAGTTGATCACGACGACCGCCTCAGCCTCAGCAGGGTACCTGTCGAGGTCCGGTGGGACGTAGAGCGTGAGGTCCTCGAGTTGCAGCTGGCCCACGAGCCTGCTTAACCCCCTCTTGACCGCATCCAGAGAGGCCGCGACGGTCGACCTGCCGTAACCGGTCGAATGTATCCTCTCGCCCCTGACGCTCATCCCTATGCTGCACGAGAAGAGCTCGCCGTCCTTCGAGTAGGCGATCGATTCGACCGAGACCGTGGGCCTCAGGACCTCCATGCCTCCGAGCACCTCCCTGAGCAGCAGCTCCTCCGTCACCCGCATCCCCATGTCGCCCAGCTCCTTGACCCTCTCCAGAACCCTCCTCGTCTCCTCCGGGCTGAGGTTGAAGCCGTGCTGTTTGAGGACCTCTAGGACCGCATGGGTCCCGGAGTGCTTACCGAGCACTATCCTCCTCCGCTTCCCGACGACCTCAGGCATCACAGGCTCGTACGTGGCAGGGTTGTTGATAACGCCGTGGACGTGGATGCCGCTCTCGTGGGAGAAGGCGTTCTCGCCCACTACGGCCTTGTTCTTCTGGACCACCATCCCGGTCAGCCTCGAGACGAGGCGTGAAACGCTCGCCAGCTTCTCGAGCCTTATACCAGTCCTCACGCCGTACAGCGCCTCGAGGGCCAGGACCACCTCCTCGAGGCTCGTGTTGCCGGCCCTCTCTCCGATTCCGTTGACCGTGACGTGGACGATCTCAGCTCCAGCCTCCACACCGGCCAAAGTGTTCGCAGTCGCAAGGCCCATGTCGTCATGGCAGTGGACCGCTACAGGAAGGCCCGTAACGCCCTTCACCTCCCTCACCAGCTCCTTCATCACCTCGGGTATCGCGACCCCCACCGTGTCGGGTATGTCGACGCTGTCGGCCCCCGCCTCCGCAGCACCCTTGTAGACCTTCAGGAGGAAAGACCTCTCGGACCTCGTGGCGTCCTCGCAGGAGAAGTGGACGGTCACGCCCCTCGACTTCGCGTACTCCACCATCTCCACCGCCCTCCTGTAGACCTCCTCCGGCGTCATCCGGAGCTTGTACTTCATGTGGAGCTCTGACGTCGCGATGAAGACGTGGACCCAGTCGACACCAGCGTCGACGGCCTTGTCGATGTCGCCCCTTTCGCACCTGCTCAGCGCGCAAATCTTCGAGGGGAGACCGAGCCTCGCTATCGCCTTGACGGCCTCTGCCTCTCCCCTTGAAACAGCAGGGTAGCCGGCCTCGATGACGGCGACTCCCAGATCAGCCAGGGCCTCCGCTATCCTGACCTTCTCCTCGACCCTCAGGGCAACGCCGGGACTCTGCTCGCCGTCGCGCAGCGTCGTGTCGAAGACCTGGACCCTCGACGGGAGCGATGGATTCTTTGCCAGAACGAACTCCCTCCAGACCACGGCGACCACCTCAGAGGAGGAGCAGCGGCGGGGCGACCTGCTCAGCGGTCTCCGCGACAGCGGACCTCGAACCCAAGACTACTTGGGAGCAAGCAATACAGCCCCACCCGCTTGCCGAGACGATTGAAATCGGTTTGTTATAAACTTACTGCGGAGAGGGCGGCCGGACGCGCGGTGCGGCAAGGCGGATGTGACCGACTTAGATAGGTCCTGCTCCGTGGCAACTCGAGACCTTGAGGAGGGAGGAGGTGGAGCTGCTGAGGAGGAGGGCACAGGAGATGCTCAGGCTCTCGGAGGAGGCGTTACGTCAAGAGATGTACGACACGGCTGCGTTCCTGGCAGAGCAGGCAGCACAATTGTTCATCAAACACAAAATACTAGAACTGACGGGTGAGATGCCTCGAACCCACACCATAAGACAGCTCATCGCGGTGCTGGCGGAATGCACTGGCGGGCGGTGGAGGGAGGAGCTGACCGAGTTCGCCAAGCGGAGGAGGTCGCTGCTCATTAGGCTTGAGGAAGCTTACATCTCATCCCGATACCTTTTCAGGAGGTACGACAGGGATGAGGCGGAGGAGCTCGTCGGGCTCGCGCGGGAGGTGATCGACCTCGTCGGGCGTGTTCAGGAGTAGGCTGAAGATGCTGGAGATGCTGAGGAAATGGAAGGAGTACGGCGACAGGATAGCAGAGGCCGCCTCTCAGGTCCTCGGAGAATGTGAGGTCTTCGCCTTCGGCAGCGTCGTCGAGGGCAGGGCGACGGGAGGGAGCGACGTCGACATTCTAGTTGTCTCGCGAAACCTGCCTCAGGGCGACAGGAGCCACCTGAAGGCGCTGATAGAGGAGAGGGCTGGGTTGCCGCCCTTCCATCCGTTCGAGATACACCTCGTCACCCCGCAGGAGGCCGAGTGGTACAGGAGGCACGGAGGGGCGTTCGTCAGGCTCTGGCCGCTCGGGGAGTCGGACGAAGGAAAGCGTTGACGTCTCCCGTTTAAGGGATGGGGATAAAGTGCGGTGAGAGCATCGTCGTGTGACGGATGGCCGAGCCCACAATCAGGAGGCTCATGCGGATCGCGAGGACCTCCCTCGAGGAAGCGGGGCTGAGCGACCCGAAGGTCACCCTGACCAAGTCGATCAGGTTCGGACTCCTCACGTCGACCTCTGCCTTCGAGGAGGCGAGGAGGATCGGCGCCGACCCGATGGATCACGCAACGAGGATAACTCAGTCGCTCAGGCTCCCAGAGGGTTCGGCCATAGCGAGGGTGGAGGCGGCCCGACCGGGCTACATCAACTTCCACCCCGACTGGGGGCTTTTCGCCCAGCAGGTCGTTGCCGACGTCCTGAACGAGCCAGCGTCCTACTTCAGATCAGACGGCGTGCCGGGGGAGGTGGTGGTGGAGCACACGAGCGTCAACCCGAACAAGGCCCTCCACATAGGCCACGCCCGGAACGTCTGCATCGGTGACACGATAGCGAGGGTGATGAGGAGAGCGGGTGCGAGGGTCCTGGTGATCAACTACGTCGACGACAGCGGCGTCCAGATGGCCGAGCTCCTCGTCGGCTTCAGGTTGCTGAACTATCCCGTGGAGCCGAGGGACGGCATGAGGTTCGACGAGCACTGCGGCGACGTCGTCTACGTCGAGGTGAACAGGAGGGCGGAGGTGGACCCGGAGGTAGAAAGGATGAGGCGCGAGGTGGCAAGGAGGATCGAGGAGAGGGGATCGGAGGAGTTCGAAGCGGCGCGGAAGGTCGCCCTGATGGTCCTCCGCGACCAGCTGAAGACCACCTCAAGGCTCGGAGCCTCCTACGACCTCCTCGTCAGGGAGAGTGACGTCGTGGCCACAGGGCTTTGGGCCGAGGCCTTCGAGAAACTGAAGGAGGCGGGCGTGGCGAAGCTCGTGACCGAAGGCCCGAAGAGGGGTTGCTGGGTCGTCGACCTCTCCTCGCATCCCGTGCTGTCCAAGGAGGGGGATGAGGTGATCGTCAAGAGCGACGGAACGACGACTTACGTGGCACGCGACATAGCCTTCGCGATGTGGAAGATGGGAGCGTCCTCGACGAGGCTGCTCTTCAGACCCCTCGAGCTCGACGGTCAGAGGGTCTCGATCTCCGACAGCGAGGGCGAGGACCTGGGACCTTCGAGGCCCGGGCTCGTCGTGACGGTCGTAGACTCGAGGCAGAGGAGGCCGCAGGAGGTGGTGAGATACGCTCTGGAGAGGCTCGGCATAACGCAAGGCAGGTACGTCCACTACTCTTACGAGCCTGTTGCCCTGAGCAAGAGGTCGGCAGAGCTGCTCGGCGTCAGAGCTGAGGGAGAGGTCGTCCACATGAGCGGCAGGAAGGGCCTCTACTTCAAGGCGGAGGAGGTCCTGGACAAGCTGAGGTCGGTCGCAGAGAGGGAGACGAGGGCCAGGAGGCCCGAATGGGACGACAGGAAGGTCTCGGAGGTGGCTGAGGCGCTGGCTGTAGGAGCGTTCCGTTACGGCATGCTCAGGATAGAGAGCGACCGTCAGATAGTCTTCGACCTCGAGGAGTCCCTGAGGCTAGAGGGGGACACAGGTCCCTACCTCCAGTACTCAGTCGTGAGGGCGAGGAAGATCCTGCAGAGGGCGAGGGAAGCGGGGATAAGGCCGAGTCCTGTTCCGCCTGGAGAGCTGACGGAGCACGAGGTTCAGCTGGTGAGGGAGGTGGCGGTGACGCCGCTGGTGATCGAGGACGTGCTCAGGACCCTCTACATCAGGTCGCTCGTCACCCATGCCCGTTCGCTGGCGATGCGCTTCAACGAGTTCTACGAGCGTTGCCCCGTCATAGGGAGCGGTGAGTGGGAGGGGTTCAGGCTCTCGCTGGTGGCGTCCTACGAGCGGATCGAGACGGGAATGCTGGAGCTGCTAGGGATTCCGGCTCCTGATGAGATATGATCGCGTGAAGGCAACGAGCGGTCTGATGTCGCAAGGTTCCTACGGAGAGAGCGCAAAAGGGCGAAATAGAGACGCGAAGATTTCCCTGATGCGGATGAAGAGACCGACCTGCAACGACGGGCCCTCCGGATGAGATGCATGCCTCCTCTCTGACGACGCGGCGCCTCACAGCTCCCCTTCCCTCGGAAGCGCCCTGTAGACTCCTTCCGGAGCCAGGTCGCGGACTTTCTCAGGATGGATCATCTCGGCCAGCGCCTCCATCCCCTCGATGAAGGAAGGGCCGTGGCCGCTGAAGCGGCGCTTAGCGTCAACGGCATACAACAACCCCGATCGGTATGCGGGCGTAGACCTGATCCACGCCGAGCCGAGGAGACCGAGCGCGTCCCTGTAGGCCCTCTCGAGGCCGAAGCCGCAGGGAGCGAAGACGATCACCTCAGGACCGTAAGCCTGAACCTCTTCGACCCGCACCCTCCTCGAGGGCCTGCCGGGCGAGCCGAAGTCGACACCACCGGCCGCCTCCACCACGTCGGGGACCCAGTGGCCGGAGCAGAAGGGAGGATCGCACCACTCCATGACGAGCGTCCTCCTTTTGCGGAGACCACTCACAAGCTCCCTCACGTTCTCCATCCTCAGCTCTAAAACCTCCACCAGCTCCCTCGCCTCAGCCCGCCTCCCCGTCGCATCCCCCAGCATCAGGTACTCCTTCAGCACGTCCTCGAGCCTCTCTGGTCCTACTTCGACGACGCGGGCTATGCTCCGGAGCCTGTCGCCGAGCGCATCGGGCGTTACAGCGCAGACGTTGCACAGCCGCTGGACTACGATCAGGTCAGGTCTCAGGCGCTCGATCTCATCCAAGTCCACCTCGTAGAGGCTCTCGCCCCTCTCGGCCGCCCTCCTCACGGCCTCGTCTATCTCCCTCTGGTTCATCGCCTCAGGGTCGATCCTCGACCTCACGACGACCGACCTCTTCCCTGGCTCAGGATCGGGGCAAGCATACGTTATCCCGACGACCTCGTCCTCAAGCCCCAAGGCGTAGAGGACCTCGGTGGCGCTCGGCACCAGCGAGACTATCCTCACGACCTGGAGCGACACAGGGACCGATATCACGGTATCCCGACGACGCGAAGCTGCGCCTTATCGCAGACCGATCGCCTGATGATCGGCAGCTATCCCCTCGTTAATGCAGGACCTCGAGGGACACGCTGCTGCGTGCGGTCCGGTTGATCGGCGAGTAGCTATATCTATCGCGCCAATCGTTGAAGTCGGGCATGAGCGGGCTGGACGACTCGGAGCTGGAGCGGATCAAGATGCGGAAGCTGATGGAGATGATGAGGGCCTCCTCCCAGCGAAGCGAGCAGCCTAAGAAGGAAGTGCTCGATCATCCGGTGGACCTGACCGATGAGGACTTCGACGAGTTCGTCCGTTCCCACGAGCTGGTCGTCGTCGACTTCTGGGCAGACTGGTGCATGCCCTGCAGGTTCATGGCCCCGGTCGTGAAGGAGCTGGCGAAGGAGATGGCCGGGATGGTGGCGTTCGGGAAGCTCAACGTCGACGAGAACCCGAGGACTGCGGCGCGCTTCGGGATCATGAGCATCCCGACATTCCTGATCTTCAGGAACGGTAAGCTGGTCGACGCGCTGGTCGGTGCGATGCCTAAGCAACGGTTCAAGGCCGCAATCGAGAGGTACCTCAGCTGAACTTCAAACGCCCAGGAAGAGATCGGGCTCTTTGATCCCGACCGAGTGGAAGAATTCGGCCTCGACTTTTCCCATTCCCTCGGCGCTGCGCAATTTCAACTCGTTGTACCTCTTGTAGAACGCGGCCCTCACCTCCTCGACGTAGGAGAAGAGCTCGTTCATGTCCTTGTACTGGGCCCTCATCGTCCTGTAGCTGATGCCGTCCTTTGTGACCTCGGCGAAGACCGCCGTCACGTTGCCCGGCGTCCTGTCGTAGCCCCTCTTCTTCCGGCCCCTTCCCGAACCCCTAGCGACTGCCTCGACCAGCACCGAGACGTGCCTGACGTTCTCGCCGGACCCCAGCTGAATGTCGAGCGCGAAACCGCACCTCCCGAACCTCGCGTATATCCTCTTCTCCATGGGATAGTGCCTCAGAGTCGCTAGACCTGTCAGCTCCCTGTCCTCCAGATACCTCAGGACCTCGCGGATTATTCTGGAACCGGATCCCGGCACGGGCCCCACTTCACATCTTCCCATTTTATAGGTTTTGTAAGTCGATCGGCTATCAGGACCGCTTGCCCGATAGGGCGTAAAGCGCTGAGAGGACCATCATCAGCTGGACCTCGGGTGTGGCGCCCTGGGAGATCCGGTAATCGACCTCGCCTAAGAGGCTGAAGAGCCTGGCCTTCTCGGTCTCGGGGACGGGGAGGTAGAAGAGCTCGCTGTACATCCTCGATACGATCTCGCGCTCGGAGACGCCGTCCACGTAAAGCGCCTGCCAGAGCAGCTTCCTCGCCTCGGTCAGGTTCCCCGAGAGGGCCAGCTCCATCATCCTCCTCGCCTCGATCCCGGCCGCGAGCCCTGCGACCCTGTAGACCAGGTCGATCGTGATTTTCTTCGAGTAGACCGATGCGGTCTGGAGTATGTTCAGCACCTTCCTCAGGTCGCCCTCAGATATCCTGTAGAGCTCCTTCACCACCTGCTCGCCCACCTCGAGGCCCTCGTTCTTGGCGATGCGCTCCACCATCTGGCGCACTCCGTCCTCCTCTATCGGCTTGAACCGGAAGACGGCGCACCTCGACTGAATCGGCTCGATGATGCGGTTGAAGTAGTTCGCTGCGAGGACGAACCTGCACGTCGTAGAGAACTGCTCCATGACCCTCCTGAAGGCGTGCTGGGCCTCGGCCGTAAGCATGTCCGACTCGTCGAGCAGCAGTATCTTGAAGCCGGGACCAGCCATCGGTATAGTCCTCGCGAAGTTCTTCACCTTCTCCCTGATCACGTCGATGCCCCTCTCGTCGCTGGCGTTGATCTCGAGGAAGTGGCCGTCCTCGACGTAGCGGTCGCCGTAGAGGTCCCTAGCGAAGGCGTGGGCCGTCGCGGTCTTGCCGACACCGGGCGGGCCTGTGAAGAGCATGTGGGGTATGTTCCCTGTGCGGATGGCGTTGGTCAGCGCCGAGACTATCGCCTCCTGGTTGATGACGTCCTTGAGGGACTTGGGCCTGTACTTCTCGATCCAAGGGATCGCCTCGGTCAACCCCACACCGACGCCGTGCGACGGACCTAATCGCTCTTACTCGGTCGGGAATCGGCGATAATGCGGGTGGAGGATCAGCCTGCTGGCCGGAGGAGTGCCGGACTCGGGTCTCGGTGCGCCGCTCGGCAGGAGGCCTCGTTGGTAATAGGATCAGTGAGTTTGGGAGCACCGTCGCCCGGCATCGTCGTCGGAAGTTGCGGTTTTCGCAATTTTAGCAGCACAATTTTTGTGGAACTAACTAAGTGCACTAGGTGACAAAAGTACAGCGAGTTCTGCTATAAATTTCTTTAAGCCAAGTAGCGGTTATATCTTCAAATAGTGGCCTTAGAAATCATTTGTGCGAAGGGGCGCCGCGGCAGAACGCCGCGGAGAGCCGAAAAATCCCGGAATAGGGCTCGGTGATCCCGAGAGAGGGAGTTGAAAGCAAAACTAGTTGCCAAAAGACCTGGGGCAGAAGTTAGGGTGAGTGATCCCGAGAGAGGGAGTTGAAAGCCAAAATCTCCGCTTTCAGACGCTCGACGGACGGACCCCCTCCGTGATCCCGAGAGAGGGAGTTGAAAGAAATTCTGAAAAGGAACTCAAGACGGAATTTCGCCGCAGACTCCGTGATCCCGAGAGAGGGAGTTGAAAGATCGTCACGGCCGACGAGGACTACATCCACGCGAACATATTTGTGATCCCGAGAGAGGGAGTTGAAAGTTAACGGATTCACTGCATCACGCGTATTTTCATACCAACCAGTGATCCCGAGAGAGGGAGTTGAAAGCGCGAAGGTGGGATAATGCCTGACTCAATCCTCGAAATTCTAGTGATCCTGAGAGAGGGAGTTGAAAGCGCCGTGGACGGCTTCACGAAGCTCCTGAACCTCGTGCGGAAGTGATCCCGAGAGAGGGAGTTGAAAGACACCAAAGCCGCATTAACAACGCTTGGAGACGATGCAATCCCAAGAAAATGAGTTGAAAGAAAAGAGCCGTGGGGCGGTTGAGTGGCGTACCGAAGGGTCAGACGTTCCTGCTGGCCTCAGAGCTCGGAGACCTGAAAGCCTCAGGGACGTCCGGGAAGACGGTCTTCATCCTCTGCGCAGCTATCTCGGCAGCCTCCTGCAGTATCTTCTGGGCCTCTGGGTCTGAAACCGTGACGGTGGTCGTCGTGCCTGTGACGCTTCCCACCTCGGCGATCAGGTTCTCGAGGACCTCGTCGACGTACTTCAGGTTCTGGGACACCTCCGGCACCACTCCCGACAAATCCGACTGGACCTGCCTGATTATCGCAGCCGCAGGACCGAGGACGTGCATCACGTCGCCGAACTCCTTGACCGTCTCGAGCCTCAGGATCACCTTCTCCAGCGAGAGCTGGCTCCTCATCACGACCCTCGTCATCTTCCTGAGCTGGGCTATCTCGTTGGCGTAGACCGTTGCCCTGCTCACGTCTCCCTCCTGCTGCGCCCTGACGCACTGCTCGAAGAGCTCCTTCCCCCTCGCGGAGAGGCGGGCGGCTGTCCTGCTCAACTTGTCGGCCTGTAGCCGGAGAGCCATCATTATCTCCGTGAAACGGGCATCGTTGGGTCCGATCAGCTCCTGCCTCCCGAACGGAAGTCTCATCTCGACGGGAATGGGGACTCGATGGCCATTTAGCTCCTCACGTCGGCGAAGGGGTTGTGATGTCCGCGTGAATACCGGAGGAATTCCCTCAGAGGGTCTCCTGTCCGGCCTTCTCAGCCATTTCGGCCTTCAGGTGCTCTGCGAGGACCGGAATGTGCTCAGGACTTATCTCCCTCACCCTCAGCCCTCTGAGCTCAGGAGGACACGTGAACCCGAACGAGCGCAGGACCCTCTCGAGCCTCTTACGCCTGAGGGTGAAGGCCTTCCGCAGGACCTCCACCAGCCATCCCGGAAGCTTCATCGAGTTCTCCCTCCCCCTAAGGACCACGACCCTCGAGCTCACCCTCGGAGGGGGAACGAAGGCGGACCTCCTGACAGGAAAGCGGGGCTCCACCTCGTATGCGGTCCTGACGAGGAGGCTCGTGAGGACGTACCTTTCATCGCCAGGCTTCGAGGTCAGCTTCCTGACGAACTCTTCCTGAAGGAGGAGGACGGCCAGCTCGGGCCTGGCCCTCAACGAGAGCCACCGGAGAAGCCTCGAGGAGATGTAGTAGGGCGGCGAGGAGACAACCTTGTTGAACTCCGGAAGTTCGAGCCGAAGGGCGTCGCCCTGCACCACCGTCACGTTCGGGTGATCCCTGAGGAGCTCCTGAGCCCTCCTCGCTAGGACCGGGTCGAGCTCGACCGTTATCACCCTGCAGCCGGAGGAAGCGATGTGCCTGGTCAGGAAGCCGTCTCCCGTCCCGACCTCAAGAACGACGTCGTCGCGGTCCAGCTCAGCCAGCTCCACCATCCTCCTCGCAACCCCTTCGTCCCTGAGGAAGTGCTGCCCGAGCTTTGCCATCAGCCGTGAGCGATGGGTTGAGCCCACGTTTAGGTGTTCTTCAGCGGTCGCAAGTGGTTATCACTTGGAAGCGGACCGATGGGCCGATGACCTTCCCGTCCCCATCGAGGTCCATCGGGATCGTCGGCAGGGTCCTCTTCTCGGCAAAGGGGTACGCGCCGCACTACGCGGAGGACGTGATAGACCCGGTATCAGGGGAGAGGGTGCTGGTGATGGCCGATCCCCACATCAGGCGCTCGGCCTACATCTACTCGCTCGACTCGGGGAAGGTGATCTGGGAGTACAGGGTCGAGGGGAGTCAGCTGACCGCGAATCCCCACATCGCGAGGATGGTGACTGAGGAGCTGAGGGGGATAGGAGCGGAGCCGGGTGACGTGATCTGCGCCGACCTCGACAACAGGTTCGTCCTCGTTGACAGGAAGACGAAGAGGGTGAAGTGGAGCTACAGGCCTCACAACGCGAGATGGTCCCACGACTGCCTACCCCTCGAAGGTGGAGACCTCGTGATCACCGACTACTCGGCCGGTTTCGTCAGGAGGATCTCGCCGGACGGGAAGGTGAGGTGGGACCTTCCCCTCGGACGAGGCGTGGCGAAGCTCTCGATGGTTGAGGGGAAGACGCCGAGCGGCATCCACAGGAACGACTTCGGCGGCGACCTGCTGGTGGCCGTCAACAGGAGCAGGGAGGGGGTCTACGAGATCGATTCAGAGAAGGGATCGATCGTCTGGTCCTGTCCTCCCGGTCAGGTGGGGGATGAAGGGAGAGGAGCGAGGAACGTCCTCTGGCCGTTGAAGCCCCACTCGGCTGTGAGGATGGGGCTCGCCGAACTCGGCGGGAACCTGACGGTCATCGGCATGGAGGCCGGAGGAGGGGTGGTGGCCGTCGACAGGGACTGCAGGCCGAGATGGGGATGGATGAAACCGCTCACGAGACTCCAAGACGAACTGGGACGCATGCAGGAAATTTACAGGCCTACAGCGATAGGACTATTCGAGACGACGCACGTCTTCACCACGCTCGACGGCAAACTGGGGCTGATCGACTGGGGCTCGAGGTTCTCGTCGAGGGTCATCGAGGTGGAGAGCCTTCCGACTTCGAACCTCTACTGGTTGCTGGCTTACATGAGGAGCGCTGACAGCAAGCCGGAGTACCTCGACCCTCCGGTGGAGACCGCGGAGTGGAGGAGCGTGAGGTTCACGGCCTTCAACCACGGCCCCTCGACGCTGATCCTCAAGTTCCTCGTGACGCCGAGTCCTTACGCCGACTGCACTGACAGCAGGATCTGGAAGAGGGCGGCCGAGCTGACGATCGGACCTGAGGGATCCGAGGAGGTGGAGCTCTCGGGATATACGGCCTGCAGGGTCGTCGCCCAGTCCGCCGTGGAGGCTCCGACCGATTACACGGTCTTCGTCATCATGATGCCCTAGCTCCTTTCCTAGCTCTGGTCCTGATCGCGAAGGCCGAGAGGAGCGCGAGACCGTAGACCGCGACCGAGGCGGGGCCGACGGCCCTCGTCAGCTCCTTCAGCGCGAGGATCACGGCGCCGCCCAGCAGCGCACCCACAGGGTTTCCGAGACCGCCTATCGCTGCGACGAGGTAAGCCGGTATGTCGGCCTCGGCGACCGAGTAGGTGGAAGGCGAGACGTAGCCGGTCGAGTAGACGTAAAGGATGCCCGCTGCGCTAGCGATCGCCGAGGAGACGGCCGCTGCTATTGCCTTGTACCTGACCGGGTCGAGGGCGTTGGTCCTGAGGAGGTCCGGGTCCTCGCCTGCGGCCCTGAAGAGCGTCCAGAGCCTCCCTCCCCTCATCCTGAGAAGGGCCAGCGAGAGTCCAGAAGTGAGGAGCAGGCCAGCGACCGCGTAAGCCCTCAGCGCGTACAGGGTCCCGAGGCCCGAAGAGGTTAGGGGGTCCACGACGGAGAAGCCGACCTCTCCGAAGGTGACGGCCCTGTTGCCCAGGATCAGGGCCTCGAAGGCGAGCGAAGCCAGGAGCGTGAGGATGCCGACCTGAATGCCCCTGAGCTCCCAGCGGGACGCTAGCCAGACGAGGGCCGTTCCGAGCGAGGTGCCGGAGAAGATCCCGAGCGCAGCGGCCACCGCATGACCGAGGCCGAGGTGAAGCGAGGAGAGGGAGGCTACGTAGGCCGACGTGCCGGCCAAGGCACCAGTGAATATCACGACCTGACCCGCGACGCCGAAGAGCAGGGTCACAGCTAGACCGAGGGAGGTGTGAAAGGCGTAGACCGAGTAGAGCCTGAGCAGATAGACGCTCTCGGTGAGGAGCGCTAAGGCTGCGAAGGCTGCGGTTCCCACCGCGACGGCGGCCGCTTGGACGCTCACCCGGCCCATCGCCCCGCACCCGTCAACCTGAGGAGGATCGCGGCCGATAGGAGGACGGCCAAGTAGGTCAAGTAGGTGCCGACGAAGAAGGCCAGGAAGGAGTTCACGAGGCCCAAGACGAGGCCTGCAACGGCGGTCCCAGGTATGCTCCTCATACCGCCTGCGACCGAGACGACGAGCGAGAGGACCGTGAGCTCCATGCCCCTCGAAGGCTCGACCGGGACCGTCAGGCCCCTAATCAGGCCTGAGAGGCCGGCGAAGAACGAGGCCAGGAGGACGGTCATGAGCGCTATCCTCTCGACGTCGATCCCCATCGCCTCCGCGAGGTCCCTGTTCTGGAAGGTGGCCCGGACCGACCTGCCGAACCTCGTCCAGCCGAGCACGAGGTATAGGAACGCCAGCGCAGCTGCCGAAAGGGCCAGCGCGACCAGCGAGGAGGACCTGACGACGAAGTTACCGAGCTCCAGCTGGAGGGTCCCCAAGACCAGCGAATAGTTGGCGGCGGGGAAGAGGTAAACGAGGGACCCGTGGAGCGCCAGCGCGAGGCCCAACGTCATCACGAGCCCCAGAACCCCCCTCGTCCTCTCGTCGAATCCAGAGAGTGACCTCGTGATGGCCCAGACCGCCAGTCCGACAGGGAGGGTTACGCAGAGCGCAACGAGGAGCGCTAACGGGAGCGGTGCGCCGAGCGAGAGGAGGACCGATGCGGTCACCGTGGCCACCACGACAGCCTCACCGTGGGAGAGGTTCAGGACACCTGCGATGCCGTGGACCACCGTCATGCCGACCGCTATCAGGGAGAGCTGGAGGCCGTTCGAGAGCCCGTCGACCAGCAGATCGAGCACGTCTATCCCCAGATGGCCCTCCTGATCAGCTCTGTGACCTCGGTCCTATCGGAGACCTCGTACTCGGCGAGCTTGGTGCCGGATCTGAGGACCGCCACCCTCTTCGAGACCCTCAGCGCAGCCTCCACGTTCTGCTCCGAGAGGAGGACCGAGAGGCCGGAGTTGGAGAGGGAAGAGATCGATCCTAGGACAGCTGAGAGGGACTTGGGCGAGAGGCCGGAGCTGGGCTCGTCGACCATGAGGAGCCTCGGCGAAGAAATCAGGGCCATCGCCACCGCAAGCATCCTCCGCTCGCCGCCGCTGAGGTTACCGGCCCTGACGCGGAGCCTCCCCTCGATCCACGGGAAGATCTGAGCCACCCTCTCCAAAGCCTCTTCGAAAGGCTCCCTCCTCGCACCGGACTCCCACGAGACCTTGAGGTTCTCGAGGAGCGACATAGCCGGGAAGACCTCCATCTCTGAGGGGACGAGCCTGATCCCGAGCCTCGACCTCTCGCTCGGACGGAGCGAGGTGACGTCAGCGCCGTCGAAGACTATCCTGCCGGACGATGGTCTGAGGAGGCCGGCGATCGTCTTGAGGAGCGTGGTCTTGCCCGAGCCGTTGGGGCCCACGACCGCCATTACCTCGCCCTCCCCGACCTGCAGGCTCACCTCGCGGAGCGCGACGGAGCCGCCCAGCCTCACCGAGAGCCCCTCGACGCGGAGAAGGGACCTCATGCCCCGAAGTAGACCTCCAGCACCTCCCTCCTCACCGAGACCTCAGCCGGGATGCCCTCGGCGAGGACTGAGCCCTCGTTCAGCACCAGCACCCTCTCGGCCGCCCTCATGAGGCCCGATATGACGTGCTCGACCCAGATCGCAGCGAAGCCCATCTCCCTCTTCAGGTCGACCAAAGTCTTCACCGCCTCCTCCACCTCCTGCTCGGTCAGGCCACTGAGGTACTCGTCGATGAGGACGACCCTCGGTCTGGAGACGAGGGCCCTCGCGAGCTCGACCTTCCTCCTCTCGGCAATCGGAAGCCTCCAAGGGCCCTCCTCCAACCTCTCGACGCCGAGCCTCCTCAGGACCTCTCCAGCCCTCCTCCTCGCGTCCTCCAGGCCCATCTGCCCGAGCAGGGGAAGGGCGACGTTGTCCAGCACCGATAGGTCACCGATCAGCCTCGGAACCTGGAAGGTCCGCCTGACGCCCATCGAGGCCACGGCCCTCGGGCCCCTTCCGGTCACGTCGACCCCGCCGATGACGACCCTCCCTCCGTCCGGCCTCACGAGACCAGAGATCACGTTGAGGAGCGTCGTCTTCCCTGAACCGTTGGGCCCTATCACGCCCAGCACCTCGCCCTCCTTGAGGGCGACCGTCACGTCTCTGAGCGCCCAGGTCTCTCCGAACCTCTTCGATAGGCCCTCGCACCTGATCAGCTCCGTCATCCCTTCGGGACGTAGGGCTTGACTGGCTCGCTGGTGACGAAGAAGGTCCTGAGGTGCCATCCTGATCCCGGGTTGACCCTTCCTGGCGGGTCTCCCTTCTCGATGACCGCGAAGCTCATCCTCGCCTCCTTCAGCTCCCCCCACTCCGTGTAAGAGAGGGGCCAGAGGTAGAGCGGCGAGACGTAGCGGCCTTTCCTGACGTGATCGGCGATCGTTTTAGGATCGGTGCTTCCTGTCTTCTCTATCGCGTCGGCTATCATCATAACAGTGACGTAGCCGGCGACGGCGAACTGCTCCATCAGCGCTCCGAACCTCTCCCTGAATTTCTCTGCCAGGGCCACGTACTCGGAGCTCTCGTAGTTGGCGCAGTTGGTCAGCAGGACCCTCCCGAAGGCCAACTCACCGAGGGCGCTGACGAGAGGTGTAGCGGGCGGAACGGATCCTGTGATCCACTTGGCGTTGATTCCGACCTCGAGCGACTGCTTGACGATGGCCGCAAGCCCAGGAGGGTGACCGGTAGCTATGATCAGCTCAGGGTTCAGGTCCTTGAGGCGGCGGAGGTAGGGCGTGAAGTCGCTCTCGGTGAGGGGCGCGACCTCGGTCCTCAGCTCTATCCCCGTCCTCGCGGCGACCCTCTCGACCGCCTCCCTGATCGAGTGCCCCCACTCGTAATCGGCTATGACGTTGGCGACCCTTTTGACGTTCATCGACCTGATGAACTCCTCGAAGAGCTGCTCGTGCATCGAGGCCGAAGGGAGGCAGGTCCTGAAGGTGTAACGGCTCGACCTCGTCAGGACCCTGTCCGATCCGGCCGCCAAAAGGAAGAGCGGGACCTTATACCTCTCGGCCTCCTTCGAGAGCGCCAGCCCTATGTCGCTCGATACAGGTCCTGCCACGGCGACCACCCCCTGGACCTCCACCAGCTCCCTGAAGGCCGATATCGCCTCCGAAGGGCTGTTCCTGTCGTCCCTCACCACCAGCTCGAGCTTCCTTCCGAGGACGCCTCCGCGACCGTTGAGCTCCTCCACTGCCAGCAGCATCCCGTCCCTGTGGTTGATCCCCCAAGGCGCGAAGGGCCCGCTGAGGGGACCGAGGAAGCCTATCCTGATCGGCTCCGAGGGCGATGGACGCGTCGTCAGCATCAAGGCTATCCCTGCAGCGGCCACCACGATCGCTGCCGCCAAGGTCAGAACGACCGCCCTCTTCATCATCCATAAATCGCCTTGGAGCAGAATCAATACCTTGAGATCTGTGCAAGGAACGCAACGTCTGCTGTCCGGCAAAGATCCTTGCATCCTTCACCTCCTGAGCTGGTAGAGCTTCCGCCTGAAGTTGTTGGGGTCGTTGACCCTCCTGACCATCCCTCTGGCCACGAGAACGCTCAGGCAGTACCTCAACGTCCTCTCCGGAAGTCCGGTCTCGCCCATCAGCTCCTCGAAGGTCATGGTCCCACCGTACTCGAGGACCTTCCTGACGAGCCTCGCAGACGGCGGAAGGGGCAGGTTCCCCTCAGCCAGGAGGACCTTCCTCTCGATCTTCCCCGTGATCGCAGGCCTCCCAGGCAACCTGATCAGCCTGAGCGGCTTCGTGTGCCTGGTGAAGGTCACCTCAGAACCGATAGGGGCCCTGACGAGTCCGTCAACGACCAGCTCCGCACCACCCTCCACCTCCACGTCTGTGACCTTGACCTCGGTCGAAGCGGAGACCACCAGGGGTCTCCTGGTGAGGTCCGTCGAGTTGATCGGCACGACCTGGAAGACCTGGGCGTTGTGGTGTATCAGGACGCCTCCTGCCGAGAGGGCGTAGGCGCTCGAACCGATGGGCGTCGAGACGAGGACCCCGTCGGCCCTGTCTCCCCAGACCTGCTCGCCTTCGATCACGAGCGTGTAGCTCATCAGCTTCGCCGGCCTCTTCGGGACAACAACGCCCTCGTTGATGGCGAGGTAAGAGTCGCCGTCGTCGGTGGTGCAGGAGAGCAGTGGAACCTCCTCCACCCTATAGCTTCCCTCGACGAGGTGGAAGGCCGAATCGGCCAGCTCCTCGAGGTCGACCGAGGTGAGGAAGGACCTCGTAGGCTCGAGACCGACGATCAGTAAGCTCGCATCGGGAAGAGGGACCGAGTGGAGGAACCTCAGAACCTCCCTGTCGTCGCCGACCACGACGAGCGCCTCGCCCTCGAACTCCTTCGCCCTCTGAGGGTGGAGCGCTGTGACCCTCAGGCCGGCCGTCTCGAGGACCCTGCAGACTTCTCTCAGGACGTCCGATACGCCCGAACCGGTTACGGCGACCGACGTCAAGCCGTCGGTCATGAATCCCACACCTTGCAATTCCA
>Ga0081478_140240_pt1 | contig 18857 bp, 24 predicted proteins | sample OctSprmetagenome_FD_70983 | JGI IMG/M metagenome (GOLD analysis project Ga0081478, IMG submission 70983) | Hot spring and microbial mat streamer communities from Octopus Spring Streamers, Yellowstone National Park, USA - T=80-84 v2 (version 2) | ecosystem: Environmental > Aquatic > Thermal... | reverse complement strand
CCCCCCCCCCCCGCCTCCTTACCCCCCTCCTTGACGTATTTAGCCAGCTCCAGGGTGTGGTAGTTACACGGCCCCAGCTCCGACCAAGCCGCCACCACCGCGACGAGAGGCTTGGAGAAGTCCCACTCATTAAAGCCAACGGCACGGAGATAAGGCCTATGCGGCGCATTGTCCACACCGTCATACCACGCAGGAGACCTGACCCTCACCATATCTATAGGTTCGTCCACATTTATATAGATTCCACCACGCCAAAAAACGGCGTTGTGTTTTCGGCGCTTTATCTGAAGACCAGCTGGCGTCCGCACGACACGTCTTGGCAATTTGTCGGATTTCCTGGGCGTCGTGGTGAGGATTTAGGAGAGCTGTCCCTAGGCCTGCGGAGGTTAGGCGTGTGGCGGCTGCGTTGGGGAGGGCATTGGCGGCCTCATCGTACGTGGCTAGGCGTTGTAGAGATAGCCCCAGGTAGGGGTGAGGGCTTGGGAGGCGCATGTGTTAGAGGCGGTTTCGTTGCTGGCGTTGGCGCGGCCAGCGGCGTGGAGGGCCGCCAGGCGGGAGCTGGGGGAGGGGCGCCTGTGTGGTCGTGTTTAACATAGTGGCTGGGCTAGGTATATGTTGTGGGTGTTTTCCAGGATTTTTATGCGTACGCGGCGTCCTATAAGGCTGTCAGACGCCTCCCTGCCGTAGACCACGGTGATTGTCCTGTCCCAAATCGCCGTGCCCCTCCTCGACACGGGAATCCCAAGCATCTCCCCTCTGAAGATGCCCCGCGCCACGATCTCGACCTCCAGGTCCTCCCCCACCCTGTGGGGCCTCGGAAGCTCCGGCGCCTTGTGGATGTTGTATTCGCCCGGCCTCGGTATGAGGGGGACTCCGAGCTCCTTCTCCATCTTCTTCAGACGGCCCCAGAACTCGCCCCAGACCATTGGCCGCACGTTGACGCGGCGGCCCCTCTTGTGTGGGATGTACTTCTGGATAAGCACCGGCGTGTAAACCCCCCTCCCGACGCCGTTCTCCACAGCCCACTTCACTATCTTGGGCATCTCCTCGTCGTTTAGGCCGGGGACCCAGACTGGGCTTATCACAACGTTTATCCCCGCCTCCAGCGCCGTCTTGACCAGCTGGAGCACCCTCTCCACGTCGTACCACCCGGCCCCCGCCAGCTTACTGGCCAGCGCAGGTTCCAGGGCGTCTATGCTTACGTTGAACCTGTCCAGCCCCGCCTCCGCGAGACGCCTTATCTTCCCCTCGTCGAGCACGTAGAGGCGGGTCTGCATGGAGACCACGGCGACGCCCCTTATGGCCTTGGCGCCCTCCACCAGCTCCACCAGTTGGGGGTAGGCGCCGGGGTCCCCCATGCCGTCTATGTGCACCTCCACATCGTCGGTCTTCCTGAACCTCACCACCTCTTTGCTTTTGTAGGTCTGTGGAGTACCCCTTCGTTGAGGGAAAGAGGGGATTGCCATGAGGACGGTTCATTACGTTTAATTGGTCACAGCGCTTCATGGATAAGGTTGATAAAAATATTGGAGAAGTACAAAATATACTATAGGCGTAAAAGACGTCAAGTTGGTGGTGAGGCCGTACAAGACTAGGTCTGCCTTCACGAATTTGGCAAGTTCTCCGCCTACCATCTACCTAAATGAATACCTAATCGACGATGAGAAGATTCTAGAGTACTTAGTCCTTCGCGAGCTCATACACATAAGTCTCCACATGTACCCTCCGACGAGATAAGGCGGCAACTTGTCCTACGCAGAGAAGTTCGACAACATTCTGCACCAAAGGAGAAGGTTGAGGAGATTAGGGAAAAGATGGAAAAGCTGATAGAGGTGAACCGGAGGCTTCAGTGACCTCTTTTTTCTCCTCGGCCTTTTTGCCACGCCCCGCGGAGGGCTCTTCCGGAGGACGCCGCCGTAGTCTAGCAAGAGGAAAAAGAGGCTTATCCGCCTGCAGGTACATCCCTATAGGGACTCGCTCACAGGTTTAATTACCCCTGTGAGGAAAAACTGCAGAGAAGTACCAGCAGGTGTTGGCGCCTCAGACACACAGCGGGACGGTCTCTGCGGTCAGTTCCACTTGGTGTACCCTGGCAGGTATAATTACTCCTGTAGCTCTGTGCCTGCCAGTCTTTATCTGTAGAGAGAAGGCTTAAATAGCGAAGCAAAAAGAAGAGACATGGATAAGATCGCGACTGTTATGTCGTTTGACGCATTATGGATATAAGCGAAATTAAGCAACGCCTGGAGCCCGCGCTTAGGCCTGTTGAGAAGCCGCAGACCTTAGAGGAGGTGCTTGAGGAGGTCTCCACCCGCGGCGTCCTCCGGGGGCCGGTGGACTGGGTCTTCCCGGCGTGGATCATCTATGTCGAATACGCGACGCAAGAGATCATGAAGACATTTCCGTTATCGGAAGAGGAGAAGAAGCAACTCCTTGACTTCAGAGACGCGATAAAGCGGCTTCTGCGGGAGGCATGGATGCATACTAAAGAGAAGCTGACAGCGCTATACAAAGCCGTCGCCGAGGACACGTACAGGTTGGAGGGCAACAAGCTGTACACGCCGGATGGGATATGGATTTACGTGAATGAAAGAGCCGTGCCTTCTATTCCGATCCACGATTTAAGCGCCAAAACGTATTTCCCGGACATATTGAAGCTTCCACACGAGAGGCTTGAACTGCTCCAGCTGGGCTGGCGGGCAAGCGATGAAGGCAGAGAACGCGTAGGCCGACCCGTCATGGGCACTGCACAACCCTGGCAAACGTTTGCTTGGGCGGCAGTGAGATACGGAAAGCTACTCCTGTATGTCGAATCGGTTAACTTGACGCGCGAAGGGACAAGTGTATTGATACGCGCAATCGCAGGGAGCTGGTGGCAGAGGTGGAGCAAAGACGAAGCTATCGACCTTGTCGCTAGCCGCCTCAGGAGCGGCGAGTGGACGCCCTTGCTAACTATGTGGTTGGGGGATGGTGTAGCCAACCGAAATCAAATATGGCGTAGCAGATATCAGATTGGTATTGTTGCTAAGGAGCCTTGGAGGTTGGGCATCAAAATAGGCAGAAGTCTTGCCCTTGTTGCCACTGGCAAAGAGGCGTTTGTAAAGCTTAGAGGGGCGGCCGGCGCATACGGCGCGTTGCTTAATGTATTGAAATCTCACAAGTGGATCTACATAATGCTAGCCACCGATGACAACCTTAGAGCGGCCTACAAGCTGAAGATGAAAAAGAGGAGTATAGACAGGCTTAGAGAAACGTATAGACAAAACAACTGTGAGACCCCTACAATCTCACACGCTAAGAGAAACAAACCAGGGACCGTGGTTGTAGTGGGAATTATGATGCATCTGCATATCACCGGTAGCAAAAGCGGTTCGTTGACGGCCCAGTATTACACCAGTGACGTAGGAAAGGCACTCGCAATAGCCGACAAACTAAATGCATTTGGGCTAAGACCCAACGTCGTGAAATCAAGCCGTAACTACGTAGTATACATCACCACCGCGGACCTCGTAAGGTTGGCAGAGAGGGATGAAGCCATCAGAAAAGCCATAGCGCTCTACCTCGCCGAAAAGGCCAAAAACGGCACGCCGAGGCAGAAGGAGATCGCGGAAAAGATTCTAAAGAGGAACCCCCTTTTTCAACTTATGCACTTTTATGAAACGAAAGCCACCATGAGTCGGCCAATATTGAATTGAAACGCCGAACTTGGTATATACATGGAACCAAATCAACAAATTTATTGAATTAGGTATACGCCGGGTTTAGATAAAACCGGAAAGCAGATGTGTGAGTAGCCAAGGCGGACAGCAAGGCCTCCGCCTCAACCACGTACTCCGCCCACCTGGCCCTAGACTGGGGACCTGCGTTGACGGAGCAGAAAACACATGAAAGCGCACGACGCTGGTGGGCCTGACCTCCAACACGTTGGTTCTCCTGTCGACTACTCCAAAGGCCAAGGTGCCCACCTGCGGCACACCTAGGCCTACTGTGTAGATGGGCCGCCCGCCCACCGCCGCTTCACCGACCGGCTCTTTTAACCTTTCCCGCAGGTGCCGCCTTGAGTATACTCAAATTGAAACCTTAATTAAAAATTATTAATTTACTTTTACAAATATAAAGGGTGGTAATCTTTAAAAATACCATTTTGAGGTTAGCTTATGACGGTGTTCAAAATGGTAAGGGTTGACTTGTCCACAGAGAAGATAACTGAAGAGGTGTATAAGGAGGATCTCGTCCGTAAGTTCCTCGGCGGCAGGGGGCTTGCCTCCTACCTAGCGCTTAAAGAGATACCGCGGGGCATAGACCCCTATTCGCCCAGTAATAAACTTTACATATTCGCCGGACCCCTCAGCGGCCTCGCCACGCTGGCCACCAGCAGGATTACCGTGGTAACGAAATCGCCTCTTACTGGCTCACTCACTCACGCAAACGCGGGCGGAAACTTCGCCTACATGCTCCGCCGCGCCGGGTACGAGGGCATAATCGTGGAGGGCAGAGCGGAGGAGCCGGTATATATCCTGATCAAGGAGGGCGAGGTGAGCATAAGGCCAGCTAAGCACATCTGGGGCAAGTGGACCGGCGCCGCTACTAAGGCGCTTCTTGAAGACGCCGGTTTTGAGCCTGACGAAAGGAAGGCCGGCGTCGCCACGATAGGCCCCGCCGCAGAGAACCTGTCGCGCATAGCCGGCATAAGATTCAGCGACTACGAGCGCTTCGCCGGGAGAGGCGGCGCCGGCGCTGTGATGGGCTCAAAGAGGCTTAAGGGCGTGGTGGTGTGGGGCAACCGCGACCTTTACTCGCTGGTGGTTGACAGGAGGAGATGGATAGAGGAGACGGGCAAGCTGGCGCAGAGGCTGGCGAGCGGGCCCACGGCGAAGGCGCTTCACAAGTATGGGACCAACGTGCTTACGAACATCATAAACTCGATCGGCGGCCTCCCAACGCGGAACTTCGAGACGGGACACTTCGAGGATGCTGAGAAGATCTCGGGCGAATACATAAAACAACACAACGTGGCGGAGGTGCACGGTTGCGCTCTGTGTCCCATAGCCTGCACCCAGATGGTTGAGGTGAAGTCCGGCCCGTATAAGTTCTTCGGCAAGGCGAAGTACGAGTACGAAAGCACGTGGGCGCTGGGCGCCAACATCGGCAACGGCAATACAGACGCCGTGTTGAAGCTGGAGAAGCTTGCCAACGAGCTCGGCTTCGACACGATTTCGCTGGGCAACACCCTGGCTGTCGCCGCAGAGCTAGCCAAGAAGGGGAAGCTGAACCTACCTATCGACTGGGGCGACCCCGCCTCGTTTATCGACCTCGTGATTAAGACGGCCTACAGAGACGGCGTAGGCGACGATCTGGCCGAGGGCGACTACCGCCTCGCCATGAAATATGGCGAGCCCGAGGCCTTCGTCGGGTCGAGGGGCCAGGGCTTCCCGGCGTACGACCCAAGAGCGCTTAAGGGCTTCGCCATATCCTACGTCACAGCCAACCGCGGCGGCGACCACCTAGAGGCCTACACCCCCACGTGGGAGGTGCTCGGCGTGCCGGAGAAGGTCGACCCGCTCTGCGACTCGCCGGAGTGCATCAAGAAGCAGGCGAAGCTTGTGGTCTACGCCCAGCACCTCATGGCCTTGTCCGACTCGGTGACGTTCTGCAAGTTCGACACGCTGGACAAAGAGGGCTTGTTTGAGAACGACCTTGCTCATCTGTTCAACGCCGCCTTCGGGTGGGACGCCACGCCGCAGGAGATGCTGACCATAGGTGAGCGCATCTTCAACGTGGAGAGGCTCTTCCACGTGAAGGAGGGCAGGTGGGTTAAGGACGAGCTTCCGCCTAGGATGAGGAAGGAGATACCGACGGGACCCGCCAAGGGCCACAGCGCGGCGAAGATGTTCGACGAGGGCATAAAGGAGTTCTACGCGCTGAGGGGCTGGGTCGACGGGAAGCCCACCTACGAGACGCTTAAGAGGCTGGGGCTGGAGGAGTTCCAGTACCTACTGTAGGCGTATAAAACCCTTCCTTTTTTTCTCTTTCTGTGAATATATATTAACTTGTGGGGACCTTGCGCCGGTGTTTGCAGTTTATTACAGGCCTGACCTGCGGCCTCTGGCTGAGGAGTTTAAGAGCAGATACGGCGCCGTTGACTTGACTTGCGGAGGCGAGCTCAGCCACGTGTTTATTCTGGGGGGCGACGGGACTCTGCTGGAGGCGCTGAGGCGGTTTCCGTGTGTGTTGGATTCGGTGGTCGTCCACCTGGGGATGGGTAGGGTGAATTTCTACAGGAGCGCGGAGTTCACAATGCCGGTGGAGGAGGCTGTGGAGAAGATACGGAGGGGGGAGTACCGCGTTCTTGAGTTTTCTACTCTTGAACACGACGGCTGTAGGGCCCTCAACGAAATCTCGATATATAGGAGGGAGCCGGGGAGGCTTCTAAGCTTCAGGGTGAGGATAGATGAGGGGGAGGTGGTGGGGAGGGCCGACGGGGTGATCATCTCCACGCCTCACGGTAGCTCGGGCTACGTGGTGTCTACCTTCGGCCCGGTGGTGGACTACAGAGCAGAGGCGGTGGTGATCTCCTTCATCGCGCCGTATACGCTGTTTCTCAGGCCCATCGTCCTCGTGTCTAGCCAGGTGGTTGTGGAGACGGCGGAGGACGCCCTCTTGGTGTGCGACGGGAGGGAGACGCGCCGGGGCAGGAGCTTCCTGGTGAGGAGAGGGGGGAGGAAGCTTAAGCTGGCGGTATTCGGCGAGTTTCAGTTCCTCCATAGGGTGATGGAGCGGCTTAGGAGCCTATGACCTGCTTCGTCCTCGACGCCTCGGCCTTCTTCCACGCCCGCGACATGAGGGTCTTCGCGGGGCCGCTCTACACCACGAGGCAGGTTGCGGAGGAGCTGAGGGACCCCATGGCGCAGGCAGCGCTGGAGATACTCCGCGTGCAGGTGGAGGAGGTGGACCCCAGAGGGGTCGAGGAGCTCAGGAGGAGGTTCAGGGAGCTCTCCGCCGCCGACGCCTCTCTTCTCGTTTTAGCCGCCGCGAGGGGGTGCGTCCTTGTGACAGACGACGGCAAGCTGGCCGCCGCCGCTAGGAGGCTGGGGATACGGGTAGAGGGCGTCTTTTACAGGGGGCCGGAGAGGTAGGACGCGGCCGCGGCGGCCGGCGGTATCGTCAAGTTGTCCTCAGGGCTTAAGGCATCGGCCAGCACCACAAAGGCCGTGATCAAAAGCGCGGAGGGCGCAGGATAGCCAACCGCCACAAGCGCCAACATGTTAGAGAGGGCCCCGGCCCCGGTGCCCCATAGGGTGAGCTTCCCAGCTATCCTCCAGCCCTGGAGCAGGATCCCCACCACGGCGCTTACGGCGTCGTAAACCACCATGCTGACCGCGGAGGCCAAGAGGTGGGCTTTGCCGAATATGGCCACGGCCACGAGGAACCCCACGGCGCCCATGAGTATCCCCAGGTAGCCGTGTCGCTTCTCGTAGTCTCTCTCGGCCGCCAGTATCAGCTCCTCCAGTTGCCTAACCGCGGCTTGGTACTGCGACCTGAGAAGGGGCTTATCCAGGGGGAGCAACTGCTCCAGCCTTGTGAACGCCTCCTCCAGAGATCTGAAGAAGTTCTGCCTAAACTCCTCCCAGACCAAGGGCTGTCTGACCTGTATAGAGTAGACAAACCCCCCGACGAGGGTGAGGGCGGCTATGTAGAGCTCCGCGGGGGCCTCCACGAAGAGAGGCACGGCTAAAAGCGCGACGAAAATCACGTGAAAGAACTTCCTGGCAAAAAGACTACGCAATTCAGTCCAGCTATGCATAGAGAAGCCGCGCCGCGGCTATATATACGTAGAACACCCCAGCCACGGCGGCAAATGCAAGAGCCAAGCTCCCACTTGAGAAGTGCTGGAGACAAGAACCGCAGGACTCGGCCCAGAAGAAACGGCATGAGGAGGGCTGTTGAGGTGGATTTCCAATTTGCGTTTAGTTCTCCGCCTACCCCCTCGTGTAAAAGAAGAAGAGAAGAAAGATTATCTTTTTGACGAGATATTTGACTGAGACGCCGCGTAGCTCCACGGCGGAGGACGCGGTTGATGCGGCGTCAAGAGACGGCCCGGCTAGGCGGGGCCTCTCGTAGTCAGATGCAGATCCCCACCACAACCCGGACGGGGGCTCCTTGTCGTAGCTTGGCTACCAGAGCCCTGTTTAGGTCTGCGGCGGCCTTGTCTGCCGACACGACCAGCGTTGAGTCGTCTACGTATCTGCTTTTCCTCACCACCATGCGCCATGTCGAGGTGGGCACGGTGCCTGGGGCTTCTCCGGTCACGACGTCCCACACGTCGCCTGCATCTATTACCACCACCACGACGCCTCTGGAGGCGAGCGCCTGTAGCACCTCTCTTCTCAGCTCCCCCGCGGCCTTCTCGGCGCAACACGCCACTATGCAGTCGCCGCGGCGCGTGACGTAGGGATCCTTGCTGATTTCAAGCGTCCTCCTATTTGTCGCGGTGACGTTCATGTGTCCTCTGGCGATGAGCACGTCGCTTGGCGCTTCCCCCCTCAGCACCTTGTTGAGGCAGTCCGCGGCATCCACAGGTCTAGACGCAACGGTTAATATATACAGGTTTTTCCAGCTCTATGGACGTTGAGGAGAAGATCTCGCTTGTTCTGCGGTACCCAACCGAGGAGGTGCTCACCGCGGAGGAGCTGAGGGAGCTGTTTCAGGGGGGGTACAGGCTGAAGCACTACATAGGGTTTGAAATAAGCGGACTTATCCACATCGGCACGGGCGTCGTCAGTATGTCTAAGGTGGTGGATCTGCAGAAGGTGGGGGTCAAGACCCAGATCTTCCTAGCCGATATACATTCGTGGCTAAACAACAAACTGGGAGGTGACCTAGATGTAATTAGGAAGGTGGCGGTGACGTACTACGTGGAGGCCTTTAAGAAGATAATCGAGGTGCTCGGCGGCGACCCCGACGCCACAAGGTTCATCCTGGGGTCGGACCTGTATCACCACAACGACGAGTACTGGTTCCTCCTTATGGACGTAACCCGCCACCTGACTCTTTCCCAGGTGAGGCACAGCCTGACCATATTGGGCAGGAAGATGGGCGAGTCCATCCCCCTGGCCTACCTCGTGTATCCGCCCCTCCAGGTCGCCGATGTGTTCGCGCTGGAGGCGCACATACCACACGGCGGCGTTGACCAGCGGAGGGCGCACATACTGGCGAGGGAGGTGGCGCATAAGATTAGGTTCTACCCGCTGAAGGTAGACGACAGGCGGATTAAGCCGGTGGCGCTTCACCACAAGCTTCTGCCGGCGCTTAACATCACCTCGAAGCCCGGTAGCAAGGAGGAGCTCAGCGAGTTGAAGATGAGCAAAAGCATCCCGCAGAGCGCCATATTTGTCCACGACAGTCCCGAGGAGGTTAGGCAGAAGATAGCAAGGGCCTACTGCCCGCCCCGGGAGGTGGAGTACAACCCAGTCCTCGAGCTGATCCACATAGCCGCCTTTAGGGAGGAGAGGAAAACCCCCTTCGTCATTAGACGGCCTCCGCAATACGGCGGAGACGTGGAGGTCTGGAGATACGAGGAGCTGGAGGCCATGTATAGAGAGGGAAAGATCCACCCAGCCGATCTAAAAAACGCCGCCGCAGAGGCGTTGACACAGTTGCTGGAGCCCGTCTACAGATACTTCCAGGGACCCGGCGCCAAGCTCCTAGAGGAGATGAAGAACATCTCGATAACCCGCTAAATAACGCAACGCCTCCTTTAGGGCGACCACCGCCAGTGGGTCCGTCAAGGCAGCGGCGAGGAGCGTCTTGAGGTGGTCGTCGTAATCAACCGCGACGTAATCCCCCCCGTTTAGCACGGCGAGGAGGCGGTCCACCAGCCTCTGCCCGTAGAGCACCCTAAACGCGGCGAAGGCGGCCCTCAGCCTGAGCCTAGCGGCCAGGGTGTCCTCCTCATATCTAAGCGGATGCCCCCGCGCAAGGGCATCAGCGGCGGCGTAGCCACTGCGGAGGGCCAGTATTATGCCCCCTCCGCTCAGCGGCTTCACGAGGCCTGCCGCGTCTCCGACGAGTATTGTGCGGCCCTCCACGAGGCGCTTAAGCGGGGGACCCGCCAGGACCCCGCCGCCGAAGGGCTTCCCCACCGGAGTGCCCCTGACGAGTTTCACCAGTTTTCTCAGCTTGTCCACGGTGCAACACGTGTCTGCGAGACCCAATCTGTAGAGTCCCTTGTCTATTTCCACGATCCAGGAGAAGTAGGTCTTGGAGAGCTTCTGGTTGTACACCACCGTTATGCCCCGTAGCCCCACGTCGCTTTTCACGTCCACCTGGAGGCCCGGCAGCCGCACCACGTGCCCATATGCGCTGGAGAGCCTGCGGGCAGAGCCCTCCGCCACGACCACGTAGTCGTATGGCCCGTACCGCCTTCCGCCTGAGGTGTAGACGTAGCCGCTCCTCACGGCCGTCACCTTCTCCCCCAGCCGGATGTTGAGCACCCTCTCCGCGAGCCAGCGCTCCAGGCCCGGCCTGTCGATTAAATAGACTTTATCCTTGACGCCGAAGTAAATGCGCCGCCCCTCCAGATCTGTGACCGCCAACTCGTCGAATTTGTTAAGAACAAGCCTCTCCGGTATCCCCACCACCTGCGCCGATCTGCCGCTCACCAAACTGGTGCAGTGCCTCGGGAGGCCCACCTCTAGGTGCTCCTCAAAGACTTCCGCGTCGCCGTATCTCCCGGCGAATGCGAGGCCGGCCGGGCCTGCGCCCACCACTGCCACCTTCACGGATATGCGTGACTTTCCGTTTTATATATCTGCATTATCTGAGCCGTGGAGTATAAGAAGGCGATACGCGACCCAATACACGGCTTTATCAAGCTGACTGTGGAGGAGATACAGCTGATAGACGGCGAGCCGCTGATACAGCGGCTGAGATACGTAAAGCAACTGGGGTTTGTCTACTTGGTGTACCCCACCGCTGTGCATACCCGCTTCGACCACAGCCTTGGGGTTATGCACATCGCCAGCCTCATAGGCGAGAAAGTTTTGCAAAAAATGGAAATGTTTGACGAAGTCGTAACTAAGCACCTCAGAGCCGCCGCACTGCTTCACGACATTGGACACCTGCCGTTCTCCCACTCCTTCGAGGCCTTGACGCGCGAGCTCCTCCACATGGCCGTGAAAAACAGGTGCGTAGACGTTGACTTGGCGCAGTTCGACGTAGGTAAGCCCCACGAGGTAACTACTAAACTGCTTGTGGAGAGACTTACGCCAAGACTCGCCGAGTTAGGTTACGACCCCGAGCTGGTTAAGGACATCCTCTTTAGGAGGAGCGAGAAGTATAAGGTGCTTAGCAACATCGTCTCGGGGGTCTTCGACGCCGATAGGCTTGACTACATCATGCGAGATATGTACTTCACCGGCGCTGCGGTGGGCACAAGCTTTACACATATCGACCTTGAGAGAATAATTGAAAATCTCGAGGTGGCTGAGGACAAAATACTTTTCGACGAAAAGGCCAGGGTTAATTTAGAGGGGTATTTAATAACGCGGTACAACCTATACCGCCACGTCTACCTCCACCACAAAACTGTCTTGTTCACAGAGGTGGGGCGGGCCATACTTGCGGACAACATCGAGAGGTGTGCAGAGGGGAGAGGAGACGGGGTCATCTGCGAGTATCTCTGCGAGCTGGCGCGGTTTGTCGCCGGAAAGGCCGGGGACGTAGATGCGTGGAAGGCCACCGATGACTACTTCATCTCTGTGTTTATGCGCGACCCCAGGTTTAGAGACCTCCTCGCCAGAAGACCTCTGGAGTATATACCTCTGTGGAAAAGAGAGAAGGAGTTTTTAGAGATCTTCAGAGACCCCGCTAAAATAAACGCGTCTATCGATCGGCTGGGGCCTCTCCACTGGGCTCTTGTGAATAAGCTGAGGAGCTGGATGGTGGAGCGGCTTAATGTAGAACTCGGCGGAGCTTGCAAGTTGTCTCACGACGACGTGATAATCTCCTACGTCAGCTTCGAGCCGTATACAGAAGATCTCTACATAACTACGGTTGCGAGACCTATTCCAATTTCAGAGATTTCGCCGCTGGTCCAGGCGATAAACGAGGCGTGGAGGCGGGCCCCCCACGTCTTTCTCTTTATTCGGAGAAAGACGCTGGACAAGTGCGGCGAGGCGACGCTACGCGGCTTAAAGGACGCGCTTGAACCTCTGCTAGACCTGGCGATTAGAAGAGTATCAACTCAGAGTCACGCCTAGAGTCTTCTCGACGTATTTGGCGACTTCTTCGCCGGTCTGCTCCAGTATCCACCTGCCGCGCGGCGTAATTGCCGCCGTGCCGTCTCTTATCTCCACCTCGCCGTCGAGGAGCTTAGGCCACACCCTCCAGTTGTACCTTATGCCTAATTTCTCCACGGCCCTCTTCGCCAGCTCGTCAACCTCCTCTATGGGGGCCGGCCCACTGGCCAACCTCTGCAGGATCACCAGACGCAGGTATTCGCCCACTGGTGTGTAGCGGACGTACTGCACGTACATGTAGTTAGGTAAATCCCACAAATTTATTTCCAGGAGTCAAAGAAGACGCGGGTAGGGGAGAGTACGTTGAAATTTTGGTCACAGACATGTGACGTGGGTCCTTTCCATGCGCCCCTCGTGTCGCGTTGGCAAGTGGAAGATTTAAGAAGCCGTCGGGAGGTTGTGTCGTTTGACCTAGAGCTTACCAAGACCTCTGTGGAGTACCGCGGAGGGGTGGCGCGTTTTTCCTACGGCGGGCGTCTCTATGAGGTATCTCTTGACGACCTACCTGAGGTAGACGAGGAGAGTTGCGAGGTATACGTCTTGCTGGACAGGGAGTGGCGTGAGTTGTCGATCGCCAGGGGGCGGTTTTACAAGCTCTGCGTGTTTAGAAGAGGTTGGGCGCCGACGCTTATGATAGACGGCATAACCATGCACAGTGTGTTGGAAAACCCCCTGGCAGTCACGGCGCGGAAGATCGAGAGGGCGGGGGGCCGCACGTTTGAGTGTTGCACCGGGCTTGGATATACGGCCATAGAGGCTTTGAAAAAAGGCGCGAGACATGTAGTCACCGTGGAGATGGACATAAACGTGCTGACTCTCGCCGCCTTCAACCCCTACAGTAGAGGGCTTTGGTCCCCCCAGATAGATGTAGTCATCGGCGACTGCCTCGCCGTTGCCGAAACGCTCAGAGACGGGGCCTTCGACCACGTGATCCACGACCCGCCGAGGCTCAGCCACGCCACCCAGAGGCTGTACTCCGAGGCGCTGTATCGCGAGTTTTATAGGCTACTGAAGAGAGGCGGGGGGCTTTTCCACTACGTAAGCCAAAGCGGCACCAAATACAGAGGCCTCAACCCCTATAGAGGCGTCGCCGAGAGGCTGAGGCGGGTCGGCTTCGCCGTGGAGAAGGCGAAGGAGGGCTACGGCATATACGCGAAGAAGCGTTAGAGTATGTGGGGAACTCTATTAAGCACCGCCGCACCCCCGTCTATATATACCATGTCCTCTATGCGGACCCCACCGACGCCCTCTATGTAGACCCCGGGCTCGATCGTGACCACGTGGCCCTTCTTCAACACGTCTTTAGACGTGGCGAAGAGCCGCGGCGGCTCGTGCACCTCGACGCCGACGCCGTGGCCCGTCGAGTGTACGAAATACTGCGCGAAGCCGTATTCGGCGATTACGTCCCGCGCCGCCTTGTCCACCTCAGCCGCGGCAACGCCTTCCCGCGCCGCCTTTTCGGCCGCCTTGACCGCCTCGTATACGGCGTACATGGCGTCTTTCAACACGCCGAAGCGCCCCGGCGCGAAGGTCCTCGTCATGTCTGAGCAGTAGACCCCCTTCCTGGCCCCTACGTCCACCACAACGTAGTCCCCGTATTCTATCCTCCTGTCGCCGAATCTGTAGTGGGGATACGCGCCGTTGGGGCCAGACGCCACGATGGGGTCGAAGGCCACGCCGTCAGCCCCCTCCTCCATAAACCATCTGTAGACCAGACCAGCCACGTCGCGCTCCCTCATGCCCACCAGCCTCATCTGGCCGAGCTTAACATACACGCTCTCCGTTATCCTGAGAGCCGCCTTGATGAGCTCCAGTTCCCACTCCTCCTTGGCCGCCCTCAGCTCCGCCACCTCCCCCGACACGTCGACCCCCACCTCCTTGTTGTCAGAGGCCACCCTCTCCCTTACTACGCTCTTTAAGGCCTCTAGTATGCTGGGCGCCACCACGAGCTCCTCGCCAGGCCTCCTGGGCGGTATCTCCGCCGAGGCGACGGCAACCACCTTGTCCACAGAGGTCGTGGCCTTTGCCCGCGAGTAGTCGAGGCGGGAGACGTACAGGGTGGAGTACCCGCTTCTGAGATCCACGACGAGGCCGAGCGCATCCGGCATGCCTACGGCGTAGGCCAGGTTAGGGCCCTTGGTCAGCACCAGGTAGTCGTACCTCCCCGAGAAGGCCCCCACCAGTTTTTTCAAGTTGCGCATAGATTTAATTCGGCCGTATTATAAGTCCTATCTCCTGAGGTGCGAAAGAGGCACCGGCTTGTCGTATCTCCTTACCACGGTGAAGTATATAACGGAGACGGGGTCGTCCTCCTCCACGTTTCCGTATATCTCTCTGAGCTCGTTTATCAGCTCCGTCGTGGACCCGAGGCCCTCGGCCGCCACGACGTCGTCGCCGAGCTTCCCCAGCTTGGTGTAGTATACCTTAGTTATGAAGGCCTCGGCGTATATGGCGTCGCAACACACAATATAGACAAGGCTGAAGCGGGGCTTCACGATGCCGTATCTAACGGTAACCCGCTTACGCCCGTTTAGTATATTCTCTAGGTATTTCTCTCTGAAGCGCAAGTAGGGCCCCAGCTCCACCTCTCTGCCCACGCCGCTGTGTAAACCTTTAAATTTTTGCATTACGGTTCCTCCGTGTGTGAAGTTTTCACCCAAGGCGACGCCCTGGTGTTTAGGGCTCCCGAGCTGGAGCTCGCCATGGGGTACCTAGCTGTGAGGGCTGTGGCTGAGCGGGTGGAGCTGGGCGACGGCGAGCTCAAGTTGTCGCCTGCATTGCCGGAGGTAGCCGCGGCGCTTAAGGCCCTCTGCGACTCAGACGCCTCCTCCGTGTTGCTCGACATAAAAGACTCGTTGCTCCACATGGGGTGGCTCGTCGAGGGGGCTAAAGACGTGACGAAGATGAGGAAGAGCAGGCGGGCGGGGGTAGGCGGCTTCACGGTGGTGGAGTACGACAAAACCGCCAGAAAAATGACGGTATTCACAACGCAGACTTGCCTCGCCGAGGCGCTGAAGCAGTTGGGCTTCGAGGTCGCCTCCGCGAAAAACTTCCTAGAGGCCACCAGGCGCGTCTCCACGTTGGTAGAGGCGTTGGAGCTTGAGGAGGAGGTTTCACAAGCCTCATGTTAGCCCTCCTCCTACTGCTCGCGCAGGTAGCCGCCCTGGCGTTGGCGGCGTATGCGGGGCGGGCCAGGCTGAAGAGGCTGATAGCCGAGGCCCAGAACGGGGCCGTGCCCGATCCTAAAGACGCGGCGGCGGACGACCTCCATGAGGTGGACAAGGCCATACTTAAGCTACTGGCGGAGCGGCAGGGCGTGGTGTACCAAAGCGAGATAATAAAGGAGCTGGGTCTGCCCAAGAGCACAGTCCACAAATCCCTCCGTCGGCTCAGCGAGGCGGGCTACGTGGAGATACAGAAGAGGGGTAGGTTCAACTTGGTGGTTCTGAAAAAAATCACTTCAGAGGCCTCAGCAGTCTAACCTCGCCGTAGCTCCTCAAAACGTCTATGACCAGGGGGATGGGATCCTCCTCGAGACTTTTGAAGCCTGCCAGCTTCACGCCGTCTTCCACCACCCTTATGAAGCCGGTGCCAGTCCTTATCGTGGCCTCCTTGGGCCCGAAGATTATCTTAAATAGCTTCTTGGCCTCCGCCAGGCGTTTGGCGACCTCGGCCGCGAGCTCCAGCTGTTCCTCGGTCGGTTTCCCCCTGGGCTTCCTCTTTTTCAGCTCGCTTAGCTCCTCCTGGGCAAAGTCTCCCTTCACAACACCCTTCGGCCTCTCCACAAACACCACGTCGCCTTCATAGCCTACAACCTCCACGTTTTCGCCTTTTCTAACCCTGGCCACGAGGTCTGGGAGGGAGACCTTCTCCACGTCCAGCGGATTACTATTAAATATAAACATTAGCAGATACATGGACAGCGAATACCTTACATACCTGGCCAAGTGCCCATCCTGCGGCAGGGAGATGGATGTTCTGAGCCAGTTCCTCCGCGTGGATCAGCTGACTGGGAGGAAAACTCTGGAAAGGACCTTGCTTTGTAAGACGTGTAACATTAAAATTAGGCAGTACGTCCAGCTGACATGAGTCGGGCAGTTCTGTATAAACGGTCCGAGGAGACGAAGAGACGCTACTCCTTCTACGGCCTCCTCACGGCGATTTTCTACCTGGCAACCCTGCTGGTGGGCGCCGTGGTGTACGCCTCCAGCGAATTTCCTGTGTATCTAAGCATGAACGCCGCCGTAACCAGCGGCTACGGGGTGGCGGTGTTCGCGCAGAGCCTGCTGGTTCTGCTCTCGTTCATAGTCCTCGCGGCCGCGGCCTTGTTAATCTTCCTCTCGCGGGCAACCACGGCTAGAGGCGAGTTCACTAGCACCAACCAGCTGATATACTCAGCCATAGCGGTGACGGCGACAGCGCTGGCCTTCGCCGCGTCGGCCCTCTTCCCGCCGGCGTCTAACGTCGTCAACCCCTTCCACTACCTCTACGTGGCTATGATAGCGGCCGCCCTCGCCATGTCGCTCTATGCCGTGGTGCTCCTAAAGGCCGTGGTTAACTACTACACGCCGAGGCGGAAGTAGCGGCCGGGGTCCCCGTTCTTCTCCACCAGCGAGAGGCTCACCAACGCGCTCAACAGATTGTTAAGGGGCGCCTCAAGCCCCTCGCATCTATACGCCGAGCAGAACTCCCTGAGGGGGCGGTGTATGTCCAACCTCACCACATACGGCACCCTCACAAGCTTAGGCACCACGTCTTCCCTCAATACCGAGGCCACCCAGACAGGAAACGCCCGCTCCTTCCTCTCCCTCTGAAGAAGCTTCACCAGGCCCATGAGGTTTTTCAAGAAGGCTATGCCGAGCTCCACCCTGTTGTAGCGCTCCAGCTGCATAGACACGTATTTACCCAGATCTACGTAAACGTCTAGCCCAGGCTCGAGCGACTTCAGGAACCTCAGCCCCTCAGTTGCGACGTCGCAACGCGCCTTGTCTGGACACGCGTTGCATCTGTCGCCCAGCGTCCCGCGGGCGCAGACCACGCAGGTATCCGTAGCTCTGCACATGTCCAGCCCCGGCGCCGCGAAGCCGCACGACCTGCAGATGGCTACTCCCTTCGCCGCGTAGAGGTTGCCCACCAGTATATATACCGGCTATATTAACTAAACGCATGGCCGTTGCCGTCGTGGCTGAAAGCCAGACCCCCGACGAGCCCACGCGCGACATATACTTCGAGGTCAAGAGGAGGGGGCTCCCAGTGCGGTATATACCAATACAGAGGCTTTCGGTTAAGATCACGGGGGGCGGGGCCGTGGTGGAGACCAGGAGAGGCCACCTGGAGGCGTCTGTGGTGGTCATACGGGGCTTGGGCTACGTCATAGACTCCAACACGTTGATGAGGAGGGTCTCCGTGTTGAGGATCCTGGAGAGGGAGGGCAAGGTCGCGATAAACCCTGTCGACGCTCTGCTGAACTGCCGCAACAAGCTGGAGACCATATACCTCCTCGCCAAGGCCGGCCTGCCGGTGCCGCCGACCGTCGTCACAGAGGACCTATACCAGGGGTACATGGCTACCAAGGAGATGGGTAAGGTGGTTCTGAAGCCGATACAGGGCAGCAGGGGGTTTGGCGCGATGATGTTTGAAGACCCCGAACAAGCCTTCCAGGTCATGAGGACGCTACTAATCACGAGGAACCCCCTCTACATACAGAAATACATCGAGAAGCCCAACAGAGACATAAGGATCATCGTGGTCGACAGAAGCCCCATCGGTTGCATGTACAGAGTGTCGACAAGCTGGAAGACCAACATAGCCCAGGGCGCCACGGGCGTCCCGTGCAAAATCACACCGGAGCTTGAGGATATAGCCGTCAAGGCTACTGAAACCCTCGGCCTCGTATACTCCGGCGTAGATATAGGCGAGGGCAGGGAGGGATACGTGGTGTTTGAAGTCAACGCCAGCCCAGACTGGCGCGGCTTCAAGCAGGCAACTGGCATAAACCCAGCCACGCACCTCGCCGACTACATACACCGCGTCGCGAAGATATAAAAACTCCGCCTAACCCCCCTACGTGACCAAGTGGGCGTTGAAATGTGCAGTATGTGGCGAGGAGCGGGAGTTCGAGGCAGGTTTCAACCTCGCCCTATTCGGCGGCAGGCTGTATCTGTACTGCCGCAGATGCAAAACAAATAGAGAACAGGTTATTCTGGGTTGCGCCGAGCCTGAGGAGCTCTGCCCCACCTCCGGCGTAGATGTTATAGACTGAAAAAGGGGTAACCCCTGAAGACCGCCTCCTTCAGAAGCCTCGCCAAGTGGGGGGCGTTGCGTTGCAACTTCTCCACCGCGGTGTCTACGTCGTCGTGTGGGGATATGCCGTATCTCTGGAACATGTAGGCGTGGGGGCCCATCACCGCCTGAAGCGTGGGCATGTATACTGTGTGCATCCACTTTAAAAAAATGCTCCGTAGCGCCGAGCTCTAGCAGACCAGCCTCAGCTGGATTATGCTACTGGTTATTAGGTGGCTGAGGGCGTTTATGCTACCCAGCGTGTTTAGGATTTTG
>Ga0081478_127584_pt1 | contig 18878 bp, 34 predicted proteins | sample OctSprmetagenome_FD_70983 | JGI IMG/M metagenome (GOLD analysis project Ga0081478, IMG submission 70983) | Hot spring and microbial mat streamer communities from Octopus Spring Streamers, Yellowstone National Park, USA - T=80-84 v2 (version 2) | ecosystem: Environmental > Aquatic > Thermal... | reverse complement strand
TGAAGGAATAAAAATAAAGACAAGTAGTGAATATGAAAAAAGTGATTGAATAAATATCTCATTCTTTTGCTTTAAATTATGAGATAAAAACATTTTGCTTTCGTTTAGAATTACAAAATAAGCAACTTTTACTAACTTTTCTATTATCTCATACTTTGTTTTTATTTATGAGATAATTATTTTTATGAGATATAAGCTTTAAAATTTCAGTTATGTCAATTGCTTATCTTTATTCAAAGTATGATGAAATAGCAGAATTAGTAAAATCTCATATCCTTAATTTTGATGATATTGTTTATTGTCCTCCAACAGTTAGATTTAGTGAGGAAATTGTTTTGAGAAAATTAAAGAAAATAAAATATGCTATTTTTCTAATTAGCAAATTTAATGTTTCTATTGATACAAAAACATTAGGAAGACTTAAATTTCTAAAAGAAAATGCTAAAAAGATATTTGTTATTATTCCACATAACAAAAGGATAGAGGTGTTAGAAGACAGCAAAAATGTTGAGTTTGTAAGATATAAAACTGTTGATAATTTAATTGATTATTTTCTTGCCTTGTTAAAAAAGAAAAACTTTAATTCCCTTTATAACCTGGTTTTATCTTATACTTTATTGATGTTTTATTATGAAAAGTCTTTAAGAAACAGATTAAAATAAAAAACATTTAGCTTTAAAATTTTGAAACAAAGAAAAAAGTGAAGAACATCTTACAGCTAATAGCTCTTAAATTGATTAGTTCTATTGAAGTTTGGACAGATATTGTTAATGCTGAATTAGTTAATAGAATTGTTAAAAACTATTTTCCAAATGTTGAATTTAAGCTTTTTAACATAAATGAAAATTACATTTCATATCCACCAAATTATGCTTTATCTATTGTAGTTATTTTTAATGAAGATAATACTTCAACATTAGAGCATTTGCTTGAAACAAAAAATGTCCTTTTAGTCATAACTACAAGCAGAAAAATATACGAAACTTATAAAAGTAAAGTTAATGTTCTAATGCTAAATTTTGTGAAAAACTAATTTTTTCCAATTTTTTCCAATTTTGCGACAATCTGGCAGTTTGGACTAGTTCTAGCCAATTTGAACGAGTTTCAACCTGTTCCAGTCAGTTTGGACTAGTTTGGAATGCTTTCACTCACATTTAAACAGCTTTGTCTAGTTTTTAAGGACGAATTTTCTTGAAAAATTTAAATCCGTATGCTTTAAACTTTTAATTATGTCTGAACTTTTAAATTTGCTAAAAGAGATGGGAATAAAGATAAACATTTTTCCAGGCAATTTAGTTTTTTATAAAGGTGAATTATGCTATGTTCAGAAACAAGCAAATGTAAAAGGCTATTACATTTTAGTTAAGCTTAATGATGAAAATGTTGAAAAAGTAGTAGCAAAAGAAGATGAAATAACTCCAATAATAAATGAAATTCATATTATTGCTATTCTTGCTAAAATAGTTCATTTGTTAAAAAAGCCAGGCATAAAGGATGAAATAACAAAAATTTTGCCAGGTGAAGTTTATTTTGAATTAACGCATAACATAAAAATTAACGATGAAAATGATATTAAAGATTTATGGAGCTTGAAAGTTATGTCTGGTAATGATAAAATTTTTGGTCATTCTGATAATTCTTTAATAAAGTTAGTAGTTTTTCTGATAAACTTTATAAAATCAGCAGGAGCAAAAAATGTTTAAAATAAGATACAAACTTTTGCTAGATACAAGTGAAGGAAGAATTAAAATTAAATTTACATCAATTTCAAAAAGAGCAAATTCTGAATATATAAAGCTTTATTTAGCAAACAATGAAATAGTAAATTTCAAAGAAAAGCCAGAAATAGAGTTTAATTACAAAGGAGAAGAAATAACAATTGAATACTTACCAAGAGATGCCAGTTCATTATCAACAAATGATTTTGAAATTAAAAAGCAAAACTTTTTAATTTTTTGGAATGATGTTAAATTCTCTTTAACAGAAATATCAAGAGAACCAGCAAAACCAGAAGAAACAAAAATTCCAGACAAAAAAGACAAAGGGGTTGAAGTATGGCAAGTAGTAATAGCTTTAACTACAATAATACTTATAGTCTTTATATTATACAGAATGAAATACAAGAAATTAGTGTTAAGAAAGGCAGTGTAATTGAAGTTATAACAAATTTAGAATTAAGTGATATATTAGCATATTTCAACGGAAAACAAATTGCTCTTTCCATTTTAAGAAAATCTGGTTTATTTCCTCCATCATTAAACAACTACTACTATTACATAGCAGAAGAAGATGGTATTTTTACAATTGCTTATAAGAAAAAACCAATAACTTTTAATATAGCAATTTCGGATTTAAAGGATTTTGAAAAAAAGAAAAAAGGATTTTTAGCACCTTTTACATCTACACTTAAATCTGTTTCAATTGTTCTTGGAGCAATTATTACTATTTTGCTAATAATTTTGGTTTTAATAATAGTTAAAAGCACAAAGGAGATTTTAAGATGATAGGGCAAATGAAAGAGGAAGCAAAACAAGTTAGTCAAGCATTTAGTGAAAGTGGATTAAAAAAACAAAGAATGACAAAAATTAAGGTTAGTAATGATTATGAGAATATTCCATTTTTTAATTTCAAAGTAGCAAAACTTAAAGATAAAGAATTTGTAGAACTTGATAACAGATTTATATATTCTGGTCCTCTTTATTTAGAAAGAGAAAATTTAAGCACAAGTTCAAAGGAGGAATTAAACAAGCAATTTGAAAAAATAAGACTATTTAATTTCAATAACAAAAGAATTGGAATTGCTAATGCTAGACATACATATTGCGTAAAAAGAAAAAGAACAATTATTGGAGCTGGTGCTTGTGAAAAATTTGCTGTTGAATTTAGAGTAAATTACAATCCGAAATATGAAAATATGCCTTATGGTTATTATGCTTTAATAAGAGTTCCTTTCAAACTAAAAATGGGAAAACTTTATGGATTTAGAATAGCATTAGGAGATACAAGGTCTAGTATTAGTTTTGATAAGGCATTAAACAATTTACTTTCAACATTTGGAATTCAAAAAGATATGATTTATGCTATTAGCAAAGATAGAGATACTGATATTGTTAAAATTGAAGATGTTGGCTCTAAATATCCATACTTTTCTATATTCTTTTTAGTTCCTATTGCTATTGATGATAATAGTCTTGATAGCAAAATAATAATTTCATCATTAAGAAGAAATCCACAAGCATTAGAAGATATTTTTGAAAATGTTTATTCTCAATTAAAATCACAACAAGGAATAGATAAAAGCATAGTTAAGAAATACAATACAATTGAAACATTAAATGCTATTAGTAAAGCTGGTTCATTAACTGGTAATGAAAAGAAAGATTTGGCATTAAGTTTAGCATTTCAGGCTACTAGTTATTTAATTCCAGGACTTGGACAAATTTTAGCAGTTGGTAGTTTAGTTCAATTAGCATCACAAGTTTTAAATGGAATAGTTGGAAAACTTGAAATACAAAACAATCCTGCTAATGAAACATCAATTGTTTTTGTTGGATTTGGCACTCAAAACTATAACTATACGCAAATAGATTATTTCCAAAGTCCAAAATCTTTAACTACTATTGCTAGTGAAAGATTAAATGTTAAACCAGAGGAAGTTGTTAATGTTTTATCTCAAAGAACAGGAATAGATAAGAACTATATAAGCAAAGTGATAGGGTTAGTAAGATGATAGTGCTTTTAAGAGAGGGTTTAAGCATAAAGAAAGATATTGCTTTAATAAAAGCATTAAACTATCCAGCAAATGATATTTTTGTCAATAATAAATTCTTTTATTCTCAATTACCTAAAAACTATAAGAGCTTTTCCGAATATGCTTACATTTTTAAAATTCCAAGACTATTAAGAAAAGGAGATTTAATAACTAGTGGAAAAGGATTATTTTTAATAAGCGAAGATATTTCAAATGCTAATGATACAGTTAGAGTAATAGCAAAAGAAATTGATTTACCTGATACTAAAAATAGAATAGAGTTTGAATTAGACATAAACTATGTTGCTTATCTTCATCAAATAACACTAATGAATTATAATAATTTTGCTTTTCCTGGTGTTATACAAACAAAAATTTATGAACTATCAATTCAAACACTTTACTCTTCAATAAGAAATCTCTTATTTAACAGAATGCCAATAGATTACACTAACTTTATCAAAGAGCCTTATGTTTTTGAAGTAAATAATGAAATTTTCTGGGGTAAAATAAAAGTTATTATCAAGTATGAAACAAACACAAGCACAAAACTTGGAATTATATTTGAAGTTAAGCAAAAATGAAAGAGCTTTTAGAAGGACAAGCTTTATTATTAAAAGCTGTATTAAGCACTAATTTAAATGCTATTCTTATAGCTCCACCAGGACAAGGTAAATCTGCTTTAATCAAAAGTTTAACTGGTTCTGTTGTTAGTTATGATGATATAACAGGTGCTGGTTTAGTTGATTTAGTTTCAACAACATCAGAAAGAGTTATTGCTATTAGTGATTTGAATAAAATAGCAGAAAGAGAAAAGGCAAGTAATCCATTTAGTATAATGCTAACAGTTATTGAAGAAGGATTTGCTGGTAAAAAAGATGCTAGAAGAGATATTAAGCTTGACAATATAACAAAAAATATCGTTTGTGCTATAACTACTGATATTTGGCATAATAATCTAAAAGAAAAATTTAAAAGAACTGGTATGGAAAGCAGACTTATTCCTATTGCTTGGAAATACAATAATACTGAACTTAAAATGATAAACATTTCACTGTTAGAAAACTACAACGAGAATATAAGCTTTGAAATTGAAGTTCCAGAAACTTATATTAAGGAAAGAAAGAATTATGAAAATAAAGAAAGAGTTTTAAACATTATGGAAAATTTAGTTAAAAATCCAAGAGTTAGAAGAAACTTTTTAAGACTTTTAAATGCTGTAAGCCATATAAACAATCCTCAATCTGATGTTATAACTAATAGAGATATTGATTTAACACTATGTTTGTTAGTTTTTACTGATTATGAAAACATACCATCTCCTTTAAGGTTCTTTTTAATATCAACTATCAAGAAAGTTAGAGATTATAACAGTTTGATAAGCAGATATAGCAAAAAAGAGATAGAAAGCGAATATGAATACATTAAATGGCTTATCAAACTATAAAAAGCTAATTGTTCTTTACAGATATGTTTGTCCTATTGAAAGAAAATATAACTTAACACATATTATTTTCAAAAAGTATAAAATTCCTGTAAGTAGTAGATTAGCATATTCTCTTAAAAATAGAAACAAAAATAAAATCCGCTTTCCACTACTATCAAGAATTATAACGCAAAAGAATTTGCTTTGGATTAGTAGAGAAAAGAAAAGATACTGGACTTCAATAGTTAGATTTGAAAATGAATTTTCTATTTTAAAACATAGTAATGCTTATTTTGATGTTATTGATAAAAAGACATTACTTTTATCCCTTCTAGATGGTGAAGGCTTTATAATTATCAAAACTAGCAAAGGTAAATTTAAACTTTATAACAAAGGGAGGGAGCTAATATGCGAAATGCTATGATTTTAATGTTAATTGTCATTTTGCTAGTTGTCATTTCTGGAATTATTTACATTTTCTTTTTTAGCAAGGTAAAGTTAAATTTAGTTTTGGATAAAGAAGAAAAAAAGTCATTAGAGCAGAAATTAAAGGAGTAGAAAATATGCTAACAGTAAATATAAAAGTTCCACAAGTTAATGAAGCTTTTTACAAGGATAGTGATTTAATTTACATTAAGAATACAATACTAAATGCCAGACAAAAATATGGAAGCTTTATAAATGAATTAAGTAATGTTTTAGAAATTCCAAAAGAGTTAATTTATGCTATGATTTATATTGAAAGTGCTGGAAAAGAAAATGAAATTTCACCAGCAAAAGCTTATGGATTATTACAAATTACAAAACCAACCGCAGAAGATATATTTGCTTTAATGAAAGACAAAATTAAACAAAACACAGAATTAAAACGACTAGTTATAAAACTATTTCCTGACAAATACACTTGCCTATTAAGTAAAGCCCATCCTGGACATAAAGAATGTTTAACAACTGATGATTTATTAAACCCATATAAGAATTTGCTTATTGGAAGTTTAATAATTAGATACCTTTTAGATAAGTATAGAGGTAGATTAGATGCTCTTGTTATAGCATATAACAAAGTTGGATTATTTCAAAATGCTAAAATAGGAAATACACCAGCAGATACTTTAAATCTTGAAAAAACACCAGAAACAAGAAATTATATTATCAAGCTTTTAGGTAGGAATTCAGCATTAGGAGTTGCTATACTTTTAAGGGAGGAAAATCAAATATGAAAGAGATTACGGTTCAAGTTTTAACTTTAATAATTACTATTATTGCTGTATTTCAAAGTGTAAAGTATCTTTTTGACATATATCTAAAAGAAATAAAAGATGAAATAAAAACATTAAAAGATAGAGTTGGATTGTTAGAAAAAGAAGTATCAGAATTAAGAATTTTAGTGCTTAAACTTTTAGCACGAGGAGATGATGATAATGGAGCTTAATAAAGATATTTTATACTACAATTCTAATTTTGCTAATAGTGTTGTAAAATATCCTGATTATTTTCCTCAAATTGTTAGCTTATATAAGGAACTTAAAGGCAGAAGATTAGAATTACTTTCTCCTGAATATGAAGGAACAGAATGGAAATTATCAATACACAAAGCTGAAATTAACTGGTTTAGTAGATTATATCTTTATATCTTCTATGGAAATCCAAGTAGAAAAATTGTAGCATTTATTTTAAGAGGAAAGAATTTAGATAGGAATGAAGCAGGAATTTTGCTTAATGTTCTTAATGAAGCCAAGTTTAAAGCAAAAAATATAAAACTATTAACAGAAAATTGGAAAAACATTTCAGCAGTAGTAGATGTTAATCTTGACAGTCTGCTTGGAATTAAAAAAGAAGAAAAACCAATTCAACCATCACAACCATCACAACCTTCAACACCTACAATAATGCCAGATTTGGAAGAAGAAGCAAAAAAGAAAAGAATTGAATTAGCAATTAAGTTTATTTTTGCCTTGGCTGTTTTATCAGGTGTAGTTTTTTTACTAATAAAAGTGGGAGGTAGAAAGAAATGATTATATTTGAAGTTCAAAGACAAAATATAAGTGCCGTTGCCAGCACAATATATAGAGATATAGCAACAAAAGGAGGAACAATTACAGCATTTGTTCCAGCAATAACTCCAAAAGTTGAAAAAATTTTACAAGGTAAAGAATACTATATTGTCAAATATGATGATAAAACTTATATTCTTGTTGGAACACAAACTAATTTAGCATATTTTGTTATTCTAACAACAAATCCAGATGATTTGAAAAACTTTAATTTAGATAATCGTAATCTTCCATCTGAAATAAAAAGTAAATATCCTGTTAAAGCATATAATTCCGCTGATTTCTATAATACTTATTCTTCAATAGGACAGATAACTACTATGGCTACTACTGAACAGAAAGACCAAAAACCAGACAAAAAAGATGAAGATAAAAAGGATAATAAAATTTTCATCTTTGTTATTGCTTCTGTTGTTATTCTAATAGCAATAGTTTTAGCTCTTGCTTTTATGAGAAAGAAATAATTATGCTTTAAAATTTTAACTATGTTTGACATAGAAAAACAGAACACAGAGCAAACACAAAATACAAAAACTATAAAAGTAGATTTGACAGAGATTATACCATTCTTATCAAGTTATGTTAATTCTGCTATTATTGAAATCAAAAGTTTTCCAGTTGGCATATATGTTAAAAGAATTCAACCTATTGGACAACCATCTAAACTTATAGCAGTTATCAATAATGAAAATGCTCTTGATGATTTTATTCTTGAAAATGAAACACTTTTAAAAGCAGTAGATTTGAATTATAGCAGACTTAACTTGTTAAAAAGAGCAAAAAAGGAAGGTAAATTAGACCAAGACTGGATTATTGAAATTATTGTTGCTGGCATAAGAGGAAAAAGATTAAATCCTGATGATGTTTATTATAGAGAAAGAATAAATTTAACTGGTTATGAAAGTTCTGATAGTGAAACAGAAGCTTATTTTAGAGAATTAGAAAGAGCATTATTAGGAAAAGAAATGAAAAATGAAACTAGTCCATTTTCTAAACTTACGCTTGAAGATATTATTAGAATAAAAGAAGAATATGGTATTGATTTAACAAGAGCTTTAAGACAGGAAGAATATGAAAGCAAATATGGAAGGCGTGAAGATATTGAAGAAGATTATGAAGATTATGAAGAAGATTTAAATGAGCTAAAAAATGAAGTTAGCAGTAATATAACTCAAAATCAGCAGACAGTTCAAAATCAACAACAATCTGGATTTAATGTTCTTGAATTTTTAAAATTAGCAGTAGAAAGTATAAGAACCTTAAAAGAAATTTCAAAGGAGATTTCAAATGCAGGAAACAATCAAAACCAGTCCCAAAACTCTTCTTGAAGATTTAACAAAGAAAATATATGAGCTTGTGCTAGAAGCTAAAACAGATTATAGATTTAAAAAATTTGTAGTTTCTATTTTAAGAAGAAATGATGTTTTAAGAGAAGATGCTAAAACAAAAGCACAAGTGCTTTTATCTTGGTTTCAAAAGAACATTAGACCTTATTATGTTCCAGATGGATTTAGAGTTGAAAATGTAAAATCTCCTTTGTTAATGTTAGCAGAATATCAAAGAGGAGATACGCCTTATGGAGATTGTGATGATTTTGTAGCATTTTATATTGCTATGCTTGAAAGTATAGGAATTCCAACAACTGTTGCTTATGTTAGTTATTCACCTCATAAGGAAGCTGGACAAAGTTCTAGTGCTCCAAATCATATTGTAGCTTTATTTAAAGACCCAAAAACTAATGAAGTTTATTTAGCAGACCCAACTAGCAATTTGCCAGTTATGAATGTTTATGATTATCATACAAGAATAGCAAAAGTAGTAGTAGTTGTTGAAAGAGTTTTGCCAAGCGGGGAGGTTGTAAAATTTGCGTGATGAAGCAAAATTAGAAAGTTTAAGAAATTTAGTTTCAACAGTCAAAGGTGTAGTAGATGCTATTGATTTAGCATTAAGAAAAGAAGTTAGTCCTGCTAGAAGATTAGCTATTCGGACAATAAATCTTTTAGCTAATCCATTATTCTATGTTTCTGTTTTTGTTATCTTTGTCATAACAGCAATAGTATTTTATAAGCTTGGGGAATATAGAACATATAAAGCAATTTATTTAAGGAGGAAGTATGAGTAATCAAAAACAGATAAATCCAGTTATAACCGCTATATCAACAATAATTTTTATGGCAATTGTTTTTATTGTTTTTTATAACATAGGAAAAGCCAGTGTTTATAAAAGGGAGTTAGGAAAATGAAAAATCCAGCTTTATTTGTTGCTTATGCTTTTCTTATATTACTTGTGATTGTTATTGTTTTGCTAGTTATTTATGGACCAATAGCCTTTTTAGGTTATCAATTAGGTAAATCAAGAGCAGAGCAAGAATTATTAAGGAGGAAGTTATATGGTAGAGCAACAAACTAAACAACAAGCAAGTCAAACTAGTCAAACACAGCAAGCTAGTCAAACGCAAGAACAGGAAAAGAAAAGTAAAGCTAGTGAAATTTTAAATAAATTTGGACAATTTGGTGCTAGTGCTTGGAAAGAAGTGAAAGAAACATTTTTATCATTAGACCCTCAAACACAAAGATATTTACTAACTGCTATGTTCAGAATAAATCCAGAGCAAGCAAGGCTTTTTGCTGGTGAAGCTGGAATAACATTACCGCCAGGAACAGGAGGACAACCACCTTCTGACCAAAAGCAAGATAATACGCTAATTTTCATTATAGCTGGAATAGTTGTTTTTGCTTTAATAGTTATTTTGCTAATTTTTATGATGAAGAAAAAATGAGAGTTAAATCACTTATAAACGCTTTCCTTTTTTTTGCTATTATTGGATTTTTGTCTGTTTTATATTTAACAATAAGTAGTAGTTTAATAGAAAGAGCTAAAAAAGAATTAAAGAGTATTAAAGATGGAAATTAGTTTTAAGTTATCAGATTTTGGAAAATTTTTAAGAGATAATGCTACAACTATTGCTACATTAGGAGGATTAGCTTTATCTGCCTATTTAACTTATCAACAAATTCAAATTACAAAAGAACAAGTTAGAAAAGAGCAAGAGTTAAAAGAAAAACAACTTGAATATCAAAAGCAATTAGCTGAAAAGCAAATTCAAAGTCAAACAGGTTCAACAACTTCTACTCAAACTCAAAATATAGCTATTATTCTTATTCCTTTTTTATTGACATTTTTAGTTTTTATAGCAGTTTTGGTAGCATCAAGGAGGTGAAAAGCTATGGATTTAGTTAGCATAGAAGAGATTGTTCCTGCCAGTATAGAGTTTAGATTGGGAGATTTAGGAAAATGGATAACAAAGAATGCTGGTAAAATAGCACTTGTTGGAGGTGTAGCACTTGGAGGATATGCTTTGTATAAGTATGGACAAGCAAGAGGAGAAGCAACTGCTGAAAGAAGAGCAAGAGAATATGCTCAACAACAATTAGCACAACAACAAGCTCAAACACAAGCTATTCAACCAGCACAAACTGAACAAACTCAAACTGGTCAAATAACACCTGCTGGTCAGACACCACCAAGTCAAACTAGTCCTCAGCTAAAATTTAACTGGATAATAATTGTTATCGGTTTAGTTCTACTTATAGCATTAGGAGTTGCTATATGGATGTTCTTCAAGCCAAAGAAATAATTTTAGAATATCTTTCAAGCGTTAATATACCTGATAAGAGAGTAGCAGAAGATAATGAAATTTTAAATGCTGTTGTTCAAAATCCAAATGATAGTTTAACAGTAATAAAAAGAGTTTATGAAAATATAAGGAAAATTGGAGGAAGGCAAAAAGATTATGATAACGCTTATGCTATAATAAAAGCTATTTTAGTTCCTACACAAGAACAACCAAAAAGAGAATTTATTCAACAAAAAGAACAAACTGTTCCTACTCAACCAGAAAAAACAGAAGAATTTAAACTTCAAGCTCAAACAGGACAAAAGCAAAAAGAAAAAGAATTTAAACTTCCTTATTCTGAACCACAAAGCAAATTTAATCCTGTTTATCTATTTTTACCTTTGCTAACTTTTATCGGTATAATTTTTGCTTTAAAATTTAGAAAGAGATGATAATTCCAGCTTTATCTGTTTTAGCTATTGGGGTTGCTATAATGAAAGCAATAAAAAGAAAAAAAGCAAAAGAAGAAATATATCCTTGTGTTGAAGAAACAAAAAACTTTTGGATAACTAAAACGCAATTGTCCCAAATAACTCCAAAAGAAAAAGTTCAAAGATGGAGATTAGTTAAGAATGATGGGCATAGATTGCTTTTTGCTATTATTGACAATAAACCTCAATTATGGGCAATTTATCATCCTAAATCTGAACCGTTAGATTATATTTTAGGCAAGTATGGTGAAAAATGTTTAGTTTATCCTTTAAAATTTTAGAACTAGTGGAGGTGTAATATGACAGAAAAAGATAGACAAGTTTTGAAAAATGCTAAAAAATTAAGAGTGCCAGTTGTTGGTGAAAATGTAAATGATAGTGAAAATGATAATGAAAATTATTTTGACTTTGATTTTGAAAATCAAGATGTTGAAATTGAAGAAGAAAGAGAAACATTATATAGCATAAAAGTAATTACAAGAGAGGAAATAGATGAAGATGAATTTAAGCAATTATTTGATACTGAAATCTATCTAACTGACATCTTACAAAATGAACTATTATGCTATTGTTTTGAAAGTGAAGAAGAAATTGAATTAACACCAGCCTTAAAAGAAAGACTATTGAAATTTGCTTTAAACAACAAAGCAAGAATAGTAATAGATGATGAGGTTATTTATGATTTTGTAGAGAAAAGAGATATAAAGCAAGCAGTAGCTAGTGAATTAAAAAAACAAGAAAACTTTGAAATTATAGTTTGGACAGATAAAGTTCCAGTGGAATATAGGCATAGAGATATTACTGTTAAAGTTAATGAAGATGGGACTATAAGTTATTCTGGTAAATTAAGAAGAATAACAAATGCTGGAAATGATTTCTTTATTCTTGATACCAATGCTCCATATCATATAGTTGAAGAAAGTGATAAAGTTTATTTGCTTTTAGGACAAAGTTTTAAAGATAAAAATGAATTTTCTAGTTTTGTAAGGCAAATGTTAGAAAAGAAATGGGAAGGTGTTAAACTATTAAGAAAAACAGAAATTAAGTTAAAGAATGCTAAAATAATTCTTTGCTTTTATGAATACAATAACAAGAGATTTATAAGCATTTTAAGTTCAAAGAATTCTGTTTATAGGAGTATAGTATGAAGGTTTATGGTTATTTAACAACAGAATATCCACTTGCTAGTGATGTTTTAGGAAAGTTTATAGAAAGAGATGCTAATATAGTTTTTACAGAAGGCAAAGTAAGCAAAGTTAGAGTAAAAGTTAGACCTACAAATTTATATTCTAAAAGTCCAGATGATAAAGTTTATGTTTATGAAATTGATAGCGTTCAAATTGAAGGTTTAGAAAAAGCTATTGAAGATATACTTACTATTATTCCAGCAAGTTTAATCAGAATTTACTGGCCAAATTCTACTCTTTTATTATTTGCTATCAGTGATAAAGCTAGTGCTTTAAAATTATAGGTATGGCTAATGCAATATCAACACATAGACCAAGCCAGGAGGATTATGATATGTTAGACGCATTAGAAAGAGCTTTAAGTGAAATTGATAGTGCTTTGGAAGATAGAGATTTAGAAGAAGTGCTTTTAGCAATAGAAACAGAAATAGGATATACTACAAGAAGTAAAGTAGAAAGTATTAAAAGTTTAGCTAAAAGGTATAATGCCAGAATTTTAATAAGTGATAGAGAACTTGAAGATATAATTGAAGCAGAAAAAGGTAGAGGATGGTTATTTAGAGTTGCTAATAGAGTTGCTGTTGAGCATAATGGACAAAGAAAAAGATTGTTAGATGTTATAAGAGAACAAGCTATAAAAATGAAAAAAGCAAAGAAAAGCAAAAAAGTAGCAGAGGAGGTTGATGATATGTTAGACATTGAAGCAAGAGTAAAAACACCAGAAGAAAAAATAGAAAGATACAAAACTATTGCCAGTGAGCGTGGAGCAAGACTTATAACTAGTGAAGATGAAATTAAAAGGATAATAAAAGAAGCTTTGGAAAAATATAAGGATAAAAGAAAAGCAGAAGGTTATATTAGAAAAAACATTATGATTGAATATCAAGGACAAAAAATGACATTAGCTGAATTGATAGCTATGAATAGAAAAAAACCAGAATTATCAAAAGAAGCACTTGAAGAAAGAAAAAGAAGTGTTTATATTAAGCCTCATAGAGGAGCAAAATGGTATAAATACACTCTTGAAAGTAAGTTAAAAGGAGGAAGAATAGAGGAATTAGACAAAAAGGATAGAGAAATTTTAGGTCGTATATTTTATGAGGTTATAAGAGAATTATATCCTTATGCATCATCTTCTGCTACTATAACAAGAATGTTAGCAAGTGGAGCAGGAGCAAAACTTGCCATTACTAACTATCCAAAATTATATTCTTCTAGAAGAGCATTTTCTGATATACTAAAAGCACTAGTAAAAAGTGGTTATTTTGATGATAAATCAGATGGATGGAAAGCTCTTGCTGTTATATTCAGAGTTAGAGTTAAAAAGGGTGATGAAGAAAATAAAGTAAATTTCGTTAAGAGGTTAAATGAAAAGCTAGAGAAAACAGCGCAAAAATTAAATGATAAATTTGAAAAAGAAGAAATAAAAATAAGAGTTGAAGCTCCAAAAATTGATGCAAATTATAGTATATCTAAAATATATGAAGAGGTAATTAAGTTTTATCAGAAAGTTCGTGAAGCTCTTATAGAAGCAGGAAAACTACAAAAGCCAGAAAGAGGAAAACTTACTGAAACAGCTAAACAGGAATTAGAAAGATATCGTAGAAAAAGATTAAAAGAATATCTTGATAAAAGAAAAAGTTTGTTAGGACAACCTCCTGGCGAACCAAAAGGCAGAAGTATAAGAATAGAAGATGTAAAAAGAAGGGTAAGAAAAGTAGCAGAAGGAATTGAAGAAATTGAGGAACTTGGAGATATTGAAGACTTTATTGAAGAAGAAATTGCCGAATATGAAAGAGAAGTTGGTGCTGAATTTCTTGAAGTTTCTCAACCAGTTTCATTTACACAAAGTTTAGTTAATGGTCTTGTAATTGGATTTGTTTCTATTGGAACATTATGGGCTACTAGCAAAATATCTGACTTTATAGCTAATTGGATAAGCAAATGGCTAAAAGCAGATGAAAGATACATTAAAGCATTTGGAGATATTGGCGCTGGTATTCTAATTCTCAATTCACCTAATATATGGAGAGCATTTATGAAGGATGAAATGCCAATTCAAGGAAAGGTTGCTGCGTTAGTTGTAGGATGGGGTAGTATAGCTAATGGTATAACACTAGCAATTAGAAATGAAAGATTGATTAAAGTATCTGAAATGGTAGATAGTGCTATTGAAGGAATAGGCAGATTTATCACAAATGCTATAACACAAAAACCAGAAGAAAATGAAACATCAAAACTACAAAATATAACACAAACAACAGATGATTGGAGAATATCAACAAATGAAGACATAGAAACAGGAACAGAAGAGATATACGGTTTAGACCTATTGCCTACAAAAGCAGACACAACAGAAGCTGATACTGAATATGTAGAATATAACTTTGAAGTTGAAAACTAAACGGAGGTTGGAACTATGGAGAGCGCAAAGATAGATAAAATTTTTGAAATTGCCAGTGAGATGTTTGCTGAGCTAACAGCAACACCAATTTCAAAAGATATTGAAAAAGATATTGAAGCACTTTTAATAAAGGAAACTCCAACAGAAGCAAAAATTGTTAGTTGGAATGGAAATGTTATTGCGCAAGGCACAATAGATGAAGTTATTGAAATAGCACAACAAAAAGGATATGCTGTTCCAAGAGGAGCAGTAAGAACTGCTAAACCTGGTTCAAAAATTCCAATTACTCTTACTGGTGGAAGATTAGCAAGTTTAGGTGGTTATAAATTACCAGTATCTACTCCTCCTATGAGAATATCTGATGCTGATAATCTTGCTGCGACAATTCTTGTTGGTGCTGCTAGGTCATTAGGTCAGGATGTAATTATAGAGCCTTTTGCCCAAAGTATTAGATTATCTAACTTTTCTGCTAAAATGGAATTCTTTAATCCAGATATTGGTGGAAACATTATAGGTAGAATTCAATCTGGTTCTATAACTGGATTTGTATTAGGATATGAAATTAGAGTGGATGTAACAGAGACAACTATTCCTTATAATAGGGTTGGCACTAACTACGAAGCTCAACCCTCAACTGGTATAGCTTACGAATTATTAAGACAAGCATTTAATCACGGAGAGGCTGCACCAAGGAAATCAAGAACAACTATTGAAAGAATATCATTAGCAAACTATACTGAAATTCCTTCTGATGTTGCTGCGGTTGCTGTTGAAAGAGATAATGCAACTCCTGATGTAGTTCAAAAATTTGTTGTCTATAAGAGAGGTGCTGGAATTAGATGGAATTATTACACATTACACTTAAATACAAACATTCCTATGTATAAGAAACTCTATTACTTCATCCCTGGTGACCCTGTTGTTTTAGAGCTTAACTTTAATGAAAGCTTTTTAAACGATAACCCTTATGCTCCTAGCACTAACTTACAACTTATTCAGCAATTACCAGGTTATATCACTTGTATAATGAAGATTTTGAAAGTGGTTTCAAGATAATTGCTCACTTCCAACTTCAAAAGCATTAGGGAGGCTTTTGCCTCCCTATATACAAAAATGTTGCTTAAAGAAATAATATCAATTGAATATGCCAATAAACCCTTCTTATTCTTTGTAAAAAGCATTAAAACAAAAAGAAATGAAAATTTTTTTGTTTCAACTGGCTTTAATAGACCTTGTTCTGCTGGTGAAAGTAATTTTGGTGAAATTTGTAATGTTATTAGCTTTTCTCTTTTTGTATTAGACAGAAAAAGTGATTTTTATCCAATTTTAAGCATTTATGCTGGATATAAGGATAACTACTATTTTACTGTTGAAGAAGAAATTCTAAAACAAATTATTTAACCTTTGAACTTTTATTTAGATATTTTGAAATTTTATATCTCATAGTTTTTAAATTTTAAAGCTTATTCTTCAAACTTAAAAGAAATATCAATTTCATAATTATACCTTTCAATTTTAAAAAAGTTTTCTATTCTGATAGTATTAGTAAGTGTTCTTATAATAAATTTTGAAGTTAAATTTGGTGTTATTGTTTCAACTTTATAATTAAATTCAATTTCCCCATCATTAAGTATTTCAAAAAGGTAGAGCAAAAAGGAATAGTCTTTATATCCATAATGCTCAAATTCTAATAACATTCTAAAATTTTAAAGTGTCCTTTAAACTTATCATTTAGTATTATGTTTCTAAAAGCTAATTGTTTATGTATTAGTAAAGACATAGTATATTCATCTAATATATGTGCTTCTAGTTTTGAAATAGGAGTTCTTTTTGCCGATTATTTTCCATTTAGATTTAAAACAATAATAAAACTAAAAAGAACAAATCCTTTTCCTTTACCCAGGGATGAATTTAATGAATTAAAAAGCTCATTTATTTTTGAGATTTATAAAAATGAAAAGCAGTATGTTATATATAAGACCGAAATTCAGTTTTGGCATTAAGGTTTAATTTTTATGTTATTACAATTAGGAACTCATATACATTATGGATTTGGTGAAATGTTTTATATTTCACTTAAAACCAGAAAACGCAATAAAAAATATGCTATAATTTGTGAATATAAATTACAATCTAGTAGCAGTATATATTTAATTTTTACTTGTTATGCGGTAATTTATTACAAAACTCAATTTAGATTAGAAGATAAAAGATTTTCAAATTTTTATTTTCGTATAGATGAGCCACAATTAAGCATAGATAGAGATGAATACAAAATAAGTGTCAAAATAGAATTAGAATAACTTATGCTTTAAACTTTTAGCAATGCTACTTGTTTATGATATTGATGATACTTATTCTTTTTTTGAACAGTATGGAATTATGGGATATGATATAGGAGAAGGTTTTTCTTTTACAAGAATAATTCCTTTTAAAATACAATATCTTGGAAAACATAAAATACATAGTATAGTGTTGGAAGTTCATTATGACCTTTATTATGTTTATGGTGAAAGCAAAAGAAGCATTGATAATTATTTTTCATTAGTATTAAGAAACACAAATCTTTATATTACAAATTCTACTAGTTTAGGTTTAGAAGATATAAGTGTTGGGTTATCTGAATTTAAATAAAATTTAAACTCATCCTTTAAACTTATCCTTATGTATCTAATTACCCATTCTAGTCGTGCGCATTTTGATGATTTACTGTCAATTTCGTTATTATTAGTCAAGTTTAGGAATGCTATTGTGATAAGGGAGAATGACATAAGCAAATTAAGCAGGGAGATTCTTGAAAATGCTATAATAGTAGATGTAGGAGGAATATATGATGGAAAGAGATATTTTGACCATCATCAAGATATAAACTTAAATTCAAGTTTTGTTTTAGTATTAAAGCATTTCTTTAACATTGATTTAACTAGCTTATATCCAATTTTTAGAAATTATGAATTTTACGATTTAAAAGACAGATATGGACCAGAAAAAGCAATAAGTTTAATGAACATAACTTGTAATGATGTTAATTTTTATTTATCTCCTGTTGAAGATTTTCTGCTAGTAGAGTTTAGCAACAGAAGCTTAATTAAGGAAGATGATTGGTTATATAATGTTTTAGTTAAATTTGGAGAGTATTTTCTTTCAGCAGTAGAAAGGCAAAAGAGAGATATTGAAGATTTTAAGAGAACTGTTAGAGTAGAAGTAATAAACGGATATAGATGTGCTATTAGTCTTAACAAAGGATTTGCTTTGATTTACTACAAGAGACTGTTAGATAATGTTGATATTGTTATTCAGCAAAATGAGAGAAATAAAGAGCATTTAAGTTTAATTAGTCTTGATGTTAATAAAGTTAATTTCTTAAAGTTAAGAGATAAGGAGCATATATTTATTCATCCTAGTGGATTTTTATTAGTTATTGACAAGAAAAAAGATTTTAGAGAATACATAAATGCTTTATAGGATTATATACAACAGCAAAGATGTTAAAGAGTTTGTTAGATATGATTACAGTTTAGAAATAGGATTTAAAGTTTTAGAAGTTCAATATTCTGCTAGTGGAAGAAAGTTAATAGCAATTGATAAATCTTATTTTGAGAAATTACTTGATGCTTATGTTGATTTTATTGAAAAGCATCCAGATGTTAGTGAAATTGTTATTCACAATTCTGTATTAAGTTTGCTATTAAGGAGTATAAAGTATTCTATCAACCATATTAGTGATAAAGACAGTTTTATAACAAGTTTAAAGAGAATGTTTCTTTTTTATTACAATTTAACAGCACTGTTAGCTTCTAATATGGTAGAAGAGAATTTGATAATATCTGGTTTATATTCTGTGTTTTTATTGATGGATGTTCAAAGGCAAAAAAGAAGAAAAGTTTTAGAGAAGATAAAGGAAATAATGGATAATGAGATTAACAATGCCAAAGAAAAAGCAAAAGA
>Ga0081478_150529_pt1 | contig 18960 bp, 17 predicted proteins | sample OctSprmetagenome_FD_70983 | JGI IMG/M metagenome (GOLD analysis project Ga0081478, IMG submission 70983) | Hot spring and microbial mat streamer communities from Octopus Spring Streamers, Yellowstone National Park, USA - T=80-84 v2 (version 2) | ecosystem: Environmental > Aquatic > Thermal... | reverse complement strand
GCGGCGGCGCCGAAGATGGTGGCAAGCTCCATCACCTTACCCTTCTCCATACCCCTCCCTCTCTCTAAACTTATACACAAAGAATATCATGGACCCCATAAACAGCGCCGTGACAACCCCGGCGACTGTATACACAACGGCATACGGCGCGAAAACGTACCGCGAGACAGGCGAAGCGTCAGGGCTGATGGGACTCGGCGGCGCCCCCCAGTTCCCAGCCCACATCCACACGAGGAACACCATGCCTACAATTAGAGACCACGTTACATAGTCTTTAACCGTCAGGCGTACCTCTCTATCCATGTGTTCTTCGAGGATTATGTATTTAAAAAAATTTGTTACGTACTCTCTAACCGTTAGGTGTGCTTCACAATCCGCGAGATCTTTATATGTATTTAACAAACATTTCCTTTTATACAACTTACCATAAAAATCTATAAATTTATATAAATATCTCACGATTCACATAAAAATGTATAAATATATACCGCCTAAGCTATTGAAGAAAACACAGAACACAAGTTTAAAAATATCATGAAAATTACCTCCTATGCGCGGGCCAACGCTCGCGTTAATAATAGGGATAGCGGTGGTGGTAATCGCCACAGTCATAGCGCTTCAGCAAATATCCGCACCACCTCAAGCACAGATCCAAACTACACCCACACAGACCACCATGCCAACAACCCAAACCGGTACCTCAACTGGCACCGCACCGACAACCGGGATCAAGTACAACCCCCAGCTGGCTGAGAAGGGGAAGCAGTACTACTTAGAGATCGGATGCACCGCCTGCCATTCCATTAAGTCGTTGGGTATATCCGGCGGCGCCGTGGGGCCTGACCTAAGCAAGACGCTTCTTGGCAACCCAGGAGTCGGGGGCTCTCAAATTGGGAGGTTCTTCAAGGAGAAGGGCTTAGACAACCCAGCCGCGGATCCCGAAAAGGCGGCAGAGTTGCTGAAGGAGTACCTCATAAACCCGCCGCAGTACACCGGCACCATGAGGACGCAGGTAATGGCATATAAAGCCAGTTACAGCGACTGGGCCACAGAACATGTCCCAGCCCTCGTCGAACTGCTGAAAGAAGCGGCCGCCAAAGCCTCCGGCTGAGCATGGTAGACGAAAACAGGAGAAACGTCTTAAAATTTTTTATCGGTTCCTCGGTGGCTCTTAGCTTTGGAGCTTTGACCACGCCTCTTGTGGGATCGGTTATCAACGCCAAGGCGCTGGCTCTAAAGGGTGAGTACAGCTCAGTTGAGGTGGTCCTTTGCGAAAACGTGGACAACTGCCCCGAGGAGAACTCGGTCCCCATTTCGGAGCTCAGACAGGGACCCAAGTTCGTTCTCTTGAAGAAGGGCAACATGGCCATACCAGCTGTCTTCGGCCTGGTGAAGGCAAAAGATGGCAAGGAGTACCCCGCGGCCTACAACACAGTCTGCACGCACTTCGGTTGCCCAGTGAACCCCCAGGGCGGCAAATACCTTACAGGCTTCGGATGCCCCTGCCACGGCTCCTTCTTCAACATATGTAACGATCCCAAAGGGTGCCCGGTAGACGAAGAGGAGTGTGCCGAGAACCCCGACGAGTGCAAGAGGTGGCCGTTTCTAGAGGCTTATGTATCCGGCGGACCTGCGCCGCGTCCTCTGAGGCCTATTAAGGTGGCGGTAAAGGGGGATAAGGTATACGCGGTGAAGGCGTACATATGAGGGCGCTTGTAAGACTTTGGGAGCTGATAATAGAGCGGTTCCATCTTAAGGAATTTCTGGAGCACCCGGTGCCGCGGTACGCCAACCTAAACCCGCTGTATTGGATCGGCGACGTGGCCGCCATGAGCTTATTCGTATTGGCTATAACGGGCTTCGCCTTGGCTTTGCTCTACACGCCTGGGCTTTCGCTGACGAAGACTCCGCCTGATCCCCTCATGCCGGGCCACCACGGCAAGGAGTTGTACGACGCTACCCAGAGCTACTCAAGCGTCTACAAGATCACCTACCTCACGCCGCTGGGCTTCATACTGCGGCAGATCCACCTATGGTCTGCTTATACGATGGTTTTCGCCGTGTTTGCCCACTTCTTTACCAAGTTTATACTGGGGTCTTACAAGAGGCGGGGGGGCGGGGCCCTTTGGCTACTCGGCGTGTCCCTCGGCTTCCTCACCATAAACCAGACGGTGCTGGGCTACATCCTGCCTCTTCACCTAGACGGCATACTGGCCATCCAGATCGGCCTCAACCTATTCCGGTACTTCGACTACTTCGGCATACCGGTGGGCCAGCTGGTGCTCTCCGCCCTGGGCTCTCTCTTCGTGACAGACCAAGTGATAAAGATGATTTATGTCCTCCACATCTTGGTGGTGCCGGCCATAATGTTTGTGCTCCTTGGGCTTAAGATAAACGGCATTCTCTACGGCGGCGTGTCGCCGCCTCCGATCAAAGACGAGGAGCTGAGGAGGAAGGCCATGGAGGAGAAGGAGCCGTTCTACCCGCACAGATTCGCCCTCACGGTGGGCCAGCTGTTGCTCCAGCTCAGCGTCATACTGCTGCTGGTCGCCATGACGCCGCTTCCGTTGCTGGAGCCATGGGTGCCGGGCCAACAGGTCCCGGCTGGCGTCAGGCCGCCCTGGCCGGTCATGTGGTACTACACCTACGTCAAGATGATAGACCCGTTCATTTCGGTGGGCCTCCCCATATTCTTGGTGCTGTTTGCGCTAGTGGTGCCCTTGCTAGACAGGAAGGGCGGCGTCTCCATCGAGGAGCGGTGGATCTGGGTGGCCGTCGCCGTAGTCTACATAGCCATAATTGGCTACGGCACGGTCCTCGGCTTCCTTGTGGACATACCAAAGGAGCTTACGCCGCTCAACAGGATCTCCGTGCCGACTGACTACTCGGTGCCGTATATAGAGACTCCGCAGTCGGTAGGGCCATGATGCTGGCGGTTGAGGTCCAGGGCCTGTCGGCTACGGCTTTGGCTTACGTGGCGGCGGCCGTGGCGGTGATAGGCGCCATATCTGTCTACGGCCTCCTGCATGTGGACAGGAGGTGGGCCTCCTACACTGCTTTCCTCTTCGAGGTCGTCCTCGTCGTGTTGTTCGCCTACACGGTTAACATAATCTTCGCTCTGTACTCCGCCCCCGGCTTCGGCTCCTTTGAGGACATAAAACTCGGCGTGACGTATCAGCGGGTGGCCGCGGGGATGCTGTCTGCCATGTTGTTCTTGGCGGCTCTGGTCTCCATAGGCTACTACATGGAGCTCCAGAAGAGGGGCGAGGGCCATGAATAGGGCAGACATCCTCATCTACGTAGCCGCCGTCGTGACGGTGGGCATAGCTCTGCTGAACGCCGCAATGCTCGCCAGCCCCGACGTGTTCAACCTCTTCGCCAAAGGGGGCGGCTACGAGAAGATAGTGGGGGACGAATGGATGTGGGCGTTTCAAAGCACCGTGTGGACCGCCGTGTTCACGCTGGCTATAATAGCCATACTCATCTACTTAATAGAGCTCAGACGCTACCCGGAGCGGTTCAGAAAAAGCCAGTAGTACAACCCATCAAAAACCCCTCTCTTTTTTCACGCCCCGTCTCTAAGCGGTGTCATTGGGCAAAATGCGTACAGACCGTACTCTGAGTGCTCCTTCCCGTCGGCGGCCTTCACTTGTCTAGGCCCTTTTCCTTGAAGAACCTCCAAATTTGGCCCCCGGCGCCTGGGTTGCCGAGAAGCGTCTTGCTTAGGTCAGGTCCCACGGCGCCGCCTTGAGGGCCTTTCCGAAGGCCTCTGTAGGCACGTCCTTAAGCCCCAGCCTGCCCGGGTTCAGCTTCTCCAGCGTCTTTCTGGCATCCAGAAGTCTTCTCAGTTTCTCCTTATCCCAGCTCCTCAGCGGCTTGGGCGAGATGCCGCGGTATTCACCTCTCGCCGCGGTCTTAAGTCTGCTGTGCTCCACCTCGGCGAGGGCCCGAAGCTCCTCCTCCAGCTCCCCCGCCGCCTCGGCGTAGTATCTGGGCAGGTGGAGAATCTTCACCTGTAGATCCCCTCTCTTTGTCTCTCCAAGCCTTTCGACCAGCAGGAGGGCCTCTAGGGTGCTTCGAGGCACCACGGCCACGCGGTAGACCGGCTTATCCTCAGCCTTCCTGAGCGCCTCAGCAACGGCCTCCGCAGGTTGCTCAACGTCTTGGTATTTAGAGACGCCCGTCTCCTGCCTGTAGGCATAGATCACATCCACGAGCTCCCGCAGGCGCTTCACCACCTCGAAGCGGGAGGAGCCCGGCGGGACGAAGACAACGACCCCGCGGCGCAAGCCCCCCGCCTCGTCCCCCACCCACCGGGAGACGGCGTGAATAAACCTCTCTACATCCACACTCCCCGCTTTAAGTTGCCTTAAAAACCTTAGCTCTACGGCGCCTCTCTTGACTAGCCCCATTATACTTTTTAACAACTGCTCCTTTACATCCACACGTGTGGCCGTCTCCGCCTCGCCGCCGCTGGGCATCCTCCGCATCACTCAAGTGGCGAGGGTGACCTCCCTCAGATCCGGCCAAGACAACCCCCCAGTAGCGTGCGTAGTCATCCCCAGCAACCTCCAGAGAGGCCCACCTCGGGCGTGAAACCCGCGGTCTCTTGACTACCTCCGCGCCATGTGTTTCAGAAAATGTGTGATGAAGGTGGTCTTCCCGGCGCAGGTCGGCCCCACCACAACCACCCGTGCTCCGCCCTTAGCCGTCTCCTCGGCCCTAAGCTCATAGAGGCGGCGGAAGAGCCAGACCACAAAGCTGCGCAGAGATGCGCTGACCTCCTCCCCACCCTAAAGGGCGGGGTTCTCTTTGGTCAGGGAGGCACCCTAGCCCGACCCTCAAGGGCTCCTCGGGCTGGGGTCACGATGTTACCCGGGCCAACACCGCTGGTCATTTAACACCCAGCAAGACCCTGTTGCAGAAACGTGATATATTAAAAAATCAACTGAAAGGCGAAGCTTTCGCTTGCCGTAACTAATGTTGATGGCGCAACACGTTGTTACAATCCAGATAATGCTGTCTCTACAGCCGGTAACGCGTCTCGATTAAGTCGAGATGCAAATATCTCTCGCAGAGGATCCATTTTTCTTTATAAAACTTCAATTTATTATTCTCTATGGTTTTCTCACTTGTTATCATTAGGTGGGTTAAGGGCGGCTTCTTCACTTGTCTGCGGCTAACCTCTGCGACGGCATGCTATGAAGACGGGTCTTAAGTTCTGCCCTAGGTGCGGCACCGTCATGGTGCCAAATAAGAGGGGCGCCTCTCTGTTTTTCTACTGCCCTAAGTGTGGGTTTAAGGAGGATGTTTCAGCCGTCGTGGAGCCGGGCATGAGGCCTGCCCTTAGGCCCATAGAGGCGAGGTGCCCCAGATGCGGAGGCGCGCTGACGGTGAGACGTTCCCACAACCTTACCTTTACCTACTGCAGAAACTGCGGCTACATCACCGCCACCTACAGCCCGCCCGCGGTGAGACTACCTGTGGAGCGGCGCCCGCTTATGACCTGGCTTAAAAACGCCGTGGATAGGGCTGCCCAGAACAAGGTGGAGATCGGTAGCGGAGAGCTTGTGGATGTGGAGCCGGAGGGTGGGGTAGATGTCGACGTGTTGACCCTCCGCGTGTCGATCCAACGAGACTACGCCGAATCTCTAAGGCCTCTCGACTCGGTGTTTTACGCCGACGAGCTTACTATAGTCAAAGACGAGCTCAAGGCTAAGGACTGCTCGGGCGAGGTCTGCCACGGCTATCTACGTGTTGCCGCCAAGCCGAGGCGGCATCCCCCGCCGGGAAGCTCCACCTAGCTGAACCCACCATGCTCTACGAGTCGGCGCTCCGCATCCTAGAGGAAAACAAATGTACATTGTACGGGGTAGTGGCGGAGGCACCTCGTTGTAGCCCACCTCCTGCAACCGAGATCTCCATTAAGAAGCGCTGGAACCTGGACAAGTGGCAGATGGAGGCGTTGAGGCGGGCGTTGTCCCTACAGCCGTACGGCTTCCTCGCCGTTGAGGGCCCGCCCGGCACAAGCAAGACGTCGGTAATCGCCGCGGCGGCGTGCGAGATAGCCATGGCGGGCGGCCGGGTGCTCATCACGTCGCTTACAAATGTGGCCGTGGATAACGCCATCGAGAGGATCCACGAGTTCTGCGGATTTGAGATTGGGAAATACGTCACCAGGATAGGCCACCCGGCCAAGATAAGCCCCACCATAAGGCGGTACGTCGTTGCCGACCTAAGGCGGCAGAGAGAAGGCGGCTTGGAGGCCCCCCTGCGCGAGGCCCGGGTGTTCGGCATGACCATGGCCAAGCTCGCCTCTCTAGACCTGTTCTATGGGCTGGACAAAATGCTTAAAGGCGGCTTCGACTACGTGTTTATAGACGAGGCGTCTATGGTGCCGCTGGCTCTCGCAGTGGTCCCCCTCCACTACGGCGTACGGAGAGTGGTGCTAGGCGACTCACGCCAGCTACCGCCTCCGCTTGACGAAGAGGCGGACCCCCAGGTCACTGCGCCGTTGATCGAGGCTATCGAGACGCTGACGAGACCCGTGACGCTTCTGAGGCAGAGAAGAGGCGTGAAGGAGATCTTCGCATATCTAAGCGAGGTGTTTTACCAAGGCATGTTGGAACACGGAGTCGAGGAGGCCGAGCCGCTTGAGATACCGCCAAGCGGCGACGCGTTGGACAGTCTGCTGGCGCCGGAGCGTCCGCTGGTGTGGATAGACGTAGGGGGGAGCCAGGAGTGGATGAAGGTAGTGCGGGGGGCCTACACTTCTTGCTCCGCCTACAACAAGGCGGAGGCAGCGCTCGCCGTAGCCCTCTACAAGAGGCTTCACGACGTGGGCCTCGCCGGGAAAACCGCGATAATAACCACATTCAGAGCGCAAGCGCTCCTCGTCTCAAAGGCGGCGGAGCTCTTGAGGCTTAGCAAGCCCTCGGTGGCCTACACCAAAGCGGATGAGGCGTTGCCACTAGGGGAGATAGAAGACCTTCTAGACCTCAGAGCGGCGTCCACCGTAGACAGCTACCAGGGACGGGAGAAAGAAATCATAATATACTCCATTGTGGCCCATAGATACCACAAGGCGCTTGATAACTACGCGCGTTTCAACGTAGCTGCGAGCCGCGCCAAGAGAAAACTGATCATCCTCTCGTCGCTGGTGCATGACATAGATCAATTCCCCTGGCTAGACGCCCTACGAAAGAGGGTGACGCCAATCGCGTGGCACCGCGACCAAACGCCCAAATGGGCGGTGGAGACCGTGGAGACCGCCGCTACGCAGTTCACCTCTCCGTGTTACGAATATTAACGCCTCACAATCTTGCCACGGGTTTACCTCTCTTCGCCGGCCGCGGAGTGGCTGGGGCCGAGGTTGTGTAGTAGCCCAATGTTAGCGATCGCTTGAGCCTGCTCTCTACAATACACAATATAGCAACCAGATACATGTCGCTGGATTTTTGTGATTTTATAGACCAAGGGCGTAAAGTAAAACTTTTAGATATGAGATATAGGCCTAGTCAATGGTTTGGATGCCTTTCGAGGAGATCGCAGAGGGTAAAATCGTAGAGGCCCTCTATGCTGCCGATCTGTGGGCCGTCTATACGGATAGGGCGGCCAGAAGATACATAGACCCCAACATGTTCTTCGAAAGAACCTACTTCACCTCGTCGCTTAAGAGCCTCCTCTCGTCGCTGGCGAGAAGACTGTCAGGCGATCCCAACGTCAACCCCATAACTCTCATCCTCACCGGCTTAGGCGGGGGGAAGACCCATTCCCTCATCGCCGCGTATCATCTAGCCAAGAACGGAACTGCGCTTTCAGACTCAGTCGCGGCGACTCTGGAGAGGGGGGAATACGCGTCCCCGCCGACGTCAGACCCGTAGTGGTGGTTTTCGACGGCGCGCAAGTAGACCCGAAGTTCATCACTGAGAATTATGGAAGCGGCGCTTTGTGGAGCTACATATTTGGGCGCCTGTATGATGAGACAGGGGACGCGGAGTTTAGGCGTGCGCTGGAGACCTACGTAGATGTGTACCCCGGCGCCGAGAAGATCTACGAGCTTTTCGAGCGCCTAGAGGCGGCCGGCCGGCCCCTCGTCTTGCTTATAGACGAAACGCTAAACTTTCTCAAAAACCTCGACAAAAACCAGCGGGAGAAGACACAGCTCTTCATCCAAAGCCTCACCAAGGCCTTGGCTCAGCTGAGGCGGTCGTACATGGCGATGACGCTCCTCGACACAGAAGAGGCGAGAGAAATTGCCGAAGGTCTTAGGGCCGTCGTCCAAAGAATTTCACGAAACGAATCTATGATAACCCCCCAGGAGCTACCTACGGTAATACGACGCGCCCTGCTTCGCGTGGTCTCCAACGCCCGCGAAGAGGCGAAGAGGCTCTACGACAGATACGAAGAAAATAGACAAAACCTAGGAAAGAGGTGGGCCCTTGATACGCTGACAGATCACTACCCAATCCACCCAACCACCATAGCTCTGTTTTCTAAACTCGCCGAAAATGGGGCGATACAGGCTACAAGAGACGTGTTGAGGATACTGGCATGGACGCTCCACGACCTCTACAAGCAGGGAAGAACCACGGCGTTTATACTGCCGGGCGACATACCGATAGAGAGGGAGGAGGTACGCCACGCGGTGTTCAAAGATGCGCAGTTCCGCCTTGCCATCGAACAAGACCTCAGAGACGTGGAGGCGCTGGAAAAACTACTCGGCGCAAATTCAGACTGCGGAAAGCTGGTCAAGCGGATCTACAGATCCATCGCCCTAGCCACAGTCGCCTATGGCTACGTAAGCGAAAAAGACGTGGCCACCTATGTCTACTCGCCAGACCTCTCAGTATCTCCCCTCGTGGTGCCCACCTGCGTAAAAGAACACATGATGGGGTACGTGACGCATCTACACGTCTTCACCAAAGAAGACACGCCCTACTACGCCGTGAAAAGCAAAGCCTTCTGGAGAACAGTCCTAAGGAGAAGAGTAGAGGAGCTGAGACAAGAAGGCGTCGAAGAAAAAGTCTTACAAGTCATAAAGAGAAAGGTGGATAGATACGTCAAACGATTTCGAATAAGGGCCTATATGTGGGAGACGCCAAAAGACGAGCCCGGCCTCGTACTCGTATTTGCAGGCATAAAGAGAGACGGCTCAACAGACGACCCCACTTACATAATTAGCAAAAGAGAAGACGGAGGGCCGAGGATATACCAAGGCGCAGTGGTTGTGGCGAAGCCAGACGAAAAGGCGGCAGAACAAGCAATAAGACTAGCCCTAGAGCTAATGGCAATAAAGGAAATCCAAGACAAATACAGAGAATACGGCCTCGACCAACAAGACCTGCCGGAAATCAAGAAATATGAGGAGCAGATAAACGAGCAACTAGATAAGACAGTGGCAAAAGACCTATACACAACTCTTGAATACGCCAAAGGCGAAGGCGTCTACGCCTTTATACCGATCTCTCTAGACCTCTCGCAGGTAAACGTCGAGGAAAAAATAAAAAAGGCTTTGAAAGACGACGGCAAGCTCGCTGAGAAGATAGCGCCTCAGATCCTCCGCGAAGTCGTAGAACGCCTATACAACAACAGAGGAAGCTGGCCAACCTATAGAGAACTGGTGGAATACTTCGGAGGAAAACTAACAGACGTACCAACCCTCATAAACCCAAAAAGAGACCTAGCCGCGTCGATCAGAGAGGGGAACTTTGTGATAATTAGAGGAGGCGTGGCGCTGAGAGAATACGCAACAATTGAAGACGACGACCAAATAGCCCTACCGGAAGCGGCGCCGCCGCCCCCCGCCCCCGACCCTGCCGATACGGCCACCCCCCGCCCAGTTGTCGCAATACAAGCGCCAAAGAGCGCCTATGTCAAGCTTAAAACGCTCCGGGAGCTCGTGGAGAAGTTGCCACAATACGACAAGGTGAGAGTTACGGTTAAGCACACTGCAGAGAAAGACGCAGTAGAAGACGCCTCCGCCCTCTTCAAGACGCTCACCGACAAGCTCCAAAACCTCATCAAGGAGGCAAAGATAATTGTGGAGGTGACGACTGAGGAAGGCGCCAGGGTAGCAAAGGTGGAGCTAGAGACCAGCACCTACAAGACAATAGACGCCGTGAGAGAAATCGCGTCATCTGCAGTGGCCAAATTCTCTAGTTAGCAAAGACCAGCCTAAACTACACAATCGTATTTGAAGGAGACGGCAAAAAAATCGCCGAAACGTTAAACGCGCCCTTCATTCTCGAGCGATTTAAAAAAGTATCCTTCGACGCCACGCTAGAAGAAGTCGTCTATCTTAGCGCTCGGCTTCATATTTTTCTCGCCGGCGACGACGGGGCACTTAGCCTCAATCACGCCGAGAAGCTCGCGCCACCTGTTCTCAGCCACCTGCCTCAACTGCTCCACATATCTACACACCACGGGCCCCAGCTTAACCCCAAACTCCTCCAGCCTCTTCAACGCCTGCTCGGCCCCACCAGAGGCGGCGGCGCTCAACGCGGCGGCCAGTGCATCCACAAGCCTACCCTTTACATTTCCCTCAACCTCCAGAAGCGACAACACGGGGAAGACCTTCTCGCCCTTGGACTCCCGCGGCTTCCCGCAGTACGTCTTGATAAACTCGTCGTGGCTGAAGCCAAGACCAGCCGCAAGCCTCCTCAAGTCGTCGTAAGACGGTTCGCCGTATACGCCCCTCGCGATTAGATACGCAAGCGACATCCCGTCTACCTCGCCGCCCAGAACGTTGTGGGTGAACGCAAGAGCCACAGCTCTCTCCACGAGATCCTCCAGCTTGTCTAGGGGGTAGGGCTGGCCCTCCGGCGTATACAACGGCCAGCACCTACTCACCACCTTAAACCCGGCGCTGTTGGCCGCCATCAACGTATCCACAAGCGAAAGGCCAAGTTTTGAATACGCCTCGGCAAAGGCGTTAGCCGCCTCCCTCATGACCTCCTCTGTGAAGCCGGGCTTAACGACGCATTCACTCTCTCTCCTACGCCTAAACACCACCACCATGTTAGAACGGACGGCGGCCTTGCCCACTAAGTGCAGACTGCGGGGCATCTCCGACGCGAAGCTCCATAAGGCAGTCACCATGAAGCCGGCATCGAAGGCGCCGCTAAACATGGCCCTAAGCCCCTCAAAACTCCTATGTCCATACACCACCACTAAGAGCCCGTCCTCCCTAAGGACGTGGCTGAGATTCTCAAACACAGCCCTAAGCCTACGCTCGAAACACCCCTCGTCACAGCCACGCGTCTTGTTCACCACGATCTCCCTCTCCTTAGGCACCAGCTCCCCAGAAAACGCCTCCGGATACGAATCCCCAACAGAAAGACGCATCCACACATAGAAGTAGTCGCTAAGCTCCCCATAGTTCACATTGCCATAATAAGGCGGATCCGTCACCACAACATCAAAAACACCAAGGTCGGCATACAGCGAAGGATCGGAGGCGTCTCCAAGCAACACCCTCACAGACTGACCCCTCCTCCTAGCCTCCCCCAACAACTCCACAATCCTACGCACCGCCCTAACAACCCCAGTATTGCTAAAAAGAACCCAGTCCAACAAACCTGTGCCTTCAGTAATCATGTCACCCTCACCGAAGTCTTGACCTACTTGGAAATCGTGGCGGTCAAAGGTGTGGTTAATCGAGCCTGCTCCAGTCGGATCCCATTGAGTCAACACCGAGTTGTAGTCAAGCAGTTTCCCATGTGCAAGCGCGAGGTATGTGACAACCGCTTTTGTATATTCGGGATCGTTTGTCTCTTGCAGAATCCTGGCATAGGCTTCACGTATTAGTTGCACGACAGCGGCGTGGACGAGGAGCTGTCGCGCATTGAAGAGCTTATAGAAGTAGTCAAGCCCCCGACGTAGCAATTCTCCTGTCTTGTCGCCCTCTGGGATTTTTTGGTCTGGGATGTATTTTCCGAGCCATTGGTAGAAGTTTTGCCGCAGGTCCTCTACGGCCCGTTGATATGCTTGTATCATCTCCGGCATGGGTTCTACGTACTTCCCGTTTTCCAGCTTGACTGCGGCCAACACGGCGGGTTGATGCCCAATGTCTCCCTTGTCCCATGTCTCCATGGCCTTGGCGTGTATATTTCCCAGCTCCTCTGGGGTTATTATGTGGCCTTTGGGGCATCTAAGCCCCCGCTCGTAGGTCCTTTCTCCCTCGCCTTCTACGAGCTTTAGTTTGAAGCCGCCGTTGCTGTATTCGACCTTCAGGCCGTAGCCCTTTTTCTCGGAGAGTCTTGTAAATACAAGGGCTGGGATATCTACGCCGTGGATGGGGCATCTGTAGACGCGCATCCAGATGTAGTTAGTGGGGTTGCCCTCGAGGTGCCGCGGGAAGTATGGGGCGAGCCTTTTCTTCGCCTCGTTCAACATCCAGCGGGCCCACTTCTCCACGTCGTTTGCCAGCCTTTGGCCGTACTTCATGGGGTATTCAAGGACGGCCTTGAGGATAACGTAGGCCACGGGGTTGTACTCCACCGCCACCACCTCGCCTACGCCCAGCCGCAGGGCTTCGAAAGGTATAGAGCCGCCTCCCGCAAAGACGTCGAGTAGCCTCACCTCGCGAAGGGGTCTTCCGGCGAGCTTCTCTAAGACGTCTACGAGGGGGTTGTAGTTATACGCCGGCCTCTCGGGCTGGCCGGGGTAGCTCGACTCCTTCCCCCTGCCGTTGCCCACCTTAAGCCAGATGGCCCTAAGGAACATCTCTCTTCGCCTCTCATCTACGCCATCGGCATCTACAAGAGAAGCTGCAACGACCGTACGCATACCGATTGGGGGACGCCTAGCCCACCATATGTGAAGCCAGGAAGCGGCGGTGATAGTACCGCTCTTTCTCTTCCTGCCTCTATGGAGAGGTATTCTGTAGGTAGCCAGCGTTCAATAAGTTTCATATCTCTATAATTTGCTTTTAAACTTATTAAGGGGGTGGTTGGATTGTATATGGACCCTGATGAGATTGGGATGTTGAACGTTGAGGTTTTATACTACATTGTGGGAAATTTGGCCGACTGTAGGAATAGGCTGAAGGAAGGTCTTCGGGGGTCTTCTCATCTTGTGAAGGCGGCGTCTGTGGCTAGGGCTGTGGGGCGGTGTCCTTTTGAGGCTAGGCTTATCGAGATTACGGGGGCGAGCGACTTGACGGCGTCTACCAGTGTGTTTCCCGGCAAGGGTCAGTCGGTTCATCAGGTTTTGGCTGTGGCTGTGCCGCGGCTGTTTGTCGACTTTATTATAACACGCGAATTCGACAAGGCTTTGGGTGCGGTGGAGAGCTACGTGAGTAATGCCTATGATGAGCTTCGGGAGGCTAGGGTGCCTCCGCTGGAGGAGGAGGCGCGGACCACCCGGGGGGATGCGGTCATCCGTTCTGCGGTTAAGATGGCGAGGGTTTTTGTGCAGTTTATGCGTCATCTCGATGCAAAACAGGTTTTAGACGTCTCGGGGGCGCGGGTGCGGGCTGAGCTTCAGTTGTTTGACTACAAGATGCACGTTAGGGGGATTCCTGATCTCGTGGTGGAGGAGCCGGCAAAACGGCGCGCCGTCGTGGTGGAGTGGAAGACATCTCTCGGCATGGAGGGCGGCGCGACGCCCAGCCCCGACGAGATCGCCCAGGGCTATGTCTACTCTATTATGGTCGCGCATAGGCTTGGTTTCAAAGACGGTGCAGAGGCCGTGCAGAAATGCGCCGTATTTCCTGTGGTGATTAGGGATAAGGGTAGAAAAAACCCGTATTCTATCTCTCGTTGTTTTAATGCGAACTCCACTAGGCTGAGCGAGGAGAAGATCTTGAAGGAGATTAAGCTTGCCGCGACGCATCTGATCCTCTCTATGCTTAATTTGAAGAAGGTTGACAGTTCCTGGGATCGTGAGAAGGAGAAGGCGTTGTGTGGGAGCAGTGGAAAGGTGGTGTTTCGATATGTGCCCGAGGCGTTGAGGAATAAGGGGTACACGCTTAACCCCCACGTTAATACTAACTACCCCTGCGGCTCTTGTAGGCTCAGAGAGGCGTGTAAGTTTTACCTCTTCTCGAAGCAGAACCCCGACGAGGTACATAAGCTGGCGTGGCGTACGCGCTACAGGATCTACGGGGTGCGGGAAAACGCGCTTCTTCCTTTCTACTCTGTAGCGAAGATGAGCTGAATGCGTGGGTTTATTCGGCTGGAGGGGGGTGCCCGTGCCGACTTTTTCGAAAGAATTGAGGTTGACAGAGAAGAGCTTAAGGCATACCTCATCAGGAGTGTTAGAGAGGAGGAGGAGAGGAGAGGCGTGCCTTTGACGGTTAGGGAGGGGAAGCCGGTCACTATCTTCCTGGGGGATTCAGAGGAGATTATTTACTCCACGAGTTTCTCTGGTAATGTGGATAAGGTTTTAACGCAGGTCGATGAGTTGCGCGTTGTCGTCTCGTTTGAGGGTAAGTTTACTAAGTTGTCGTACTTCCTCCTTAGAGATTTGTTGAGTCGCGAAGAGAAGCTTAGCCGTGGCGTCGTCGCTGTGGAGAGCAACGTGGATCTTACACATATCGAGCTTATGGCTATCGACGCTTTTCAGCGGGCTGTGAAGAAGCTTGCGGAGGAGGAGGGCCGCGACATAGAGGAGGCTAAGCGTGTTGCCTTTGAGGCAGGTTACAAGGTGAAGCGGAAACTATACAGACTTTTCGGGCCGTAGCTTAATATGTTGACCGTCGAGAACTGCCTTGAAAGGGCGTTTTTTCAAGCGGAGGCTCCCAGGAGGCGTCTGGATCTATCCCGCTTCCCAGCCTATAGTGATAGCTACCGGCTTGCCTATCAGGCCTTGAGGCTAGACCTTGACGTGCCGCTTGCCGCTGTTCAAGGTCCGCCGGGGTCTGGCAAGACGTACATAGTGGAGCTGTTAGCCGAGGAGTATATTGTTAATCAACTTCTGGAACTTAACGAACTTATATTTTACATAGCGCCGACAAACGAGCTTGTCTTCGACGCTTGCGTCAGAGTGTTGGCGGCGATTTTCAGGAAAGTTGCGCCTGACCCGGGGGAGAGGTGTAGGTGGGCCCGGGGGATTCCCGACATGGTGAGGGTGCTGGGCTACAGGATCAAAAGCAGCCGGAGGCCGGCTCTGCAGAAGGCATGCGGCGACGGCATAGATGCCGCCGAGATGGTAGATCTTAAGATCGACGAAAACGTGAGGCTCGTCTTCTCAACCGAGTTTCAGCGTCCATATATAGAAGATAGAGGGGGTAAGAGGCCTATTAAGGTCATTGTGGATGAGTCGAGTAAATCGCCTTATTTCCGCGCCCTCATACCCATGGTGCGCAGGATTGCGGCCAGCCAGTATAGAGACTTCCCTGAGGCCCTTGTGGCGCTTGGCGACCCCCAGCAAGCCATATCAATCACCGAGTACGGCCGCGACATACTGCTGATGAATGTGGTGAAGCGGAAATTGAGAGAGCGCGGGCTTGAGCATCTCTATAAATTGCTCGATGTAACATTTAGGCTACCGGAGCCGTCGCATGAGCCCATAAGCGCCGGGTACTACGGCGGATTGCTGAAAGCGCTGGAGGACGGGTCGCGACGGCTTTCCGGGCTTAATTTCGACTCCAGAAACGTTCTCACCCAGATGAATAAGTACATAAACGTAAGTAAGGCCGAGGTGCAACGGGTAGTCTCTTTGTTGGAGGAGGCCATCAACTCCAAGATCCCCCTTGCTGTTCTTGACGTGGATGTCTTTGAGAGCGGCGACACGTTGGACGAGACCCGGGCCAAGTTGGGTTTCTACGCCACGTTAGCCCTATACCTTTGGTCCAAAGGCCTTGGGGGAGGGCTGGGCTTGGCGGCGACCTCGATATATACCGACATGTCTTGGTCTATTGACTTTCAGATGGGGCGGCTGGGGCTGAGGTTTGACAACAGCTACACCGTGCAAGCCATAATTGGCGGGGAGCAGGACTTCGTGGTGACTATGCTGGGGAAGGAGTACGCGACGTCGGACTGGACGGAGATGTTTGCGACGTTGTACGCCAGAGAGCCTGAGTTGCTGAACGTGCAACTCAGCCGCCACAGGAGGCTACTCGTCGCGATAGGCTGTGTCGAGCGTCTTAAGAATTTCAGTTTACGTCGTGGCGGGGTTTACGATGAAAGAATCAGCAATACAGGTAAGAAAATGGTGGAGTTAATTGAGGGAGGTAGAGCCGTCTATGAATGTTTTAAACAGTCGGGGTGCCTCAGGTAACTACTGGGCTGACAAGCCGATTCACCGTATTCTGGTCTATACGGAGCATGGCTTAACCCCCGGGGTGGTGGAGGCGTTTTTTCGCGAGGTGGAGTGCGAGGCGGTGTATGACCCGTTTGTGGGGTCGGGCACCGTGGGTGTGGAGGCCCTTCTCAGGGGGCGTATGTTTGTGGGTGTTGACGCGAACCCGGCGGCGGTCGTCACCGCGGCGGCTAAGGTAGCCCCGGAGGCCCACGTGACGCTAAGGCCAGATCCACGCCTGGCGAATTACTACCGGGAAGACGTCTACGAGAAGCTTCTGAGACTGTCTAGGCGCGTCCACACGGCGCTTGAGGCTGGCGTCTTATTCAACATAGCGCGGCGTTTTTCGAGGTTCAAGTACTCGCCGGCGCCCCGCTTCAGAGACGGCGAGGTCCGCGGCGATCCGGAGGAGTACTTTAAGACGTTGCTGAGGGCCGCGAAAGAGGACTTGAAGCTTCTGGGTGGGAGGCGCGGCGACGTCGTGTTAGGCGATTCCACATGGCTTATGCCGCGTAGAGCCTGCGGCGTCTTGACCAGCCCGCCCTTCGCCAACAACGTGGACTACGTGCGGCACACGCAGATAGAGCTTCTGTGGCTCGGCGTCGACCCAGCCAGGGCTCGGGACCTACAGCTCCCCGCCTGCGAGGCGGCGGCGAGGAGCTGGAGGCTACACATGCCCCTAGACGTCAGGCCGGAAGGAAAGAGGGCCAGGGGGTACCAGCGCTTCTTGTCTCAATACCTGTACTACATGCGGAGGCACATCCAGCAACTTGCGCAAAGGCTCGAGGCCGAGGCTTGGTACACTATTGGCGACTCCATACTCGGCGGCGTGTACATCCCAATACACGAAATCCTGTCTAAATTCGGCAAAGAGGCCGGCCTAAGGGTCTCCCTCGTTGATTTAGGCGAAAGACGCGCAAAAAAGGGAAGACGCCTCTACCTACTTAAGTTCAGATCTAGAAGGTAAAAAGGAAACTATATATTGGAGTGGATTTAATGAGCTATGAGTTATCTCCTTCTCAAGGGGTCGCTTGAGAACTTTCTTCACAGCTTGGGTGATTTCGTGGGGAGGCGTTCTGAGTTGATTAGGCAGTTCCCCGTGGGTATCTTCCTGTGGGGGGCCGGCCGGGTGGACAGCCGCGTCAAGGCGGGGGCCGGCATGTTTCTCTACGTGACGAAGAACCAGTATAACGAGGGCGGGCTCGTCCTCTACGGCCGCCTCCTCGACGTGAGGGAGTTCTCGGGGAGGTACTAGCCCTCCGGCGAGTGGCGCCACCTCCTCCCCATAAAGACAGAGAAAGCGGCAGAGGGGGTTATGGAGAGCCCCAACGACCCAACCAAATGGCGCCTGCCAGATAGGAGGCGGCTGTAGGAACTCGGCGTAAGGATACTACCAGGCATACAGACGGTGAAGTCAGAGCTAGCGGAGAAGCTGTCAGAACTACTGAAGCCGTTGCGGTAGTTACCCCAGTTATGCGCAGATACCCGTGGATGGCGGAGGTGGTGAGGCAGAGTAAACAACCCCCACCCCTACATGGTATATTTTGTCTCCTAGAAGGCGTTTTGCACGATGCTCAGCTGGCCGCGAAGAGCCGAGCCGCGGCTGTCCCGCCGTCTTAAACTGCGTCAAGCCGCGGGTTGGGGGAGCCCTTCGGTGGTGTCGTCTTTAACCGCGTTGCTCCGCGCCGTGCTGGACAAAGTCAAGAGCGTCAGTGGGTCTATGTCGAGAGTGCCGGCTGGAGCGTGCGAGTTAACACGCCGCAGGTCGGCGCGGCGCATCGGCGGCCAGGGGATCCCGGCCGGCGTCAGGCTGAGGAGCTTACGCTGCTCATTAGGATCCACCGTAAAGGACGTAGAGCTCGGCGTGGTGTATCGGCGGGTGGCCGCGGGGATTCTGTCTGCCGTGTTGTTCTTGGCGGCGCTGGTCTCCATAGGCTACTGCATGGAGCTCGGAGGGGTTCAGACAAAGCTTTGCCGAAATCCACCGACACACGGCGTCCGCGTCGGGTCTCCCAAAAGCGGAAAGACACAGACAGCGCCTCCGCCCGCATCCTGCGAAACTGGCGCCAGCTTCAATCAGGTGCGCCAGGTAGCCGCCTCACTACGCGCAACAAATGTTGGCAATGTTGCCGCCGCATTACGTGCGGCAGATCTGGCATCCGCGAAGACAGCCACGGGCGCGACGGACGATCTGCGCCTCGCGGTGGGCTGTAGGCCATTCGGTGACGCCGTTGACAGCTCGCCGCAGGCCGTGACTTCCCGCATGTGCGCCTCCGGCTCCCAAGACTTTATGAGAGAGGCTTGGCTTCGGCGTCTGTGAAAGCCGCAACGCTGGGAGTTTATGTAGTTACTGCCTGCCCCTCTCCGCATCACTGGTCTCTTCTTGTGTCGCTCAACGGCATTTGTCACAGAGAGTAGATGCGTGGTAGGGGGCTCAGGGCTTTAAGCCCAGCGGTTGAGGCCTTGGGAGGTCGGGGCGGCGTCGTCCTTCAGGACTGCGTCTAGACCGCGGCGTGGTGGGCCGAACAACGACCTCTCCGCCGGCCAGACGGCGTCTGGGGGGCGGGGCCGGCGGAGGCGCCGGATGGGTTGCTACGGCGTAACGGCGTCACCGCTGTCAGTGCTGTGTTGGGGAGACCACATGACGTGGGCTGCATCTAAGCCCTCTGGGCGGGTCCCCGGGCCCCCTCAGGCCTCCAATAGTACGGTTTTGCT
>Ga0081478_152136_pt1 | contig 19011 bp, 23 predicted proteins | sample OctSprmetagenome_FD_70983 | JGI IMG/M metagenome (GOLD analysis project Ga0081478, IMG submission 70983) | Hot spring and microbial mat streamer communities from Octopus Spring Streamers, Yellowstone National Park, USA - T=80-84 v2 (version 2) | ecosystem: Environmental > Aquatic > Thermal... | reverse complement strand
CCGCCTCCTGATGTAATATTATTGGAAGTGAATCTGCCTTATGTTCTTACAATAGTTAAACAACTTCGTGAATTAGGTATTACTCCAGGTATTCCTGTAGTTTCCTCTTATGCCTTTCCATTTGTAGACCCTGATTCATTCTGGAAAACTGTAGGTGAAGCTGGAGTTGGATTAATTGTTCAAGATTTTGCTAGCCCATACATGAAATGGACACAGGTAGGTGATGAGTTTGTTAAGTTATGGAAGGAAAAAGAAGGAGGAACGCCTCCAGTTTGGATAGCATGGTACTGGGATTGTCTCCGTATTTTAGTAAAGGCTATAGAAGATACAAAATCTACCGATATTAATACTTTAGCCAAATATATAGAAAAGATAGAAATTGAAGGTACAACAGGTACAATAAAATTTGAAAATGATCCCACACCTGGTTCTGTACTTTGGCATCAATGGACAGGATTTACGACATACTTCTTTAGATTAGATTCTGTAGGTACAACAACACAGAACCAAATTTATCCTCCTCGATGAATTTTTTAAATTTAATTTTTTATTTTTTTATTTAAATAATAATTATGATTTCCGTTAATTTGATAGGCGAATTGCTCATTGTGGGCTTAATGCTAGGCTTAACTTACGCTTTAATGAGTATAGGGGTCACCCTTATCTATGGTATCATGAAAATGGCCAACTTTGCACATGGCGAATTCTATATGCTTGGAGGTTATACCGTTTTTTATGTTTATATACTTCTTAACCTGCCAACCTTATTAGCCATACCTTTCGCAATACTAACTGGAATGCTTTTAGGATACTGTGTTGCAAGATTTTTATTGAGTGGCATTTATGAAAAAAATCCTGAATATGCAGGAGAATATGCTATGTTAACCACGTTTGCCTTAGCCATATTTTTACAGAATTTTGCAAAAATATTCTTCGGCGCTTCAATCGTTTCTGTACCTCCCTTAATTACAGGTATAATAAAAACTGATATATTCGTTTTAAGTTTAGATCGAATATTAACTTTATTTGTATCAGCCATTTCATTATTTGGCTTATACTATTTCATTAAGAAAACAAAGCCTGGAAGAGCATGGAGAGCAGCGGCTCAAAATAAACCTGGAGCTCTTGTAACTGGTGTAGAGGTTAGTAAAATAAGTAACATGTCATATGCAATAGGAGGAGGGTTAGCCGCATTAGCAGGAGGTCTGTTAACACCTATATATTCAGTTTATCCTAATGCGGGTTTCTGGCCTCTTATTATAAGCTTCGTAGCTATGACTTTAGGAGGTTTAGGTTCAATTGTTGGCGCGTTTATCGCTTCAATAATAATAGGACTCACCCATACTTTTGTAGCGACTTTCATAGGAACTAGTTATGCTGATATAGCAATGTATATAGTCCTTATAACCGTATTATTTATTAAACCTACAGGTTTGATGGGAAGAGAGGAATGAAGAAATGTTGAAATGTATTAGTTTATCTAAAAAATTCGGAAAATTGCTTGCTTTAAATAATATAAATCTTACAATTAATGATAATGAAATTGTAGGATTAATAGGACCTAATGGATCTGGGAAAACCACACTTATAAACTGTGTTACTGGTCTTCTAAAACCTTCTAGTGGTGAAATAATATTCGGAGGAAAAAATATCACGAGATTAAGTCCGCATAAAATATGTAGGATGGGTATATCAAGAACATTTCAAACTCCTAGATTATTTAAAAGGTTATCAGTATTGGAGAACGTTCTCGTAGCCGCAGGAGGGGATGAATCTTACGCATTACAAATCCTTGAATGGGTAGGATTATTAAATTTAAAAGATTTTGAAACAGGTAGACTTAACTTTCTCCAAATTAGACTTCTCGAATTAGCAAGAGCATTGGCTTCCAATCCAAAAATAGTATTCATTGATGAAATAGTTGCGGGATTAACCCCTGATGAAATTGAAAAATTCATTGAATTACTTAAGGATATAAAGGCAAAAGGAATAACAATAGTATGGGTAGAACATGTTTTAAAAGCTATGATAGATGTTGTGGAACGCATGTTCGTTCTCAATGAGGGTAATTTAATAGCTGAAGGTAAACCATCAGATGTGTTAGAAAGGGAAGAAGTAATAACAGCTTACTTAGGACAAAGAATTATTAAAAAGTAGAACTATGATTCTTTACTTAAATAAGGTCAATGTTTTTTATGATAAATTTCATGCCTTATGGGATATATCTCTAAACGTTAATAAAGGAGAGGTAGTAGCTTTAATTGGTTCAAATGGAGCCGGCAAAACTACGATCTTAAATACAATAATAGGTTTATTAAAACCAAAGTCTGGCTCTATTGTATTTAAAGATATTCAAATTGAAAAATTGCCTCCTCCTTCGATAGTTAGATTGGGAATAGCAATGGTCCCTGAATCAAAAGTAATTTTTCCCCATATGACTGTACTTGAACATTTACTTCTAGGAGCTCAAATTCCAAGGGCTTGGGATAAAAGAAAAGATTTGCTTGAGTGGGTGTTTACACTTTTTCCTAGATTAAGAGAACGAAAAAATCAAAAAGCTAAGACGTTAAGTGGAGGAGAAGCTCAAATGCTTAATATTGCTAGAGCATTAATGAGTGCACCTGAACTATTATTATTAGATGAGCCTTCATTAGGGTTGGCACCTAAATTAGTTGATACTATATTTGAAGTTATAAATAAACTAAAAAATGAAGTAACCATACTTATTGCTGAGCAATATATATATAAAGTTCTAAGTATAAGCGATAGAGCTTACCTTATTGAAAACGGAAGGATTGTGTTAGAAGGTTACAGCGATGAATTGTTTGAAAATGTTATTGTTAAACAAAAATACTTAGGTAGATAGCTAGAAAATATGTACCTCATGAAAAAACTTCGCAATAATTTTGATGGATGGTTCATTTTAATTTTCTCAATAATTTTGTTCATATTACCGTTTCTGATCATTTTATTACAAAGAATATTTATTATTTGGCTAATCATGTTGACTTTATTTTATATAATATTAGCGTTAACATGGAATCTACTGTTAGGATATGCCAGATTATTAAGCTTTGCTCATACAGGGCTTCTTGGTATAGGAGCGTATAGTTCAGCTTTGCTTGTGTCAAATAATAATCTACCTCCACTTATAGGATTAATTATAGGTTCATTAATAGCAGGTATTGCAGGATTAATACTTGGCTATATATGTTTGAGACTAAAGGGAATATATTTGGCTCTAGCTACATGGGGCTTTTCAGGATCTGTTCAATTATTTGTAATTACACAATATAATATAACAGGAGGCTTGAAAGGTATGTTTACAGCCTTTTTATTACCCGTATCACCCTTCGAGAATCCTTATTATTATTACTACATAGAAGTACTACTTGTGCTACTATGTCTTTTAGTAATGTACAAGATAATTCATTCCAAATATGGATTATATCTTAAAGCAATGGGGGATGATGAAATTGCAGCTTCTGCTTGTGGCGTTAATGTTTTCAGGTTAAAACTTTTTTTATTTGTAATAACAAGTTTTTTTGTTGGGCTTGCAGGAGCATTTTACGTTCATTTATTTGGCTACGTTAGTCCTTCAATAGCTGACTTCTTTACTATAATGTTAACAGTTATTTCGGGAACAATCCTAGGTGGTTTAGGAACTTTCGCAGGTCCTGTGCTGGGTGTAATAATAATATGGCCAATTTATCAAGTAATAGGGTTCTATGGTGCTGAATATCAATTATTTATTTTAGCTATATTACTCATCATATTATTAAGGTTTTTCAAAGGTGGATTTATTGGAATTGTGTATTCAATGTATCGTAAATATACTAATAAATATAAGCAATAAATTATTTAATAATTAAACAAATTTACCAGATATCATTATGTAATCTCATATTAATCTATATAGCAATATTTGGTTTATTGGTAATAAGTATTAAAACAATCAAAAATGTCCTTTAATATTTTATCTGAAATCTCATAGATTTGCTTTTTTGATAAAATTGCTCCTAAGCCTCCTACATCAACTTCAGCTTTATACTCTATCATTGTCTTATTTTCGCTTATCTCCTTCGTTTCTATGTTTATAAGAGCTTGTGCTTTTCCCAATGTTCCTGACATCTTTAACTGAATTATTATATTGTTAAGGTTTTGCTTTAAGTTGGCCTCCAAATTAAATATTCCTCTCAGTAACCCCTCGCTTACTTTTATTTTTCCTGATAAAAAATTTTCATTTAGAACCTTAATCTCTTCGAGACCTTTTATACATTTAGATAAAGCAATCATGTTTTCTAAAAAGCTATCAACCCTTTCTTTTTTTGAATCAACCAAATAGTTTCCTTCAATATTTATTTTTGCCATTTATTTATGTTTAAATCTCTTTAATAAATATGGTTCAATATTCATAGTTTTTGCTTCTCCATATATTATTAGCTCTGAAATAACTTTACCTATAATAGGAGCTAGTTTGAAACCATGTCCGCTTGACCCGCATGCAACAAATAATCCCTCATCTATTTCATCTATTATAGGTTCCCAGTCAGGTGTGATATCAACATAAGGCATTAAATCCCTTACAATTTTTATCTCCTTAAGATTTTCAAATCTTGATTGAAGCCCTTCAATATATGCTTTCAATGTTTCATAATCGGGTCTTCGATATATTTCTGTATCAACCTTAGACCAATGGAAAAATTCATCCGGTACAAATCCTTCTGTACCTGCATAGCTCATTTGAGAGTGAAGGGCGCCCATTACAAATTGATTCATATCTTCAGGCTTCACATAAAAATTCAATGAAAAGTCGGCAAAGATGTACTTCAAGGAATCAAATTCTCTCGGACGCTTAAAATAGCATAAAGGATAAGGAATAATGTAAACAGGAAGATCCACAAAATCCTTTATCAACTTAGGAGTTTCGGTTCCCGCTGTAACTATAAGTTTATTTGCAACATATTCTTTACTAGTGGTTCTAACAATCCACTTTCCTTCTTTTTTTGATATTGATAGAACTTTCTCTCCTTCATTGATTTGGACATTTTTATTTCTAGCTGATTTGGCAAAGGCCCATGTAACTTCAATAGGATCCAAATATCCAGCCTCAGGTTCAAAGACTGCAATTTCATCATCCCTTATTTTTAAATTTCTATCCAATTTCTTTATGGAATTGCTATCAAACATCTCATATTTTATTCCCAAACTTTCTAATTTTTTTACAGTATCTAATAATTGATCTTTTTCAAAGCTGATTGCAAGCAATCCGACTTCGTTAAAATATAAACTTTCACCTACATTGTTCTTAAAATTCTTAAAATATTCTAAACTTAACCTAGCCATCTTTGCAGTTGTCTCATTGGAATAAAGCTGTCTCACAATTCCAGAAGTATGACCGCTTTGTAGCGATGCTATATAATTTTTTTCAAGAACAAGAATATCTTTAATTCCCTCCTTTGCTAGGTGAAAAGCAGTACTTAATCCCCATACTCCTGCACCTATTACAATAACATTTTTATTCATAATTTTTATATAAAATTTAATATATATAAAAAATTAAAATTTTACTTAATTTATGAAGCGAACTTTTCAAAACCTAATAAAACATTGTTTTGTCTTCTACTCTACTCCAATATGTTACTCTTATCTATTCATTTATTATCTATGATTTAAAATCTGGATTAAAGTTAATTCTGATTATCCGATTTATAAGATAAATTGCTCAAAATTAGCGGTATAGTATAAGAACTTTATAACACTTCCTTTAGGGTTTTAAAATTTAGCACTATTAACTTAGGTAGTTCAGCCTCCAAAAATAACCGAATCAATTCTCTTGAAAGCTTTGTTAATTGACAATGCCAATAACGCTGATGTCACTCCAATCAAAGCTGTTAGCAAAGGTAAAGGAACCACTTCAGCCATTCCTCCTATGAATACAGGAAACGATGCTGATCCTATATCTCCTGTGAATTGCCAAGCAGCCAAAAATGTTGCTCCTTCTTTCCTTCCCAAACTGAATCCAATATCACTTCCAACAGTAATTAATAAACCTGCGCTGAAGCCATTCCCAAGACCAATTATAATAGCTGCAATATAAAAATACAGGTAATTGTATGGTAAAGCTAATAAAATGAATCCAATTGCTAATATTCCAAAGCTTACGAGTCCACTTACACTTCTTCCCTTCCTATCTATTATGATTCCAGCAGGATATGAACCAATAACATCTAGAGCTCCTGATATACTTAAAGCAATTCCTACCATGCTATCAGGCAAATTAAGCAAGACCTTTCCAACAAGAGGAATCAAAATTAGCCTGCTCGACCTTATACCTTGAACGAAAAATTCAACAGCTGACAAAGATATTAAGTATCCTTTGCTAAGATGTAGTTTTTTGAAAGGTGTTAATTCTTCTACGCTTATTTTAGTAAGTTCAAATCTCTTAAAAGGAATTATGCTTACAAGAGCAGTTAAAGAAATGAGAAAGGAAAATAAGAAAACTTCTCTATAACTTGCTACTTCAATCAAAGCTGCAACAATCGCAGGACCAATAAACGTTCCAATTCTTTCTGAAGCACCTATGAAAGAAGAAGCTCTTCCCCTCATTGAATAATCAAGGTAATATGAAATAACGTATCTCCTTGAAAGTAGCCAAAGACTTCTACCTCCTCCAAATAATATTGCAAGCAAAATAACTGATGTGTTATTAAGATACAAATACATAAGAAATGTTGAAATTGTTATAATAGCCAAAGATAGTCTCATAAGATTTCTTTCGCTTATTTTTCTTAGCATTACTCCACCTGGAAGATCAAATATCAGCGTTCCTATAAAAATTGCAGAAGTTCCAATTCCAACCTGTGCAGGAGTAAAACCAATCGATATCAAATAAAGAGGTATAGCTGTGATTAGTATTCCCCTGATAATAGCTACGATAACTGAAGGCAAGTATACATTGATTAAGAGCCAAATCCAGATTTTATTGGAGTTCATTCTATTTAACTAAAAGATCAGTTCCTCAGCGAGGGTGATTCTAATCATCTTGCATCATCAGACTTCTTTCATCATCAATAAATATTAAAGGAATGAATTATTTAAGCTTTGGTAATCCAAAAGCCAAATTATGGCTGAAGCAGCTCTGAGCCAAAGAATTTTTAGCACGGGAGTCAAATTAATAAGTTCGCCTAATTGGTTTACATGATTTCTGCTCACGAATGTTAACTTATTTATAATAAAAAATTGTTCAAAATTTTATGTAAATACTACTGCTAAAATTACTGTAACTAAAGTTGTTATTTGAACTCCTATCATCCACAAAAATCGATTGTCCAATTTTTTATCAAGCCCATCCAGCCTAACTTCAATCCTATTCATTCTATATTCAAGGTTATTTATCCGATTTTCAAGCAGACCCATTCTGTTTTCTAAACTGTTTATCCTGTTATTTATATTGCTTATCTCGCTTCTCAAACTGCCTATTTCATTTCTTAAATTGCTTATCTCGCTCATTATTTCGCTTCTCAAAGAATCTATTCTGTGATTCATTTCATTTCTTGTAGCTATCACTTCATTTCGCAAAGAATTAATATCACTTTTTAAATCATCCACTCTTTTAGATAATTCTTCAACTCTTCCCTCAATCTTTGATAATCTTTCTGTCTCCACTATGCTCATATAAATATTAATTAAGAAACTATAAAAGCTTATACCAATAGATGTAAAGAAAGGATAAGACATTCGATAAAAGAAAAAGCTTAAAGCAGAAGTCAAGCTCTTAAGTGCAGGCTAACTTACGTTAAGGCTCTGAGCCATGGTAGCAGTAAAGCTAGGCATGCAATAGATTGAACCAAATCTGTGTTGGAAGGTATTTCCAAGAAAGAATTTGGAACAAAGCATTTATACGGGCATTAACATGTCGCGAAGGAATTGTTGAGCACTAACCTAATAAAAGCGGTCAAAGTTTCTTAGAACAAATAGATTTTTAATTTTAATTGTTTCTTAACAGTTCAGTGGGGGTCAAGTTCAATCATCTTTGCATCATTCCGCCACGGTATCCTCATCTATAATATTAGTTGGAAATAAAATTATTTAAGCTTTATCCCATAAGCTGTTTAAAATAGCATAGGAAGTTAAATTATTTTTGTTAGAATAAAAATTCTCAAATAATTAAAATAGTTAAAATTTTATGTAAATACTACTGCTAAAATTACTGTAACCAAAGTAGTTATTTGAACTCCTATTATCCATAAAAATCTATTGTCCAATTTCTTATCAAGTTCAGTAATTCTATATTCAAGATTGTTTATCCTATTTTCAAGAGAATTTATTCGACTATTCATCTCGCTCCTTAAATTGTTTATTTCATTCCTCAAGGATGCTATTTCGCTTTTCATCTCATTCCTCAAAGAATCTATTCTATTATTTGTTAAATCTATTCTGTGATTCAACTCATTCCTTGTAGCAATTACTTCGTTTCGCAAAGAAATAATGTCGCTCTTCAAATCATCTACTCTTTTAGATAATTCTTCAAGTCTTCCTTCCATTCTTGAGAGCTTTTCTGTTTCCACAATACTCATAATAAATTTATTAAAAAAGCTATAAAAACTTATACCAAGATATTTAGATTAAATGTTTGTAGCATTTTTTAATTTGTAAATTTGTAAGCTAAAACAATTAATTCTTGTAAATAATTAGTTATAAACATACGTTACTTTACCAGAACTCTTCTATTTTTGGTGGTGTTTGACTTATATCGCATAGTGATATTATCATTATCGGCGATGTTATTACTATCTCCCACGCTCCTCCAGGCTGGCCATATTTAGGCTTTACTCTTCCTTGATATTTAATTATTGCATGATCTAAACTTGCAATAGGAATGCCCCCTACTCTATATTTAGGCTCTTTTGGTAGCGCTAAAAGCTTCATAGCTTCTTTTGGATCATCAGTTAACAGTGTGGTCCAGTAAGTCCCATAGGGATTTGTTGAGAATACCATCATTCTTTTCTTAAAAACTCTACTTCCTTATCGCTACTTGTATATCTATATATGTAGAATTTGGTATCTAACTGCTTTATTTTATCATATATTAAATTCCCAAACTTATCTTTTTTTGGAAATATCTCAGAATTGCTCCAATAACTATAATCAGTTGCATATGACATAAGCAGATTCAAAGATCAGGAAGATTAATAGTTAGATGCATCATATACTTAATTTGCTTATACATTTCAAGGAAGGAATTTTCGACTTCTTCCAATTTTAGCTCATACACCTTTGGTCCCAAGGATTTCTCTTCTATCTTTCTTACCCCATTTTCCTTCCATATATAAATTCTTCGCTCAGCTTCAAACTTATTTCCTAAGAATTTAATTTCTTCTAAGTTAAGTGATACGTGTAAATCTCCAACATTAAAGCTAACTATTACACTGAATGTATCCATAGAATATGCTTCATATTCTACATTCTTCACTGTCTCACTCTCGCTTTGATTCCTTTCTTTAACAAAGGCTATCTTTAATTTTGTTGCAAATATTTCTGCACCCTTAGCAATTATATCCATCTTCCTACGATTATCACGATCCAAAGCAAACTCCCAGAAGTCTTCCTGGCTATTTCTTGGAATGTTCATTATTATATAAAATATTGTAGTATTTATATAAATTTCTAATAATAATTCTTTAAATTTATATCGTTTGTTTTACCACGACAAATTAATAAAACATAAATAACTTTTATTAAAATTAGTTCTTTAAGTCTAAGATGGAAGAATAAAGCAAAATAGAACTCTCCTCCATAGATTGAATTGCAGGAAAGAATCATTATGATAAAGCTGCAAAGGTCGTAATTTTATCTGAAACTAATAATAATTTCTATGATTTGACTAAAGTAATATAATTTCAATTATTAATTAATTTGAAAATTTTACTTTTTTAAAGTTTAACTTTATGTTCCATTTATTTCTTCTAGTGGTATTTAACTAGGAAACATTATACTTAAACTTTTATTAATATTTTATGATAGGGAAAATTTTGTTAAGGAAAGCCGATGAAAAAGGTAGAATTTTAATTTCTGAATTTAAGGAAAAAGAAGTTTATTTAGTAAATCTAGGTTCTGGTTATTTTGCTACCGATAATAGAAGTGTTGCTGAAGAAGTAGCAGAGAATGCTTCGAAGGCTTTTGATGAAGAATTTTTAAAGTTAGTTAAAGAGCTTGGCATCACTGCTGAGGAAGCGGAGAGGATTTTAGAAAAGGAGATACTAAAGGAAGCTTTATAAAGGAAGAAAAATCATTATAGATATGAGCGTCTGCTCTTTTAGACAAGTCTTCACTCTCTCTAATCAAGAAAGTCTCCACGGTATAAAAAAGCTATAAAAGCCTATACTATTAATGTTTATGTGATTTCTTTATATTAGGAAACACATGTGAGACTAATTTCCTATCAATGAATAGCAGTTATAAAAAAGAATAGTTATTAAAGTTTAGATGGCCGTCGGCGGGCCATCAAAATATTCGTGAGAAATCTAATACTCGCGTATAAGCGTACCCAATTTTGCCAATCCTTTGCTTTATGTTATAGAAGCTCAAGGTTTCACTTCATGATAACTCATCAATCATTCTCATTTGAGATGGTTAAGATTCAGAGAATATACATTTAAGTTCATTTCGATCATTCCATAACAGAGAACATTAAAATTTTAGGATACGATTCTATTACGGAAGAATAATTTACGAAAGTTACTTGCTTAAGGTCAACTCTATTAGTCTTTTAATCAAGGGTAACCTTGCTTTAACATTTTCTACTTCAAGCTTTGCTTCATGGAAGCCCCATACATGAAGGTAGTTCGCAGCATCCCAGCATATCTGAACATCTATGCTTATCTTATCGGAAAGCTTTCTTACAGCTTTCTCAAGCAATGTAACAGTCCATCTTCCTTTCTCTTCAGCTTCTTTTACTTCAGGAAGGTTAAAGCGCTCAGATAATAATTTAATGCATTCCTCTGCAGCTTTATATAGTTTCTCAGAAGATTGAACCGCATCTCCCTTAGCCAAATATTCCTCAGCTTCAGCTAACAAATTCTTAATAATCTCAATTCTCTTAGATATTACCATCACTACATAATAAACAGTTCTTATATAAATCTTTACTCTTTACACTTATTTACGAATAGTTATTGGCGCGAAAAATTGTATATCTACATATAACAATCATTTCTTACGATTATTTTGTAAAAAGCAATAACTGGTATTATAGCATCATATAAAAACGTAACCATATATACAAGAGATAGAATTACAGTAATAACAATAGAAGTACATATAGAAGGTACCATTAAAATAGGCTTAAAAGCATCATTGGATTCCAGCCTTAACCCAGCTTATGCTGAAATCAAACATGAAGCCATAACTCCTACACCCACACCAACTCCTGTTCCTACACCCACACCGTCTCCAACAGTAACTCCTACACCAACGCCTACCCCAACTCCTACGCCTACAGTACTAGATTATTCAATATGGATAATTATTGGAGTAGCAGTAGCAATAGTTGCTAGTTTAGCATACATTTTAATGAAGAAAAGAAAAGCTACTTCTTCACCAACATCTAGTTAATATATTAAATTTATATATTAATTAGTTAGTTAGATTGTGGTGACAACAAAAATTCCATTAGAGGCTATTCCTGAAAAACAAAAAGTATACGTTAAAGGCCAGTGGCTTTCAGTAAAAGATGTATCTTCAAAATACGGAAAACACTTAACGGCTACACCAATTGAGATTCTAAGATGGTTAAGAGAAAGAGGGGAACCTGTTTATTTCTCAGATTTAATTAAAGAATTAAATCTAAATAAAATTACTGCATATTATACTTTAAGAAAACTTGAAGCAAAAGGTTTAATAGTAAGAATAGGTAAAAGGAATCCATTAATAGGATTAACAGAAAAATGATATTATGAGATAGAGTCGGTCATGTTTAAGATTAAACCATCTATGATCGATATTAAAGATCTTAACTCACTACGTATGGAAATAGAAAATGTATTGAAAATGCTTGAAATAGGCGAGCTTAATGCTTTTAATCAATATTTCAAAGAACGTGCTACGGATTTTAAAATTAAAACATATAATCTTACGGGAGCATACAGACTTATCGCAACAGGCCTATCAGAATATATGTTCAAAATATTAGCTGTTGAGCCTTCCAAAAAGAAAAGCCACATTAATCAGTTATTACAATTTATTGATACAGCCAAAGGAATTATTGAAGTTGCAATGTCTCTTGAAATTGATCTATCTACAGAATTGAAGCTTAAAAAGATAGGCGAATTTGAGGGGAAACCTATCTACTCTATCTGAAATAATATGGATAAGAAAGGGCGATCCAGAGAAGGTTCTCGTAGAGAAGGATAAACCTTCAGTTCATTATTTTTACTGGAAATGGATTCTCTATAAGCCTGAAGATTATGAACCTATAATGCTTATATCCAGTTCAAATCAAGAAATAATCGTTTCCAGATATCATTGGATTTTTACTATGGTTTGGAATAATGTAGCAAAGATTAAAGATAAAGCAGTTGCCGATTTCATTGCAGGAATCCATACACCAATAATTCTTTGCCGCAAAACTAATGTGCTGATAGTGTTTGATATTAAAGATTTCGATCTAAAAAGTCAGCTTGCACTGGATTTCATCTTAAGAATATTAAAAAGAAAGTATGGAAGGCTTAAAGGAGTTTCAGAGAAAGAGATCAAAGTATATCTAGATAAAATAACTATTGTTGATAGAATTGAAGAAAAGTATAGATTTGAGAAAGAAGGTAAGTATATTATATTGGTGGGTGTAGAACAAAATAAGTTAAATCAAGTATTAAATAAAGTGAGACAGTCCTTAAGTAGCGCAGGTAATTAGGTTTTCTCACAGCTTTTAGCCGCCATACAAGTCTAACCTCTTTTAAGTTATTCTGTAAAGCGATTTTTAATCGTCTCTCTTAGGCCTGAAAACTATAAAAAGCTCTAGCGAGCAAGAGTATTAGATAAATAAAATAAAGAATTGAAATTAAAATAAACTAATCATTCGCCTTTCTTATTTACCTTCCTTATACTTCTTTAATGCTTGAAGAAATCCTATAATGAGCAAAAGCCTATTCCTTCCAGAAATAAGTGCAGAACGTAGGCTCGCAAAATCATCGCCCATCATTTCTACAGGAGCTATTGTAGGAATGTAAATACCTTCTCTCAACAATTCATTTATAATTCTATTGGTAGCCTCTATCAGCGAATTGATATCCTTAATTATACTTTTACCATTTTTTGTTACTATGAATGAAATTATTGAACTTAACGCCGAGAACAATATAGATAATATGGTAATTAGCCAAAAATCAAGTCTGTAAAAAAATGATAATATCAGTATCGATAAATAAGTTCCTGCAAGGATTGCGCTCAATAAAGTGTTCTTGAAACTAGCCTTTTTTCTTTTCAATTTTTTAAAATTTTTTATTTCATCAGGATTTTTAGATATGATATCATTTACTTCATTCAAGAGTTCTTGAACTTTTGGAAGGAGTAATTCAGCACGAGAAGCAAATGCTCTAAGCTTTTCTCTGCTTATTAATATCTCTGCAGATTTTAAAGAAGCAGCATATCTATCTATTAAAACCTTTTCATCCTCCATTAACTTAAATATTATTACATAAAGGTTGTATAAAGCAATTTTTATGATTCATATCATTTAATTTATTAAAGAAACAATCTTTCAACGAATAAATTATTATAGCTTTAGTTTTTATCTTAATTTTTTTGGTTATTTTATCTAGTATTAGTACTTTGCAAGCGTAAATCTTTCAGCTTTCTTATTAGAATAAATAATATAGCTATCATACCACCAATTATTCCAGCGAAAATAATATAAAGCAACCATTGTATCTCATTAGATCCTTTAGCTTTAGCGTTAACCTTAGATAATTCTCCTATCTTTATAGTTGTTAAATATGGATAGCCGTCATTAATATTTGAATCGATGTTCCAGATATCTTCATTTCCTTTATCATCGTAAGGATTGCCTACAAAGTCCCATGGAGATTCTAAGCCTTTGCTCCATCCTACATCGGTATATGTTCTAACATCCTTCATTTCAGCAGTTGTTTTTCCAGTTCCGCCAGCACTTGTTTTTAATCCAGAAATCTCAATATCCCAAAAAGAGTTTAATACTTCTCCGTAATAACTCGAACCAATCAATCCACCTATAAGATTTATTCCATTTACAAGCCCTGCTGAATAACAATTAAATACTAATCCAATATAGATAGCTCCAATCAATCCACCTATGGAAATATTTCCATTTACATGTCCTCTTGAATAGCAATTAAATACTTTTCCATAATTATTTGTCCCAATCAATCCACCTATATTCCATGAACCATTCACAGAAGTTCTCGAATAACTGTTAGATACTGTTCCATAATAATTTATTCCTATCAATCCACCTACACTACCTTCTCCATTCACAGAAGCTGTTGAATAGCAATTAGATACTGAGCCTGAATTAAGCCCTATCAATCCGCCGACAGGACTTGTTCCATTTACGGATCCTGTTGAATAGCAATTAGATACTGTTCCATCATTTTGTGCAATTAATCCCCCTACAGTTTGTTCTCCTTTTACAGTCCCTATTAAATAACTGTTAGAAACTGTTCCAAAATTAACTCCAATCAATCCACCTACATACCATCCTACACTTAATATTGTGGCATTTTCCAAACCTACATCTTTTATAATTCCTTTGTAGCCTACATAACCAAAAAGTCCTACATACCATCTAGTTGTGTTAATATACAAATTGTAAATTTTGTATCCTCTTCCATCAAATGAACCTGTAAAAGGGTTATCAAAATCCCCTATAGGTTCAAATCCTTTTCCATTGTTCCAATATCTTGTTTCTGAAGCATCAATATCATTTCCTAAAATATAATGAGCTTTAAGATCATATTTCATTTCTTGGAGCTGCTTTACATTTGTAATTACATAAGGATCATTAGTAGTACCGCTTCCTGAACCGCTAAATCGATTTTGTGATTCGACTTTAGGAATAAAGATTAAGAATGTTGAAGATAAAAATAGAAAGATTATTCCTAAGGCGAATAGCTTCTTCAAATTAACGCAATTTATATAATTCATGGAAAACTTCTTTCAATTTATATAGTCTTACTTTTAAATTTTAAAATTTTTAACTTGAGAATATGATGTTTTCAAAAAGGCTTTTTCGCATGCACTATAATAATTAATGAAGTATATTAAACTTTTAACCATTCTTGTTTACACTAGAAGCTAAACTCGTGTCAAAGCTTATCTTATTAATATTACTACTAAGTTGAATCCAGTGAACAAGTTTAGGTATCAGGGGAGTTACTAAGTAACAGAAGTGTTTCTTGTTTAAAATTGGAAATAATAACCAAAGCGATCAAAATTATCTTTGGGTTTTTCTTGCAATGTCATTATTAAGATTCATACGAATAAAGCTACGTAAGAATAATTTACGCACTTTCGCTATTATCGAAATCTAACTCAATATTTTTGAATTCTTCTCTCATTTTCGGATAACTAAGCGTGGGTTTTTCAAAATTGGCTTATCCGATGCGTAAAAGCTTATAAGTCAGCATCGATTAAAAAGTTAGCGATCCCCTAAAAGGAATTTAAGAAAATTTTAAGGCTAACTATCTTCTATTAGTGAAAAATTTCTAAATTTTTTATGAATGAAACAATAAAATTGTTATAAATTTAAAATTTTAATTAAAAAATATACATGGAAGGATTAATAAAGAAACTTGAAGAAAGAGGAATTGATGCCATAGATGTTTTGCTAGATGCTTTAAGTAAAGTAGATCCGAGCGAGAGTGCTAAAGAAAGGATCAATCTAGTTGAAAAGTTAATGAAAGAATGCAAAGATTATTTGAATCAGGGAGATCCGGTTCAAGCTTCAGAAAAAGCCTATAAATTGCAGAAGAGATAGTTAAGGCTTTAGCTGAGAAATTTAAAACACCAGAATATGAAGAATTTCTAAAGGAAGGTAGATGGTATATTTATTTATTAAGCAAAGCAAGCAAAACTCTTGCATTGAAATTGGGTGATTGGGTTATCGATGGTTGGAATTCCGCTTATGATCTGCATGTTTGGGGTTTTCATGAAAGAAAATTAACTATAGATTATGTTAAAATAGGAATTAAAAAAGTTGAAAAGATGTTTGAAGAAGCGTATAAGATTATTTATGAAAAATAAATTTAATTAATTATTTAAAAATTGAAATCTTAATTTAAATTGAGAAATGAAAACCGAACAAGCTATTGCTGAAGCTATACTCAAATATGGTGAAAAGACTGTTAAGCTTAAATGTCTTGTAGATACAGGTGCAAGCAGAAGTGTAATTTCAAAGAGAATTGCAGAACAGCTCGGAGCTTTTACTCCTTTAAAGAAACCTTATGAGTTAAAAACAGCTGATAAAGAGGGGAAGCTTAGAATTATAGGATACTGCAACCTTGATATGATATTTCAAGGAGTTGAAGTTCCTGGTGGAGCAAGGTTTGAAGTTGCGGAAAATTTAAGGGAAGATCTGGATTTGATCATAGGAAGGCCAGAAATAGATGCTTAAGACATCATATTCACTCCAGAAGGCCCGAAACCAAGGAAGGTTCCAATAGAATTTGAAATAGTTTAATTATTGTGCAATCTAACCGAGAAATTTTGATATTAATGCTTAACTTATAATTGGCTTTGAATTACAATTCCTATGTCTATTTGCTTACAAAATAATATTTGTTTTGATGGCCGTCGGCGGGCCATCAAATATGCTATAATGCATTTACTTAAGTTTTCAATCGTAGCTCATATGACTTCAACAAGTTAAAATTTACTTAATTAGTTAAAACCTTTCCTTAATAAGATTTTCTTGATATCTTTATACATTTAACAATATCCTCTTCAGGAATTTTAGAGAAGAATTCTCCTAATCTTTTTGCTGCTTCCTTGGCTTCTTCAATTTTCTTCTTCCTTAATTCTTCTTCTAATGCCTTCCTCACAACATGACTTATATTGATTCCATATTTTTTAATTTCCTCTTTGAGTTCTTTAGGAATTCTTACAGATATTGTAACACTCATATGTATTACATTAATACACATATTTTAAAGATATATATATAAGTATTGTGTTCTTAAAAAAATGCTTGGCTTATAATAAAATTAGTTACTGAAGTATGCAGTGTTTTATTATTTAATTAACTCGTTTTTTGAAGCAAGAAAGCTTCATAAAATATATATCAAAGGTATATCTTTTATTTGTTGTTACAGATACAAAAATTAAATAACATCAGAGAGGGTCTCATTCTTCATTTTTCTGTCTGTGGGGATTTCATCATCCAAAATAATAATCAAAGAATAAAAATAAAAATTAAATTAATATCAGCTTTTTTATTTACCTTCCTTATATTTCCTTAATGCTTGAAGAAATCCTATAATAGTTAAAAGCCTATCCTTTCCTGTATTGAGCGCGGAGCGTAAGCTTTCAGAATCTTCGCCTACTACTTCTACAGGAGTTATAGGAGAAATGTAAATACCTTCCCTTGACAAATCGTCTATGATTTTGTTTGTATCTTCTATTAGCGAATTTATCTCCTTAATAATACCTTTGCTATTTCTGGTGCCACCAAATAAAGTTGCAAAAAATGTGAACAAGATAAGTAATATAAATAATGTGGCTAATATGCGAACTAATGAACTGAATGGTGAGCCAAGAAATGCCAACAATAAGATCAATAAAAAGATAAATAGAGCTATAGCCCAAAAAACACGTTCAAAAGGCAAGCTAGTCCTAGTCGATCCTTCGATTTCAGGATTTTTTAATAAAATATCTACTTCATTCAAGAGTTTTTGAGTTTTCGGTAGAAGTGATTCAGCACGAGAAGCAAATGCTCTAAGTTTTTTCTTACCTATTAATATTTCTGCAGACTTTAAAGGAGTAGCATACCTCTCTTTTAAAATTTCTTCGCTTTCACCCATCTAATCCCAATATTATTACATAAAAGTTGTATAAATTAGCAAATTTTGGTTTGGTTCTAACGTTGCTTAAACCTTAGCTAATAAAACAATTAAACAAATATGAACCTTTGTTGAGACTCGTTTTAGTAAACCTTGAAGCTGATGGAAAATCCCTTCTTAATTGAGAGCTTCATTTTAATAAAGCTTAAATTTCTAAAAATAGATAAGATATATTCATATAGGCAGTTATGAAAACTATAATGATAAGAGATGATGTTTACAATAAGCTACCTAAAATTAAGGGTAATAAGAGTTCTAGCTATATTATAGAGGAATTAATAGAAGAATCTATTAGCTTACGAAGGAAAAAGATCGAAAAGTACTTCGGAATACTTAAAGAGGAAGAAGCAGAAGAATTAAAAAAGGAAATTTACGAAATGAGGAAAAATTTACTTTAAAATTTTATATGAAGTTTTATTTAACGGCTAAAAACAAAACGATTACTATAATAGTTTTAGAATAACCGTAAAGTTATATACGTGGTATAAAAAAGTATTGCCAATTAGATCCATATAGATTTTAATAAGATTTAAGAATGTTTAACAACAATATATTATGTGGATATTATAAAAAAGCTATCTAAAATTTTAGATAAAGATTCGTTGTTAACCAAAAAAGAAGAACTAATTCCTTATTCAAGGGATGCATCTTATTTTAAGGGATCTTTGCCCATGGCTGTAGCAATTCCTAACAATGTTACTCAATTATCAGAGATAATGAAAATTTGCTACGAAGAAGAGGTGCCAGTATATGTAAGAGGTGCAGGCACTTCGGTAACAGGTTCTTCAGTTCCTTTAGAAAATAGCATTGTAATTAGCATGCTTAAATTTGATAAAATACTTGAACTTGATATAGTAAGCAGATATGTAGTAGCCGAAGCTGGTGTTAGACTTGATAATTTAAATGCTTATTTAAGTAA
>Ga0081478_129195_pt1 | contig 19059 bp, 18 predicted proteins | sample OctSprmetagenome_FD_70983 | JGI IMG/M metagenome (GOLD analysis project Ga0081478, IMG submission 70983) | Hot spring and microbial mat streamer communities from Octopus Spring Streamers, Yellowstone National Park, USA - T=80-84 v2 (version 2) | ecosystem: Environmental > Aquatic > Thermal... | reverse complement strand
CTACAAGATTACCCACCTTCACCTGAAATGGCACCGTTATTGCAAAAACATAATTTTTTGAATCCGGAATTTTTATATAATTTTCCGTTGCTGTTGCAATCTCTGTCATAAGAGTTGTTATTTCATTTCTGTTTAATCCGACAAGATTTAACACAGTATCAACTATATCTGTTTGCTTTTCAGATATTCTTGAAGCTTGGTGTCCGGGAGCTGATTGCCCACCACAAATTTGAGGTATAGACACAAACCCACAAATTGTAGTTAGAGCTCTATCTAATCTTTGAAACAAAATCATAGTATTTGTAAAGGTTACAACAAGGCTAACCGTTGGTTTATCACTGAATGTTTTGAGCTCATCTGAGCAACCGTTATCCCCACAGAATTCCTTTCTTATAGTATCATATTTCCCTTGCAATATCAAGGAAGACATTTTACTATTCGGCAAAACATGAATTGTACCATCTTCCATCTTATGCTCTCGAACCCATGAAGTTTCTGGTTGCTTTGAGGGTTTCTCCTCTTTTTTACCACATCCCACAAAGAACAGAGCTATCGCTGCCGTAAAAGAAAAAGCCACTAATAATTTTTTCATTCCCATATTTTTCACCTCCTTCATTCATCAAATTTTTATTTTAATTTTGATTTTTATATTTTTCCAAAAACTTTTCATTTTTTTAATTTTAAAAGTTTTTTTTATTTTTGTGTTTTTTGTGTTTCAAACCTTGTTGTAATTGCTTTTTTCATTTTAATCTTTATTTATTGTTTCTTTGTTATCATTTTTTTTAAATTTGAAAAGAAATGACCAAGAAGTGGAGAAAAAGAACTTGCGATGAAAAACTTGCAAGAGAGGTAGCAAAAGAATTCGGAATATCTTACCTACTCTCAAAAATTTTAGTCTCTCGTGGAATAAATTCTCCCGGAAAAGTAGAAGATTTTCTGTATCCATCTTTGGAGAAAGCTGAAAATCCTTTTGTTTTTCCTGATATGAAAAAAGCCTCGGAAAGGTTGGCAAAAGCCATACTAAACCGTGAGGTGATAGGAATTTTCTCAGATGCAGACGCTGATGGAATAACATCAGCCGCAGTTATATCAAGCTTCCTCAGAGATTGTGGTTTTCCAGAGGAAAATATTTTAGTTAGAGTTCCATCAAGAGATAAAGAAGGATATGGGCTGACAAAAGATTTTATAGACCAAGTCAGAGCAAAAAATAGTAAATTGATAATAACCGCTGACTGTGGAATCAGAAATCACGAAGAAATAAGATATGCAAAGCTTTTCGGAATAGATGTTATAGTTTGCGACCATCATCACCCGGATTACTCTTTGCCACAGCATGCATTTGCTGTTTTACATCCCAAAACAATTCCTCACGATAGCTCAACAAAATTTCTCTCTGGAGCCGGAGTTTCCTTTGAGCTCGTCGCATCAACAAGAGCCAAAATTGGAAAAGATTTACCAAAACCAAGAAAATATCTTGACATAGTAACAGTTGGAACAATAGGAGACATGGTTCCACTTTTAGGAGATAACAGAATTTTTGTCAAATTCGGCATAGATTTAATAAGGGGAGGAACTGGGAACATTGGATTAGCTACTCTTGCTCAAAAAGTAACGAAAAGAGAAAAAATATCGTCAAGGGACATACAAATGAGAATTGTTCCAAGAATAAATTCTTCCGGAAGAGCAGGAAAACCAGAAATCTCTTTCAGACTTCTTTTTGAACAAAACATAAAAGATGTAGAAAAACTTTCCAACGAAATAGAGAGTATGAATTCCTGGAGAAGAGAAACCGTAGATTCTATATTAGATGACATAAAATTTTTGGGGCTCATAGATGAGTCAAAGTATTCAGTCGTAGTTTGGGGTGAAGATTGGCACGAGGGAGTTTTAGGACTCGTAGCGGCAAAGATTCTTGAAGCAACGGGAAAACCAACTTGTGTCATATCAATAAGGAACGATATAGCACGAGGTTCAATAAGAGCACCTGAATTTATCAACATAATGGGAGTTTTAGATAAAGTTTCACATACTCTGATAAAATACGGCGGACACTCCCAAGCAGCTGGAATAGCATTACAACCTGAAAAAGTTCAAGAATTTGCAGATTGTTTTGAAAAAGCTGTCAGAGAATCATTAGGTCCAAATGGAGTACCAGAAATAATAGTTGATTATGATGAATACTTACATCTCGGGGAGGTAAGGTCGTCAGATCTGGTAGAGCTGACAAAACTTGAACCTTTTGGCGAAGGAAATCCTTTCCCAGTTTTCTTAATTGATGCGGAGATAGTAGAAAGCAGAACAGTGGGGAAAGAAGACGAACACATAAAAATGATAGCAAAAACAAAAGATGGATACGCAGAAATAATAGCATATGGACTTGCGAAAAAAATTGAACCCATTATAGGTAAAATAAAAGCTATGGTTAGATTCAAAAGCTCAGCATGGTCTGATTTAGGTTTTGAATTTGAACTCATTGAAATATTGTGAAGATAAATAATAGTTCGGTAAAAATGGAGCAGGTAAAAGCACATTTGAAATTTCTCATAACAGGAGGAGCTGGATATATCGGGAGCCATGTTCTAAAACTTCTTGGTAACATATTTAAAAATTCCGATTTTCTCACAATTGATAATCTATATTCAGGTCATAAGGAAGCTGTTTTGTATGGTAAGTTAGTAGTAGGAGATGTGAGAGATAGAGCACTCCTTACAAAAATTTTCTCTGAATTTGAACCCGATGTCGTCATGCATTTTTCCGCTTTTTTGGTTGTTCCAGAAAGTGTTGAAAAACCTGTTGAATATTGGGATAATAATGTTGGAGGTATGATATCCCTGCTCTCTTGCCTCTTACCTATTTTGAAGAAGAAAAAAATTTTTTTCATATTCTCCTCTACTGCTGCTGTTTATGGGAATCCAGAAAAACTTCCTATCCCGGAGGAACATCCAACAAAGCCGGAAAATCCCTATGGAGAGACCAAGCTTGCCTGCGAGAAACTTCTTCGTTCCCTGTCTTTGGCGGAAAAAAATTTCAAGTTTGTTTCCCTGAGATATTTTAACGCTGCGGGAGCAGATCCAGAAGGTATGCTTGGACAATCATCTCGCAATCCAACCCATCTTATTTTAAGGGCTTTGAAAGTGGCAAAAGGAGAAATTCCTTTTTTAGAGATTTACGGAAAAGACTACCCCACTCCTGATGGCACTTGCATAAGAGATTACATTCATATACAAGACCTATCTTATTCTCATATCCTTGCTTTAAAATACATATTAGACGGGGGTGAAAGCGACATATTCAATGTAGGATATGGGAAAGGATATTCTGTACTTGAAGTTTTGAAGGTTGTTGATCAAGTCGTAGGATTTGAGATACCAAAGAAAGTAGGAAATAGAAGACCTGGGGACCCAGCAGCACTTGTCGCTGATCCGACAAAAATAAAAAACAAATTAGGATTTTCTCCAAAATATGATGACCTTCATTTCATAGTAAAAACCGCATGGAACTGGGAACTCAACAGAAGATTCTAATATATATAGTTTTATATATAGTTTTAAGAATCAGAATTTTATAATTTTGTGATGTTTCATCAACTCTCCCTTGACCATAAATATCACATCCTCACAGATGTTCGTTGTAAGATCGGCTATCCTTTCTAAATTCCCCGAGATTCTTATGAGGTGAAGAGCCCTCTCAATCGTTGATGGATCTGACACCATGTATGTTATGAGTTCCCTTACTATCTGCTCACGATAATCATCTATTATATCATCTCTTTCACATACAGATTTCGCAAGAGCTGCATCTTCATTTACGAAAGATTTTAGACTATCTTCAAGCATCTTACTTACCTCCTCTGCCATTCTTGGTATATCCAAGAGCGGTTTAACTTGTGGTTTTGATATCAAAAATAAACCACTTTGAGAAATATTTACTGCGTGATCACCCATTCTTTCAAGGTCGTTATTCATTTTGAGAGCCAAAAAAATTGTTCTCAGATGCTTCGCTCGTGGCTCAAACTGCGCTATTATGTGTATGCACATTTCATCTATTTCTATTTCAAGATCGTTACATTTCATCTCATCTTCCTCTATTACTTCTTTTAAAAGTCTTTCATCCCTCTCTACGAGTCCTTTTATACTCTTTTTCAGCATACCTTTCACTATCTCTGAAAACTCTATCAACTTTTCCTTCACTTCCTCTATTTTTCTTTCTACCATGACCATAATTTCAAATTTATGAATTCAACTTTCATTTTTCTCTTTTCTTGCATTTTTGCGAACGATTTCACATTCTTCACAAGAGCATCAGCTAGAGTGTTCCACAGATTCCCCGAATGTGCTCTAACTTTTTCCGCATCAATATTATACAATTTTTTAGCTTTATTTATAGCAAAAGAAGAATCAGAGTATATCTTTACCCCTTCTTTTTTTATCTTATCTTTGAATTTCATATGAGCAAAAAGAATTGCTAAAAGTTCGTTTTTGTTCGCAGTTGCATCATTTTCACAAAGAAAAATCTTTCGTATCCTTCCATTTTCTACCCACAAAATACAGAAACCTTTTTCATTACCATCTACGAAAATTCCGCTTTCATTTTCTTCTCCATGATTTTCTTTTTTTTCTATATCTTCTTTTTTTTCTACCTTCCCTGCAATTACCCTAATGCTCAAAATCAAATCCAAAAATAACTCGGGATCAAACGGAACAATACTAATACCATTTTTGCCTACATAAACCGTAAATTTATTGCCTTCATATTCTACTTCCCCAAAAATGTAAGGGTTTTTCTTGTGATGGATCCTTTTGAAGTTATGTAAATTTATTTCAATTTTTTTTCCAAAAATAGATATATCAGGTTCAGAATCTACAAACATAAAAATAAAAAATAGGGAAGAGGGTTTAAAAATTTCCCTCTTCCCCGTTTTATCTTCTTTTTTCTATCTCTTTTTTACTTACCCTTACTTTTTCTTTTTGTCTTTCTTTTCTTGTTCAAGACCGAGTCTTTCTTTTTCATGCTTTATGAATTCACTCAAAGATATATATTTTGATTCACCACCGAATGCAGTCCCTTTAATTCTTCTTTTGAACCTTTCTGCAACAACATCGTAAAAGTCTTGTGGCATAGGAACATATCCTACCTCACGAGAAAGTTTCCCTGCATTCTTTATGTAAAAGTCAACAAAGTCCTGAACCTCTTTTCTCTCCAACGATTTGAAGTTCACATAAATGAATAGTGGTCGCGAAAGAGGGACATATTCTCCCTTGTATATATTTTCCTCAGAAGGTTCTACTGGCTTACCAGTTATAGGATTTACTACTGGAACTGCTTTCAGTTTTTCTTTATTTTCAACATAGTACGCATAACCGAAGTATCCAAGAGCGTATTTATCTCCTTGCACACCTTGAACGAGAACATTGTCATCTTCACTTGCTACATAATCGCCTCTGCTTTTACCAGCTTGACCAACTATGACCTCTGTAAAGTAATCAAAAGTTCCGGAGTCTGTACCCGGACCGAAAAGTCTTAGGGGAGCATCAGGCCAGTTTGGTCTTATTTGGTTCCACTTTGTTATCTTACCTTGTGCCTCGGGTTCCCATATCTTTTTAAGCTCCTCAACAGTAATGTTATCAACCCAGTTATTTTGTTTATTTACGACAACCGAGAGAGCATCATAAGCTACGGGTATTTCAATATACTCTATATTGTTCTGTGCGCAAAGTTCAATTTCTGATTTTTTTATGGGTCTTGATGCGTTTGATATATCAGTCTCACCACGGCAGAACTTTTTGAACCCTCCTCCTGTTCCTGATATACCAACTGTCACCTTTATATCTTTATATTTTTTCTGGAACTCCTCCGCAACGGCTTCCGTTATCGGATACACCGTACTTGAACCATCTATTTTTATTATTTTTATTTTAGGTTGGTGAGCTGAACTTATTTTGAAGAATAAGAAAAAGGAAGAGAGAAAGAAGAGAATGAGGGCTGGTGCGGTGAACATGTTTGCTGGAACAAGGAACATATTCGGTGCCCACTTTTTTGCTTGCTTTATTTTATTTTCCTTTTTTATTTGTTTTATTTTCCTTCCTGTTATTTTTTTCATGGCTTTTATACCTCCTTTTTTTATTTTTTATAAGATGGGGGTTCGTCCCTCCCTACCCACCATTTTGTTTTATTTTATATCAACTTGAAGCTGCAACCTCACAAGATGTTGCTGTATTTTATTTTTACCATCCTCTCCTTCAAATATCAAAGGAGAGTAATCAAGTTGAACTTTTAAGTTATGACCTTTGAAGTAATAAGAAGGACCGAAAGTTATCTCATGCACAGTTTTGTTGTCTCCTTTGATTTTCATACCTCTAACATCAAACTCACCACCGGGAACTTTTTTAACACTTAGCAAAGAATATCTCGCAGCAATACCTAAGTTATCTATAACAATAGATGGCTGAACTCTCAGACCAAAAGCAGAAAAGTCTTTTTTGTAGCTGTTATAAAGGAACTCTGTTTCAAAACCAACTATATCCCACCATATTTTCAAGTCTCCTTCGGCTGCAAAAAGAGTTCCAGGTATTTTTGCAGTATCTATTGCCTTCATAAAAGACGACTTATCTGCTCTGCCCTTGATCTTACCTCCTTCTATTTCAGATTGTGATATATTCATAAGAGCTGCTGAAAGTCCGATATTGACGAGTTGTTCTTTTTTGAGATTTGGCTGGTCATATACGAACTTACCTACGGGAGCAAGTTCAGCTCTCGCTACAAAGAGAGGATTTCTGCTGACTCTTGGTACAGTTATGTTTCTTCCAGCACCCGTAAAGGTAGCAAGATGAAGTCTGTAGTTTTTCGGTCCGACCATAAAGTCTATTCCTATGTCTCTTCCAAGATAAAAGAACTCGTTTAGCATGCTTCTATCTACAAGTTCAAGACGAAAGGAGGAGTTGATTTTTTCTCTATTGTATGGGACTTTCCACTGCCCCAACCTCACGCCCCACATATTATAAGATGAGTCTATGTATAGGTCCCAGAGGGATACTGGCCCTCCTTCCAACAGAGTGAGTTGAAGGTAGTATTTTGTTTCTTTTCGCAGGAAGAAACCATCAGTTATAAGTCTTGCCCTTCTTATAGAGAAACCCTGATACCAGTTATTTTTATCTTGGTATGAGAAGGAATAAAGGAACTGGCCTCTTAAAGAGAGGTCAGCCGAAGCTGCCTCTCCACTATATATTTGAAGCGATACAACTAATAATGCCCAAACCATACTTTTTTACCTCCTTTTTTGTTTTGTTTTTTTGGACATCTGAAAAATTTCGCCGTGGGCTGAATTTTTCCGAACCAATAAGTTTTGAGATGAGAATTTGAAGCTTCCGACAAATATATACAAGATCTCCTGAAAAATAAAAAGATTTTTGAAATACTTGAAAGTGGAAAGAAGAAGAAAAAAGGTTCGTTTTACTTTTTTGAGATTTTTTGAGAAGCTCTCTTGTTTCCGAAAAACTATATGTTTAAAAAACCGCAATACAGACTTTAAAGTAAAAAAAAAACGGAGAAGAAATTTTCAAAAATTTTTCCGAAATTTTTCTTTGAAAATTTTGTGGAAACCTTTCTGAATTCATAAATTGTGTGTAGGAAAATCTACGAATTAGAGAAATTTATGAAATTGAATTTGAAGAACCAAAAACAAAATTTGAAGAACCAGAAACAAAAAACTTTAAAAGAAAAAGCAAAAAGCGAGCTTATAAGGAACATAAATAAATGGTTTGAAGAAGATAGAGTTTTTGACGATATAACATCAAATCTTCTTGGACTAAACAAAACAAAAAAAAGAGGCAAAATGGTCTTCTTCTCAAAGTCAAAAGATGATTTTGTACTTGCAGGAGCAGATTTTATAGAAACAATTTTTTTTAAAATGCAAAAAAAATGTAATGCTCACTTCAAAATCAAATACTACAAAAAAGATGGAGATATAGTGAGGTATGGAGAGAAAATCTGTCAAATATATTCAGATAATATAGGTCTTCTTCTTTCTCTTGAAAGAATTTGCCTTAATCTTCTTTGTCGTCTTTCTGCTATTGCAACTGAAACTTACAAACTTACCAAGAAAGCAAAAAAGTATGGCGTCAGAATTTTGGCTACAAGAAAAACTACTCCTGGTTTGAGGATGCTTGAAAAATATGCTGTCGCAATAGGAGGAGGAGAACCTTATAGAATTGATCTCTCATCATCGTTTATGATAAAGGATAATCACATAAGAGCTATCGGTGGAACGAGAGAACTTGTAAATTTCTTTGAAAAACTTGAACCGAAAATCAAAAGAAAAATATTGAAAAAAGGTATCACAATTGAGGTGCAAAAAGAAGAAGAACTTGATTCAGCTCTCAAAATCGCACAAATACTGAAAAAAGAAATAAGAGAAAAAAAGGGGAAAGAAGATGTTTTTAATTTCACAATAATGCTCGATAACTTCCAACCCAAAACTTTGAGAAAACTTATTCGTAAAATAAGAAATTTTTCCAGCTCCCAAAAAATCAATATAAGTATTGAGCTCTCCGGTGGAATAAGAGAACATAATATTGAGAAATTCCTTAAACTCAAACCAGACGCTATATCATCAAGCTACATTACTCTTTCTCCTCCATATTTCCCTGATATATCTGCTGATATACTTTAATTTTCCTCTCTATCTTATTATTCTTCTTGCTGCCTTTTTGAGCCTGTTCATTATTCCTAATCCTATTCCTCTTTCATCAACTCCTTCAAAAATCAGAATATCGTATTTTTCCCCCTCCTCTATCAGAATTTTGAAAAGATTTTTTGCAAACTCTCTCAAACTCCTACCAGATATGGAAACTTTGATATTTGGAGAACTCTCAAATTTTTTAGGTTTTTCTCTGAAAAAAAACACACATACTTTTTTCCCTTCCTCCTCCCAATCCCTTCTATTTTCTTTTATAAAATTTATCATCTTATCTTTACGCAGTACCAGTATTAATTCTGCATCTGGTGTGTAGTGTCTATATTTTAGACCGGGACTCTTTGGGATAAAATCGGCTTTTTTATATTCCACAAGCTCAACTTTCCCTATTTTTCTCTCTATCATCTCTTTGGTTATAGCACCGGGACGAAGGATTTTTGGAACATCTTCTGTCAAATCAAGAACAGTTGATTCTATTCCTATTTTCACCTTTCCCTCTATCAGAAAAACTTTTTCTCCAAAATATTTTTTTATGTGTTCGGGTTGAGTAGCGGAAGGTTTTCCCGATATATTAGCACTCGGAGCGGCTATCGGAACTCCAGAAAGTCTTATTAATTTCAAAGCTATCGGGTGATCTGGCATTCTGACAGCCACAGTATCAAGTCCTGCCGTGACAATATCTGGAATAGATGGATTTTTTGGAAGAACCAGAGTAAGAGGTCCTGGCCAAAATTCTCTTATAAGAACTTTTGCCTTTTCCGGAACTTCTCTTGCAACAATATAAACATCTTGTTTTTTTGATATGTGGACTATGAGTGGGTTATCTTGCGGTCTGCCTTTAAGTTCAAAAATTTTTTTTACTGCTTGTTCATCGTAAGCGTTTGCACCAAGACCATAAACAGTCTCAGTGGGAAAAGCAACAACTCCTCCACTCTTTATTATCTCTGCTGCTTTCTTTATTTTTTCATCTATTCCTTTTTTAAATCGCACCTCGCAAATGAAATATTAATTTGAGGTAGAAACTTTAAGATAAAGTTTTAATATATTATTGCTTGAATCTTACAAGTTTCATCAAGAATGAATTTTCTTTTTATTTTCGTTTTAGTTTTAGGAGGAGCTCCTTCAACTTCAATAATTGTTTTTCCTGCAACCTTCAAACCACCTCCTTGAACACAAGTCTTATAAGCCTCGTTCATAATTAAAACCTCATCCTTTTGTCTCTGAATACTATAATTTTTTGGAGAAAGTCTTAAAAACTCAAATACAAAAACAAAAATAGAGCTTATAAAAAGAAAAGATGCTGCAACAAGGTAAAAAGCCTTTTTATCTTTATTTTCAAAGCTCACAAATATTATTAAATAATCAAAAAAATAAAAACAAAACTTTTCAATTTTGTAGGAAAAAATTTTTCTGAAAACTAAATTTTATAAATATTATTTTTCTATTTTAAAATAAATTAAAATAAAAAACGGGGTAAAGGAGGTGAAAACGTGGTATGGATATAAGTATCAGGCTTTTACAGAATTGGGTAGGTAGGGAAAAGATAAGAATAGAGAAAATAGCGAGCGGAGCGGCAATAATTATATGGGATGCATCAAAAAGAAGAGCAGCTGCTACGCATTTTTACTCAACAGACGAAGCAAAGATAGAAGAAAAAATTAAAGAGCTGCTTGCAAGCTTGCAAATTCAAGATAATGATTTTTCTAAGATAAGGGTAAAGATTGTCGGCGGAGCTGATGTTGCAGGACTTGATGTGGGAAGAAAATTCATAGCTTCTTTGTTCAATGTTATAAAAAGAATGGGATTACCAGTAGGAGGATACGATATAGGAGGAAATGTTACAAGAAGTGTTACATTCGACCCGGTGACGGGAAGATGCATCGTAAGTTATCTTATAGGTGGTGAGAAAGAAATTTAATTTTGTTAATCTGACCCATTAAGTTAGCGATGGATCCAAAGCTCAAAAGCAAAATAGACGAGATAATAGAGAAAACAACCCCTATTCCACAACACATAAGCAATCTTATGAAAATGCTCAAAGATGAAAATGTACCTTTAAGCAAGATAGCAATTGAGCTTGCGAAGGACCCTGTTCTGGCAGCAGATACAATAAGAATGGTAAATTCAGCATATTATAATTTTTCACAAGAGATAAAATCTTTGGAACAAGCCGTAGTTATTTTGGGAACAAAAGCCCTTTTAAGACTTGTAGTTGCCGCTTGGGCAAAGAGAATATCATCACAGGAGTTAAAAAATTTCAGAACTGCTCAAAATGACCTGGCAATTTTTTCCATCATTGGTGCAGCAGCAAGTGTAAAATTTGGAGAAATTGCTGGTATAAGGTTTATGAGCGATGTCATATTCACATCAGCCGCATTACGCTCAATAGGGAGAATTATTATGGATAAACTCGGGTCGGCAGTTATAAATAGCATAATAAAAGAAGTTTTTGAGAAAAAAGTATCGTTCTACACAGCATCAAAAAGAATTTTAGGGGTTTCGCATAATGAAATCGGAGCTTACACACTCAGAAAATGGGGCATACCTGAGGACTTAGCATTGGTTGTACAATATTATCAAACACCATCAGAATTTCAGGGAGATAAAGTATTGGCAAAAGTTATAGCATGTGTGCACCTTGGTGATATTGCTGCTATGCAAATAGGAGAAGGAGTACCTATTGATGGGATGTTATACCAACTTGACAAACAAGCTCTCTCTATATTAGAAATTGACTCCCAGGAAAGCCTCATAGAAAGAGTTTGCGAAACTATTTTACCAGATATTGAAAAAATAAAAGAAAATTTACAACTTCAAACTGGCATATAAATAAATCCCAAACTTAAAATCAAACTTAAAATAATAAAACAAAACTTAAAATCAACCTAACAGCCTATCCGAGAATTTCTTTTTCTTTTGCCTGCAAAATTGTATCTATTTTTTTTATATTCTCATCTGTTATTTTTTGAAGTTCATCAAAAAGTCTTCTTGCTCTATCTTCTGATATAACCTTTTTGTCTTTCGCATCTTTTATTTCGCTCCGAGCCTTATCTCTTATGTTTCTTATTGAAACTTTGAAATCCTCAGATTTTTTCCTGACAAGCTTCAAAATATTCTCTCTTGTTTCCTGAGTTAAAGGTGGAATTTTTATTCTTATTATTTTTCCATCACTTTGAGGAACAAGATCTCTTCCTGACTGCAAAATGGCTTTTTCTATTGCGGGTCTTATATTTGGATCAAATGGTTCAACAATAAGTTCAGAAGGAGAAGAAACAGAAATCAGAGCAAGTTGATTTAAAGGGATTTCACTATCGTAAGCAAAAACTTTTATACCATCAAGTAAAGAAGGATGAGCCCTACCTGTCTTTATTTTTTTCATCTCCTCATCAAACTTCTCAACGGCTTTTTTCATCTCCTCTTTTGCATCAGATATGATCTTGTCTGGATTTATTTCAACCTCTTGTTCTCTTTTGCCTTTTTCTTTTTCTTTCCCCATAGTATCAAAAAATTATTTATTACTTTTTCTCTTTTGTTTATTAGTGATATTTTTGTTTATTAGTGATATTTTCTCTTTTCTATTGATTCTTTTATTTTTTGGAGTTCTTTCTTTTCATCTTTTGTTAAGTTTTTTGGAGAGATGATTTTCACTCGCAAGTACATATTTCCTCTTTTCCCATCTTTTCTTGGAAGTCCGGTATCTTTGAGCCTCAAAAGAGTTCCAGAATCTGTTCCCTCTGGAATTTTTACCTTCATCTCTGAACCATCGGGTAGTATAAATGGGACCTCATCTCCAAGTATTGCCGAAAGAGCATCAACCTGAATTTCTGATATTAGGTCATCACCTTGAACCGTAAATCTCGGATCTGGAACTATTCTAACAACAAAATCTACATTACCGTGCGATATTATATCTCCCTCTCTTACTCCTCTTGGAATTTTTATTTTTATATTCTCATATTTTGATGTGAAACCTCTTCCACCACATTTTGAGCATGTTGTCATAAGCTTTCCGTAACCTCCACATTCTGGACAGGTTTGACTGAATGTAAAGAATCCCTTTGAGAAACCTATCATACCTTTTCCACCACAACGCTTACAGACATCAAATTCAACTTGCCCCGTTCCGTCACAGCGTCTACACTCTTCTCTTTTTTCTATTGTCACCTCCTTTTCAATCTCTTTATCTTGGTAAATATCTTTCAAAGATAGTTCAAGGAGGATTTTCCTTCTTTCTTCCGTTTTTCTTCTTCTTTGGGTTCTTGCTTTTGTGCCTATACCGAATATATCTTCAAGAATATCTGACGCAAAGCCAAAAACATCATCTTTGAAAAACTGCTTTACAAAATCATCAAAGCTCGTATAAGTTGTATATGTGGTTGTAAAATCGGTCCCATAACTACCTTTTAGACCTGCTTCCCCATACATATCATATATTTTTCTTTTCTCTGGATCTGAAAGAACTTGGTATGCTTCATTTATTTCTTTGAATTTCTCCTCAGCTTCTTTTTTCTTCTCAGGCGGAACTCTATCAGGATGCCATTTTTTTGCAAGTTCCCAAAAAGCTTTCTTTATCTCTTCCTGAGATGCATTCCTGGGAACACCCAAAATTTCATAGTAGTCTTTCCCGTTCCTCATAGCTAAATATATAATTCTAATAATTAGAAACCCAAGATAAGTAAGTTTTGAAATGTTTTATGAAATGATTTCATTATCAGGAATTTCAGAAGAAAAAATAATCAAAATTTCTCTCTGCAAATCAGAAATAATTCCTTTACTTACTTTTTAGAAGCAAAGTAATGCTCCCATAAAGATTTTATGTGTTCAGGAAGGTCAAGTTCAGGCAGCAATTTTTTTACTTCTTCCCAATCAAGTTCGGCAATATCTTCCGCTCTTCCATATGTTAGAACTTGCCTGATATATCACTTTTTTTGCCACGAGTCGCTCAGATCAATCTCTTTATCTGTTGACCATACAATATATCTTTTAGGTTTGATTTTCATCGTATAAGCACAGATTTATAAAAGAAATTTCAATTTAAGTTTCACATCATATTTTGGTGATGGCTCCCATCCATCATCTCCATACTTTTCCTTCTTCCATCATATCATCCATAGTTTCCTTTCCTGCTCTCTTTTTGGCTTCACAAATATTTCCCTTAGATTTTATCAATTTTCCGTCTTTTTCAACTTCTACCTCATGCTCGCAAGAACAAGTTTGACTTAAAGTAACATTCACCTTTATAACTTTTCCATCACTTTTCCTGACATCCACCGATATAGTCCCACCTGTCAAGTTTTGACAACCTTTCACCACTTTTACATTTTCAAGCTTGATTTGCATTTCTGTTCCATCTTTTTTCACTATTTTTATCTCACCACTAACTTTGAATTCACCTCCTCCTTCCTTTACAATAGTCAAGTTATGAGAATATGACCTTATTACTTTACCGTTTACTTTTACATAGTTCGTAATGGAAAGAGAGAAAGTCTTATCATCCTGCGTCTTTTCTTTTTGAACTTTCTTAAATCTGTAAAACTCCGCTGAAAATGAAGTTGCAGGAGACGAGAAAGATATTTGAGATAACACTTCTCTTAACACAAACTTTGGATCTTTACTGACCTCTCTTTTGAAACTGCCGTTTAAAGTTAATTGCTCGTTGTCATCGGTCTTTATTTTAAGATTTTCTACTTTTATAGTTATGTTTGGAGAAGCAAATTTTCTTTCGGCTGTTATTTTACCACCTTCTATGGTAAAAGTTTTCCCATCTTTTTTATAGTTTATGTTTTCAAATGTTCTTGTAACCGAAACCCCATAAGATGATAATTGAACTTCATGTTTTACTGTTCCTGAAATCTCAACTCCTTCCTCTGTATCTGATATATTTAGGTTACTAACCTCAAATTCTACACTACCAGTTTTTGCAGCTAATAAATCATCCACTACTCCCTTTGCCGACATTTGCCCACCATAAAAGGTTATATTTTTATCCCCCTTCCTAAACTCAACATTGATTACGCTAACTGAATAACTGAAAATTTTTTTAGAAAGATCCCCCTGTAAAGATACATATATAGTTCCTGATACTGAGTAACCATCTAAACTACATCCTAATATTTTGATTTCACAGTTTGACATCTGCGGAGCCATACAATTGCTTTCTACTTTTCCCTGATTTTTACAATAAATCAAACTTGAAACTAACAGTTTTGTCAAAAGAGATGAATATTTATCCCCTAATCTATCAGCATATTTGAACTTGTTTTCAATCTTCTCAAATTTCTGAATAATTTCATCTGATACAAAGTTTCTGATTATTTCCTTTATGGATAACTCTTTGTCCATTTCTTGTTTTGTTTTCTTTTCCTCATCAGAGAATTCATCTTTCGGTGAAATCGGAGCTCTTGCTGTTAGAATGCTATCAACTTCTTGTAAAGAAATTTCAATAATAGCAGGATTTAACTCAGTATCTGAAATAAGCCCAACTTCTCCAAGCGATGAATCTTGTATTTGGAGAACCTCTGTTTGCTCATTTGGAGGTAGAGAAGATATATCAGTTACGGTCTTACCTCCTTCCCCACCAGTTCCTGTTTCCTTTGCACAAGACTGAATTATTGCAACCCCTCCGATAAGACTAAAAACCAAAATCCCTAAATAAATAATTCCCTTTTTTATCTTTAATCTGCTCATTTTCTTTCACCTCCTTTTTTATATTTACTCTACAATTTTTTTTGTTTTGTCAATTTTTTGAAAATTCTCTTCCGAAAACTTGATTTTTATGGAAATTGTAATTTTGAGCGAAGAAAATAATAAAATCTCTGTGATATGGTAAAAGAGAATTCAAAAGAAAAAGAAACACAGAACGGATGGAACGATTCAAATTCAGACTACAAACTTTATAACTACAAAATTTTTTATACGCCGGATGATTTGGGAGATATAAATCGGTATTATAAAGAAAAACTCGGAGATCCAGGAGAGTTTCCTTTCACAAGAGGTCCATATAGAACTATGTATAAAGATAAGCTTTGGACGATGAGACAATATGCAGGATTTGGAACGGCAAAAGAAACAAACGAAAGATTTAAATTTCTTCTGAAACAGGGAAATACTGGTCTTTCAGTAGCATTTGATCTTCCAACACAGATGGGCTATGATTCAGACGAAGAGGTCGCCCTACCAGAGGTTGGAAAAGTCGGAGTTGCAGTAGATACAGTGGAAGATATGATGGAGATTTTTGATGGTATTCCAATAGACAAAATTTCTGTCTCATTTACAATAAATGGAACCGCTCCGCAGATTATGGCTCTTTATCTTATAGTTGCAAAAAAGAGAGGAATACCTTTTGAGAAACTTACGGGAACATTGCAGAACGATATACTCAAAGAAATAATAGCTCGTGGCACATGGATATATCCGGTAGAGCCTTCTGTAAAACTTGCTTGTGATGTTATTGAATTCTGCACAAAGTATGTTCCAAAATTTAATCCGATATCAGTTTGTGGTTATCACATAAGGGAAGCAGGAGCAACAGCTTATCAGGAGGTAGCATTTGCATTTGAGAACGCAAAAGTCTATGTAAATGAAGTTCTATCCCGAGGTCTTGATCCCGATTCATTTATAAAAAGAGTCACATTCTTCTTCTGCACATATCACAATCTTTTTGAAGAGGTAGCAAAATATAGAGCTGCAAGGAGGCTATGGGCTCACATCACAAGGGAGCTCGGAGTAAAAGATGAAAAGAATATGGCGATGAAATTTGCAGTCGCATGCGGGGGAGCGTCATTAACACGAGCTGAACCTTTGCTTAACATAGCACGAGTCACATTAGGGGCTCTTGCAACAGTTTTAGGGGGTGGACAATCTATATTCACAGAAGCTTATGATGAAGCATACTCAATACCAACAGAACACTCCGCAAAAATAGCTTTGAGAATTCAGCAGATATTAGCTTTTGAGACAGATATACCAGAAGTAGCAGATCCCCTCGGAGGTTCATTCTTTATAGAAAAACTCACAGATGAGATGGAAGAGAAAATAAGGGCAGAAATGAAAAGAGTTCAAGATTACGGAGGTATGGTGAAGGCGATAAAAGATGGATTTATTCAGTCAATCATACTTTCAGAAGCTTATAAACAGCAAGTTCTTGTGGAGCAAGGTAAGAAGAAAATAATTGGAGTTAATATATTTAGGGAAGAAGATGGTGCATCGGAACACAAGTTTGAGATATTCAGACCTCGTGAGGCAACAGAAAAAGCAAAAAAGCTTCAAGAATTCAAATCTAAAAGAGATATGAGAAAAATTCAAAAGCTACTTGACAACATTTCACGAGCAGCAGAAAAAGGAGAAAATGTAATGCCTTATTTGATTGAAGCACTTGAAAATGGAGCAACCATTGGAGAAACAACAAAAGCTCTGAAAAAAGTATATGGAGAGTTCAAAGAACCAATAGTGATATGAAAATAAAAGCTAAAAATAATGAAATAATGGGGAAAAAGAAATATAAAAATCCACCAATAAATGAATCAATAAATGAAAATTCTGTATCTATCAGAAAAATAAGTAAAATTAGCCAGTTGGAAGCTATATATTCCTTTCATAATCCGGATGAAATAAAAAGATTCCTTTCATCTCATGATTTCATTATTGAGTATCTCTTTGAAGCACATGATCAAATCAGAAGATTCTTCGGTGAGCATATAATTGAAATTCTTTTGGAATATGATAAAGATCCGAATGAAAATTTTGAGGGACTTTTTGTGACTATAAAGACCAATTTATCACCAGCGGAATCTATTGATCTATTAGAAAAATTTGATGAAGAATGGTGGCTGGGAATTGATTTTAAAATCAGATCTAAAATAACCATAATGGTAAGAGCAATATGAGCTTTGACTGGAAATTATATGTCCAATTAGCAGAGGAATTAATAGATTTCTATCGGAGTGAAGCTCTGAAAGAGGCTTGCTTCCGTTCAGCGATAAGCCGTGCATATTATGGTGTATTTTGTATCGCAAGAAATTTCCTTAAAAGCAAGGGCAAAACTATACCACCTATAGATACCCATAAATTCGTTAGAGAACAATTTAAGAGATCCTCGGATATGATAGAAAGAAAAATAGGAGAAAACTTGGCGCGACTATGGAAAGAGAGAAAAGATTCTGATTATGAAGATACAGCAGATATTAACAGAGAAAGAGCAAAAACTGCATGCGAATTAGCTAAAAGGTTATTGCAAGAATTGAAAAGAATAGGAGCTATAAACTGAAACCTCTTTATATCCCGTCAGAATTTATTTACGGTCAAAATTTATTGACCTATTAGAAAAATTTGATTGTAACCTGAAGTTGATTTTAAAAGTGTAAAATTTTTAGTGTTTAGCAAACTTAAAAACCGAAACCTAAACTCAAATTGAAAATTGGTAAAGGTGGTAAGGGAATTGGAACATTTGCTTTTCCTGAAATTTTTATTATCCCTAAAACTTTAATTTCTCCGATAGGTCTTTCAAATGTAAGAGCAAGAAAATGAAGTCCTGCACCTACCGACAGTGCAAAACCCAATCCCCTTTTACCAAATATCCAGTTGTATCTTAAAAGTACCGGAAAACTTATACCTTTCAAAGTACCAATCTCTGCTTCCGCTTTTACTTTTATTATCAAAAGAGTAAACTCTTTTTCAATTCCAACATCTCCTGAAAGGAACCCGGGAGACAAAAGCAAATTAAACCCTTCTGGTGCTTTTCCAGATGGAAATAATCCTAAATCCGGACCAATTCTGAAACCCCTGAAAACTCCAAGAGAAATATATGTAAAGCTTCCACCTATTGATATGTTCTTTGATAGTCCTCTATGATACTCTAAACCGAGTATTCCAAAAGGAGCTTGAAGTATATTTGAGATTATAAGGTTCTTCCTCCATTCCTCTTGATTTTTTATTTCTTCTGCCAACGCTTTCGGAGGGAAAATTGGAGATTGTAGTATGAATATCAAATTTACTAAAATAAGATGAGAAACTGAAAGTCTGGAAAATAAATACGGAAATTTTTCTATAATTTTTTTCATTTTATTTTTTTCCTTCTTCTTTCTTTTTTTCTTTTATTCTATCTTTCTTTTTTCATATTGATTAGAGTTTCAGGAGTGATTTTATGATTTCAGCTACAACTGGGTTCATAAGAGCAATAGCAATAATAGTCAAAATGATAAGAAAATTAAGTTTCATATCACTCTTTTGTATTTGAGATTCAAGCTTTCGTATCTGAGATTCAAGGTCTGCCTTTACTTTATCTATTTTTGCGTCAATCTCAATTTTCAATCTTTCTACTTCTGCTCTAACTTTCCCTATCTCACTCAGAAGTTCGGCTCTTACTCTCT
>Ga0081478_162531_pt1 | contig 19273 bp, 17 predicted proteins | sample OctSprmetagenome_FD_70983 | JGI IMG/M metagenome (GOLD analysis project Ga0081478, IMG submission 70983) | Hot spring and microbial mat streamer communities from Octopus Spring Streamers, Yellowstone National Park, USA - T=80-84 v2 (version 2) | ecosystem: Environmental > Aquatic > Thermal... | reverse complement strand
GTGAGATGGCACCTTTGCAGCCTATCTTCTTGACGACGGCTTGGCAGAACCAATTGGACGCCGAAGCCGTTTCGTCAATCGTCGACGCCGTTATCCCAAAGCCTTGGACGCCGAGAAGTTTGTGGGAGGCATTGCAACAAGCCTTCCACATCCAAAGGGCAGTTCAAAAACTTTGAGGCAGGAGGTGACATGCAGTGAGGCGATTGTTCGTCAGTTTCGTCATCGCACAGGTTTTTGCGGTGGCGGCTGCGGTTATGGCTGAAAACCCCGTCGGGGTCATAACGGAAGTCAAGGGTCAGGTGCAAATCAAGCGCGCCGGGAAAAGCGCGTGGCTACCTGCGAGGGTGAACATGCCCGTTTACGCGGGCGATGTCTTGAGGACTGGCTCAAACGGCAAGGTTGTAGTTTGGACGCCGACGGGTCGGGCTCAAACCCTCGGTCCGAAAAAGACGGTCAGCATAAACCCTGTTAGGGGCACTCGCGATTCTCTTTGGCGCGAAGTTTGGGGTTCGTTCGTCAACCGAATGAAATCCAACTTCTCCGACGAAAACTTGGCGACGGTTGCTGCTGCCCGCGCCTCAATTTCGCTTCCCGCCAAAAACCAATTGGTCTTGCTTTCGCCCCGAAACACCAAAGTCCTTGAAGAGCGACCAACTTTCGTGTGGACGGAGGTTGAAAACGCCAAAGGCTATCGTGTGACGGTAGGCTTCTTTGATGATGACAAGCGGGTTTGGGAAACTGTGGTGAGCCAAAATTCGCTGCATTATCCGAGCGATGCCCCAGAACTCAAGCCCGGACGGGTTTACATTTGGCAAGTGGAAGCGATCGGAGTCCCTAACGCCAAAGAGAGCGCATGGTTCGTCGTCCTGCATCCAGCGGAAGCCCGAGACATCAAATTCGCCCTTCAACAACTAAGGAGCAAAGCGCCAGATTTCATCGCTTACAGTCTCGCAGCAGCCAGTTTCTTGGAGTCACGCGGTTGCTATTCGGAAGCCATCTCAATCTTGAAAACTGCCTTGAAGCGGTTCCCGAATCAGCCCGAGCCGAAGGTCTTGTTGGCAAACCTTTACGAGACCATTGGGCTTTCCGAACACGCTCAGCAAGCGAGGGCAGAGGCAAGAGTAGGGCTTACCAGCGTTCGCTCTTTGGGTTGGCAAGTGGCTGCGACCCGCTGAGGAATTGTCAAGAACAAGTGCATCGCCTTGCCTTTAGCCAATTGACTGGAGGGTTCGGTTCTTGCCGTGCCGTAAATTTTCGGTCGGGCAGGAGCCTGACCCTCCAGTCTAACCTGAGACCCAAACTGGTTCGGGCAGTTGTCGCTCTATCTCTGCTATCCTGTAACCGAACCCGCTACCTTTCACCGTGCTCCAGTCAACGCATCCATTTTGGCGACGATATAAGCCGGGATGAACTTTCGCCTCGGGCTCAGATGCTTGCGGGTAGAATTGCATCGCGTTTGCTTCAACTCCCATGATTGTTCCAGAGTAAGCAGCGAGCAGGACATGGGGGATGAGAGCAAGCATTGGGTTTGTCAAGTCTTGAACCATGAGCAACACTCCATGCGCTTTCGCCCAAGCCTGCATGAGCAGTGCGCCGGTTTGGGTCTTGCAAGTTTTCAAAGCCACGCCTGTCCAGCCCAGTTTCCGCCCCATCCGAACGAATTTCCAATCGTGAGCGCTTTCGTCCATGAAAAGTGGCTTCCTCGCCGCGATGGTTCGGACATCTACTGGATAGGCTTCAAGGTCGTAGGGGAAGGGTTGCTCAATGTAAAGCAGCATCTGCCACAGGCGCGGATGCTCAATCATAAGTTTGTCAAGGAACTCAACGACATACTCGGGGTCGGTGACGGTGCAGTTGAAGTCAGCCGTTAGCCAAAGGACATCGTGTTGCACTGCAATTTGCCCCACTCTGACGAAGCGTTCATAGTCCCAGTCAAAATCCGTGCCAGAGAGTTTCACCTTCAAGCACTTCAACCCGTCGCGCAAAATCCAGTCGCGAAGCAGAACAGGGTAACCGTCGTCGGGTTCATCTCCTGTCAAGTCCTCTTCTGTTAACGGGTCTTTCGCTCCAACGAGGTGCCAAACAGGCAACTTGCGGGGTGGGTCGGGGAGCAAAAAATCGGCGGGATACTTGTCGCGAAAACTGACGCTTTCGTCGTCGGGTTCAAGGTAGGCGCTTAAATCGTGTCGCATCAACGGTGGACGGTAGGTTTCGTAAACGGGGAGTCCAAGCAAATTGCCGTAGGCGTCATGGAGCGCTATATCAAACGGAGAATTGCAGATGAGGGCTGCAAGGTATGGCATCGGTTCGCGCCCTGCTCTTTCTTCGTTGATTTGCGACAGAAGCGCAGGCAAGACTTGTCTGAGGAATTCGTGCCCAACTTCAAAAGCGTGCCCACTTTCGTCAAACTCGCTCCATGCTTTTGCCAGTCTCAAGCAAAAGTCCTTCATGGTTTCAAGCCGTTCGGAGTAGGAAAGCGTCTCACTTGCCCAACCCCATTGGGCGATGAGAGGCGTTTCGCCCCAACCCTCAGTTTGTTTGCCGCTTTCGTCGGCAACTGTAATCTTCACGCGACAGCAAACGACTTCTGTCACGGTTTCCTTCCCAAATTTCAACGGCATCCGCATCTGGATTGGCAGGAAGTAAACGATAGTGCCGATTGGCTTTGCCTTAATGCCCATTTCTCCTCCCCTCCGCAACAAAATATGCTGCGTGCCTCAAACCGTTGACACCCCAAAATTTTCTCGTTAAACTGCAAATGTCGGTCGCTCATTGGTCGCTTAATAGCGACGGTGGGCGATGGGAGAATGGCTGGTGCTTGCTCGGGCTTGCGTCCTCCCGACGCAAGGTCCCGACGAGTGCCGGTCAAACAAAAGGATGGGAGGACGCAAGCCGTGCCGGTAGGTCGTGTCAAGTGGTTCAATGACCAGAAGGGCTATGGTTTCATTGAGCAGGAGAACGGCGAGGATGTCTTCGTGCACTACACCGCAATCCAAGGGCGGGGGTATCGCTCGCTGAAGGAAGGTCAAATTGTCCAGTTTGACATCGAGCGAACCCCGAAAGGTTTAAGAGCGGCGAATGTCCGCGTAATCGGTGAGGAACCAGGGCGAAAATTGACCTTCTGACGAAGCAACTTTCGAACGCCTTTCCTTTAATCCGGAGTTCACCAAGAGCAACGGAGTGATTGGGATGCTGAGGAAAGTGCGGCTGGTAGTCTTTTGTTTGCCATTGCTGCTTGTAGGCTGCGTTGAAGTTGAGATGCAGGTTAGCAGCCTCGGCAAAATCACCCAAACCTTCACTGCAACGGTCTCCCAACGAGCAGCCGATGTCCTCAAGGCTGCAGCCCAAAACTACTTGGGTCGCAACTGGCGCATCTCTGTTGAACGCAAAGGCGAGATGAACATCGTTCAGGTCTGGAGAACTTACTCGTCCAGACCTGAGACCAAACCTATGCCCGGAGCGACCGTTGAATTCCGACGGCGAAACGGTTGGTTTCGCGCAACTTACGAATTGAGGGTCCGTTACGAACCTGCTGAGTTGTTCCAGACGAGAGACGAAGAAGTCGTGGCTGCCAATAGGAAAGTGACTGTCAGAATCTACATGCCCGGGCGAATATTGCCTGAGCGGTCGAATGTTGCGTCCGTTGAGGGCAACACGGCTGAGTTGAACTTAGACCCACTCAGCCGAACCGAAGTGAGGGTAGTTGCTGTTGGCTTCATCTGGTGGCGGATTGGCTTGTTGCTTTTGATTCTGGCTGCCTTAGTGTGGCTTATCGCTCCTTACATCCCTCGAATAGTCGAGAGGATGCGAAGACCGACTGTCAAGGTGGTTCAGCGGTGACGCTCCATGCTGGTTGACACTCACGCCCACCTCAATCACCCACAGTTCGCTGATGACTGGAAGGAAGCATTAAAGCGCGCAAAATCGGTTGGCGTTGAAGTGGTGATCAATGTCGGCTACGACATCCCTTCCAGCGAAAGGGCTGTTACCCAATGCTCCGATGCGCCACCTGACGGCTCAGCAATTTTCGCCTCAATTGCTGTCCACCCTCATGAGGCGAAGAACTGGAACAAGGATGCAGCCAACACATTGGCTCTCTTAGCCCGAGACCCTTCAGTCATCGCCATCGGCGAGATAGGGCTTGACTTTCATTACGACTTTTCGCCCAGGCAGGAGCAATTTCGCGCCTTCGAAGAACAGTTGGAATTAGCGTGGCAGTTGAATTTTCCGGTCATCCTGCACATTCGCGAAGCCCATCCTGACGCATTGGCGGTTGTCAAAAATTTCGGTAAATCCCTGCGAGGTGTGGCTCATTGCTTCACAGGGACTTGGGATGAAGCGAAGGCTTGGCTTGATTTGGGCTTCTACATCGGCATCACCGGAATTGTCACTTTCGAAAGAAAGTCGGAAAGCGTCAAAGAAGTGGCGGCAAAGACGCCTTTGGATCGCTTGTTGATAGAAACCGATGCCCCTTACCTTGCCCCTGTGCCACATCGAGGCAAGCGAAACGAGCCTGCATTTTTGCCCATCATCGCTGAGTTCGTCGCAGGGTTGAAAGGAATCCCGGTAAAGCAACTGGTTGAAACAACTTGGCAGAACGCAAACGCCCTTTTCGGGCTTGAGGCGAGGTTGACACGAAACTTTTCAAGCCACGAAAGGTCTAACAAAACGGAAAACGGCGACGCTGCTTGACAATTTCGGCAGCGTCGCTAAAATTAAAGCACCGCCACGCGGTTGGACCGAGGTGGCGGTGCGCGAAGGCAAAAATCCGCCGCATCATGCGGCAGAGCAAGGAGGGGTTGTCAAATGAGGAAGGTTGTTTGGTTTCACTTCCTCGCAGGAGCTGCCCTTGCGCTCAGCGTGATGGGTGTCAAGCCCGCTGCAGCGCAGGAAGTGCCCAAAGATGTCCCAATCACCCACTGGGCGTATGATGCAATCCGCGAGTTGGCTCGCCTCGGCATCATTGAGGGCTACCCGGATGGCACCTTCAAGGGAAAGCAGCCTATGACCCGTTACGAGTTTGCTATCGCTGTCTATCGGCTGCTTGAAGCCATCCGGACAAAGCCCGAAATCCGGGAATTGCTCCGCGGTCCCGCTGGTCCACAAGGTCCGCAGGGTCCTCAGGGTCCGCAAGGTCCCGCTGGTCCTCAAGGTCCGCCCGGTCCTCAGGGTCCGCAAGGTCCCGCTGGTCCGCAAGGTCCGCAGGGTCCTCCCGGTCCTGAAGGCAAGGTTGACTATGAGCGAGTCAGCGCCATCGTTAGTGACCTGTTGAAGGAGTTCCGAGCCGACTTGGAGCGACTTGGCGCTCGCGTCGACGAACTGGAAGCCCGAATTAAGGAACTCGAAGAGAAGAAGCCTGCTGAAGGTTTGCCCATTAGCATCGACTTCAAGCATGTCCAAGACATTGACAGCACTCGCAGCCGCGACGCTGATGAACTGAACTGGTCTGACCGCTCCTTTTACTTGCGAGCCGACATAGCAATCGAGCGACAAATTGACGAGAACTGGAAGGCTTCGTTAAAGTTAATCTGGGTTTCCGGTGCCGCTGCGGCTGCTCCTCCTGTTGCTCCTGTCCCACGAACAACCGGTGGTAATCTTGCCGTCAGGGAACTCAACCTGCAAGGCAAAGTTGACCTTCCCATCCTCGGTGAGAGTGATGTTACCCTCGGTCGCCAATTCGTCAAGTTCGGTTATGGCTTCCTGTTAGACACCGACTTCGCTGCCGTTGATGGCGTCCGAGTTGATGCCAAAAGGTTGGGGCTCGACTGGACATTTGTCGGCGCTGACATTCCTACCGGCAACGCTTTCACCGACTACTATCCCGGTGGCACTGACGGCATGTTCGGTATCCGCATCAGCAGGGGCTTCTTGGGTGAAGACAGGCTTAAAATTGGACTGAACGGGCTCTTCACCGGTGAAAGGAATTACAGGGCGTATGGCGCTGACTTAACTTTCAGACTCCTGGCTGGCAGCGTTCTCCCCGAAATCCGAGCCGAGTGGGTTCGCAGCCTCCGCAACCCTGCTGGTGCCCGATCTCGCGGCAATGCCTTCTATATTGAAGCCGACATCCTCAAGACCGACCGAATCGACCTCGTTGCCAGTTACACCGATACATCTTCCGACTTCGCTGGGCATGCAGTTACTGTCTACAACCCCTTCTTCATCACGACAACGGAGCGGCTCTTCCTGCGCCCAGTTGCCTTCGGCGCAATTGCGGGCGCTTCGGTCCTTACTGATAAGGTCATTGACCTGAAGGCTGACCTGAAGGTCTTCGGCAAGAGCCCCATCTCCCTCCGCTTGTTCACTGGCGATGACCAGAATGGCAACGATTTCGGAGATGTCTTCACCATCGCCTATCGCGGCTGGAAGATCGGTCGCGTCGCGCTGGATGTCGTCTACGGAAACAAGACCAGGGGCGACACCCCAGTTAAGCAGCAGTATGTTGGAGTTGCATTCAGCACCTCCTTCTAACCTGAGGTCGTAAACCAGAAACCAAGCCGCCCCAGCGATTGCTGGGGCGGTTTTCGTTTTTGCATTTGAGTGTGGAACCCTTTCACTTGCTCCATTCAACCGTCAAAGTTGAAGGCGTCTGGACACCTTCAAGGACGAACCTTCCCCACCGGTCGGGAGCGAGTCGTCTCCTTTGCGTTGCGCCGTTTTGCTCAATGACGGCTTGCAAGTTCTTGGTATTTGATGGCAACCAAAATCGGACATTCACCTTCCCTCCCAAAGCGTTTCCCAACCGCAATTTCAAGGAGTCCTTGCCTCTTGCTTCCGTCGTCACTTCAACGGGAGGGGACAAATCAGCGATAGGTTGCAAGAAAGCCCAATCGTGAGGGTGAAGGGTTAGCGTTATTTCCTGAACCAATGGCAAAGTGCTGGTCGGTCGCGTCGTCGCATTTGTCAAGGCATAGAAAACAGGCGTTCGCCAAAGCAACCTCACCGGCTGTGGGGCATCAGTCGGGTTGATGACCAAAATCCCTTTGTCCATCGCGCTCATCCAGACACTGGGGACAAAACTCCCGATAACCCTCAGCGCTGAACCGCGTTCAATCAACGAACCGTGAAACAAGTCAAACCCTATATCCCTCGGCGACCAAAGCGTCCACAGGAAGGTTGATGCGAAAACGGCGTAACCTCGCCCATAGGAATTGATGAGAACTGCAGCCCGTTCAGGGATTCCGGGAAGCACACGGACTTCGCCGCCTTGCTTGACAAACCTCTTGCCCGTCCTCGCAACCGTCAGCAGCGCCCAATAGTGAGCCCGGGCGGCTGGCATCAAACCCAGAACTGGTCCAAACGCCCCAATTTGGTTGCCAATTTCAAATCCTTCGGGGATGTTGGGGAAAAGGGGATGCGGGCGAACGACAACCATGTTTGTCCTCACGCTCGGTCCGACCACCAACCGCCTTATAACTGTCAAGCCGAACAATTCTCGCAAAGTTGGTGGGAAGGTTTGGAAAGGTGCCTCTGCTTGGAATGCGCCCAAACCCAAGTCGGCAACGACTATACCACCACTGGCGACAAAATTTGCCAAATTGGCTTGCATCGCTGGCTCCAAATAAGCCGCTACGGGAGCAAACAAAACCCTGTAGCGGCTCAAAATCTCTGGCGTCAACTCAAAAGGCGTAATTGCATCCACAGTGCCCCAAGCGTTGAAGCGAAGGGAGAAGAAGAGCGACGCAGGTTCGTCCCAAGTCAGCCTCAGAGGTTGAGTTTGAGCGCCGGGCAAAAGTGCGAAACCGTAAAGCGGAAAGCCTTGAGCGTCCAAAGTCCCTTCGCCGAAGGGGGTGTAAAGGATAGCGGTGCGGGTGATTGGTGAAGCGTTTTCAGGGACTTCGCTTTGAACCCGGCTTATCAAAGCAGCCAAATTTTCCCGAACGGCGGGTAAGTCGTTAATTGCTGACCAGTCATTGAAGACGACGCCTCTCGCTCCCATAGCAATCGCTGCCATTGACCAACGAATCAACGCTTCAGGCAAAATGACGCGACCGTCCTTCAAACGAGTTGTGAGCATTGGGATGACAATGAACCTTCCTCCTCGTCGGGCAATAGCGACGGCGTGGCAATTGTGAGCCAGCCAATCCGCTTCCGCCCGTTCAGGCGAGATGGAGGGGATGATGCCTTGGTAATCGGACGGGACAACAGCGAGGCTGCGGTATGTCGTCAACGGACCGGCAAAAAGCAAGTGCTGGGGATTAGGGTCGCGCCTACGAACTTCTTGCGCCCACAAAGTCAACAAGTTGTGCAAAGTCGTCCAGCGGTAAAGGGCAGCGTCCAAAGAAGGTCGCCCATATTGCAAAGGCGATTGTTGGTCATCTGCTTGCATCGCAACTGCCTGCGGGACGAGCCACGAGTTTACGGGCAGTTGCCACGACTTACTCAATTGCTCCAAACTCTGGTAGCGTCCCTGAAGGAAAAGGGCGAAACCCTCATCATCGTAACTCACAACTTCGTCAACTTCACGACCGAGAGCGTAGCCGAGAAGATATGGGCGTTGACGAAAGTGCGGGATCACGGCATCCAACCAGCGGCGCAACCAGACCAAATAAGCAGGGTCATGAGGCGCGCACCGAAAAGTCTGCCTCAACATCGGTGGCGGGCGCAAATCCAGAACGAGGATGTAGGGAACTTTCATCCTGTCAGCCTCGTCAAGCAAAGCGTCGTAATCGCTGAAATCGCCATCCATGCGATAATTGATTTGCACCCAAAGCACCGTCATTCCTGCTTTGCGGTATGAGTCCAATTCTTCGGTCGTGCGAAGACCCTCAGCAGCGAAAAACCAAATCGGCGTATGACTTGCCGCTTTCGTTGCCAGAATGAGGACGAGCAATAAACACCATCGCCACATCCACCATCACCGTCACAAAATGTAGTGCTGGATAGCGTAAAAGCGCTGACCATACAAAGTTTAGGCTCGCAGGTGATTGGTGTCATGTTGGTGCAAGAGAGGGTCGTCCCGACAGAAATTGACAAGTGGCTTAAATTGCCTTGGGACGGAGTTGTGGTGCATTACCACGAGATCGGCTTGAAAGGGGGCAACAGGAAAACTTTTACGAGAGCACTGTTCAGAAACTTGCAGCGAGCCTTAAGCCAATTTGGCGCTGAAGTGCACGAACTTTTTGACCGCCTTCTTGTGAAGATGGAAAGCGACCGACTGGCTGATGCCCTTTTAGCGGCGGCAAGAGTCTTTGGCGTCGCTTACACCGCACCTGTTAGGCTCTTGCCTCGCTCCGTTGAAGCGATGGTTGACGCTGCTGTCCAAACTTACACCGCTCTCGCTTTAGGCAAAGAAACTTTTGCCGTCCGCGTTCGCAGGGTTGACAAATCTTTTCCGCTCACTTCTCATGAGTTGGAACGAATAGTGGGTCAACAAGTTGTAGCGGCTACTGGAGCACCCGTTAACTTGAACGCTCCTGACATTCTGCTTTCGTTCCGCGTTTACCAAGACTGCATCTACCAAGTCGGACCAAAAGTTCAAGGCGTTGGTGGGTTGCCCGTTGGAGTGACGGGGAAAGTTTTGGCTCTCATCTCAGGTGGCATTGATTCATCCGTCGCTGCTTGGTTGATGATGAAACGAGGTTGCTTCGTTGATTTCGTTCACTTTCACGCCTTCCCAAGCAACGATGAGGCCGTTGCGGAGAAAGTCCCGAAGTTGGTTGAAAGGCTCGTCATTCCACAAGGTGTGACCTGCCGCTTATTCCTCGTCCCATATCACACATTCCAGTTAGCCCTGCTCACAAGCAAAGTCCCACCGAAGTTGGAGTTGGTGCTTTTCCGGCGCTTCATGGTAAAGGTGGCAAACCGAATCGCGAAAGATTACGGGCTTCAAGCCATCGTCACTGGCGATAACCTGAATCAAGTCGCTTCACAAACTCTGGAAAACCTCTCGGTTTTGGACAACGCATCCGATTTGCCCATCTTCCGTCCGCTCTTGACCTACGACAAGCAAGAGATTATCGCCCTCGCTCGACAAATCGGCACATACGAGTTGTCAATTCAACCATACAAAGATTGCTGCTCTTTGATTGCCCGCCATCCCAAAACGAGGGCGAAACTGAGGGAAGTGCTTGAGGCGGAAAGCGTCCTGCCGATTGAGCAACTCATCTCCCGCTCGCTTTCCGAAATGTCCATCATAACCGTTGGCGACCAGTCGGTTGAAGGACCGTCAAAAGCAGTTGTGGGCAGCGCTGAAGAGTGATGCTTATGGGTTGCAAGGCTCTGGTTTTACGAGAACCCTGCAAGGCTTTACAACTTGCCGGGCATGAAGAGGTGAACAGGAGCGGGTGAGCGAGCCATGCCGAAAACTCTCAAGCCACTTTTGGGCATGGTGCTTTTGGCGTTGTTGGAGGTAACCGCTTTGTGCTCCCGCCCAAATTGGAGCAGTTACCAAGTCATCATTTGGAGCACTGACCCAGTTGCTCAGGACATCGCTTTGTGGTTTCAGCGGCTTCGTGAGTTGGAATTCACTGCCGAGCAGTGTTACCGAGGGCGCGACCCAATCTCGTTCGTTCAACACAAATTCGGCTTCTATGTCGAAAACCTCGTCCCTCAACTCGCTTTCCATCACAACCGGCGCAAACTCTACGAAGAGGACTTTCGCAACTACACTCAAACTCGCGACAGAAAATTCTTGGTGCGCAAGCCGTGTTTTGATGACCCATCCTTTTGGGACGAGATTGAGAAGTATCTGAGCGACATGGTTAGGCGATATGCCCCTTTCCGCCCCTTGCTCTACAACCTTCAGGACGAGCCATCGATCGGCGCTTACGCTTCGCCGATGGACTATTGCTTTTGCGAGCACACGCTTAAAGCGTTTCATGAGTGGCTTAAAACCCAATACCGCTCGCTTGAAGCGCTGAACCGAGAATGGGAAACGAGTTTCAGGTCATGGGATGAGGTCATGCCGATGACGACCTATGAAATCAAAGCGAGGGAGCGAGAGGCACTAAAGTTCGGTCGTCCGGAAAATTATGCTCCTTGGGCAGACCACAGAGCCTTCATGGACTTTTCCTTCGCGCAAGCGATAGCGAGGATTAGGCAACTCATCCGCCAAATTGACAAGGATGCGTTGGTTGGATTGGAAGGGACTCAAATGCCAAATGCGTGGGGCGGATATGACTTGTGGAGGTTGTCGCAAGTCATTGATTGGGTAGAGCCTTACGACATCTGTAACAGCCGCGAAATTTTCCGCTCGTTCATGCCCAAGGACGCTCCAATCCTTTCAACCTTCTTCGGGACGGACTACGAGAGAATAAAGTTTCGGCTTTGGTGGCTGCTTTTGCACGGCGACAAAGGTTGCATTGTTTGGGACGATGAAAAGAGTCGGTGCATTGACAAAAGCAAATAAGATTTGCCGCCGACGGAGCGCGGTAAAAGGCTGGCTGCTGTCTTTAGGGAAATCAAAGCAGTCGCCCCGCTGATTTTCCAACTTGAACCGATAATCGACCCAATTGCCATCCACTATTCCCAAGCCAGCATTCGCGCCCACTGGATGTTTGACTCGCGAGAGGACGGTGATACTTGGACGAGGCGCTTCTCATCCTACGAAGCAGTCCACTCAAGGTTCGCAAAGGCAAGGGATGCTTTCGTTCGGGTCGTGGAGGATTTGGGCTTCCAATTTTCGTTCGTTTCGTATGAGCAAATTGAGCGGGGCGAACTCTTGAGCCGAAAGTTTAAGGTCTTGCTCCTTCCACAATCGGTCGCTATGTCGGCGAGGGAATGCGAGCAAATCAGGGCATTCGTGCGAGCCGGCGGTGTCGTCATCGCTGACAACATGACCGCAACGATGGACGAACACTGCAAGAGGTTACCGCAAGGTCAGTTGGACGATTTGTTCGGCATCCGACGGAAAAGCGTAGGTTGGTCACCCAAACCGGAAGGCGGAGAAGTTCAGGTAGCGGGCGAAACGATTTCGGTCTATGAACCTGACATCGCTGTTACGAATGGCAAGCCCATGTTTCACACGAAAGCGCCCGCAGTAATTGTCAACAGGCTTGGGAAAGGCGTTGCGGTTTAACTCAATTTGGACATGCGCGATTACGGCGAGTTGAGGCTCCAACTGCCGAGGGGAAAGGGGCATCGCAAGTTGATGCGCCAGTTGCTCAAGATGGCTGGCTTAGAACCAGCAGTGAAAGTCGTGAACGCTAAAACGGGACAAGAGGTTGCGTGCGTTGAAGTGTGGCGATACAAGGGCAGGAACGCAGATTATGTGGCTTTGATTCGCAACCCAGAATTTCGCATTAGCGAACTCGGGCAAGTCGGGTTACTCGGCGAGCGAGGCGATTGAGAGGGCGGAACGGGTTCGAGTCACTTTCCCTTTTAAGGCGCGCATTCGCAACATTTTGACCGGTCGCAACTTCGGTGTGACCAATGTCGTCGTTGACACGCTTGAGCCTTGGGCGCCGTTGATTTTTGAACTCCGCAAGGGGGAATGAGGGATGGCAGAGAAGAAGGCAAGGATTGGGTTTGTCGGTTGCGGCGGACACGCCACTTCTGCCCTTTATCCGACCCTTCACGGAATCCCGCAAATTGAACTCGTTGCAGTCTGCGACCTCAAGGAGGAACTTGCCAAAAGGAACGCCCGTCTCTTCGGTGCACTGCGCTGGTATACCGATGTCAGGGAGATGCTTGAGAAAGAGGACCTGGATGGTGTCATCATTGTCGGTCCACCACAAATGCATGTTGAGGTCGGGAAGATTTGCCTTGACGCTGGCAAGCCAATCTTCGTGGAAAAACCGTCAGCAATTTCCTACGAAGAGGCGCTCTCGCTGGCTTGCTACGCCGAGGAACGAGGCTTATGGGGAGCGGTGGCTTACATGAAGCGTTATGCTGTGGGCTATCGGATGGAGAAGCAAATTGCAGCGTCTTCAGAATTTGGCGGCATCCATTTCCTGCAAATTGAGTTCTCGAACGGACCTTACCCTGCAATTTGGGGCATTGATGACCCAGCAAAAGCCTTCCTGATCGGGCAAGCGGTCCACCTTTTCAACCTCGCCAGATTCTTTTGCGGTGAGATTGCGGAGGTCTATGCGAAACTTTACCGCTTGACCGAAAACATGTTCGCCTACGCCATCGTTGGCAAGTTTCAAAGCGGCGTTCCGTTCGTGATGAACCTCAACTCCCTTGAGGCGAAGGATTGGAAAATTCGCGAAAGGCTTTGCCTTTCGGGGAACGGTTGCTGGCTTGAAGTTGTTGACATGCTCCACTTGCGCTACCGACCGAAAGAGTTGATGCTGCCTGAATTCAAAGTCGGAGGCAGAACCCAAACACTGACATGGAGTCCGGAATGGACAGAACTTTTGGCTACAAAGGCTGAAGGTGCTTTCGGGTATCAGGGCGAAATAGAAGCGTTCGCAAAGGCTTGTTTGGGAGAAGGTGAACCCGCAAGCACCCTTTGGGACGGCGCAAAAGACCTTCAAGTAGCCGAGGCTGTTTGGGAAAGCGCAAACTCCAACAAAGCAGTGCAAATCACCGTTTAAAGGCTGTCAATCAGGGCAATTGTGGCGACAGTTGTCTCCGCCAAGCGTTAGGTTCGGATTCGCACCAAATTTTTGCGAACCTTCAACCCTTCCGCCCGCTCGGCGATGGCGTTGCACAGCCCCGAAAAGATAAGGGCATGCAACGGCAGTAGGGCATACCAGTAGAACAAGCCGAGCAAACCAAGCGGCTCAAAGACTGACGCTTGAACGAGCACGCTTTCGTTTTCGCTTTTAGGGACGATGCGGAACTGCAACCACCCTTCGCCGGGCAAACGCATCTCCGCTTTCAGGCGCAACAGTTTCGGTGGCTCTACGGCTTCCACGCGCCAGAAATCAACGGTGTCGCCGACTTTCAAAGGGCGGTCAGGGCGACCGCGCCGCATCCCGACGCCTCCGATCAACGCATCCAGCAAACCCCGCAGTTGCCATAAAATGTCGGCGTAAAGCCAACCCGTCTCGCCACCTAATTGGCTGACGACAGAGAAAACTGTTTCTGCATCGGCAGCGACAGAACGCTTTCGGATTTCCACGATGCGCCCTTGCTCCCAACGCATTCCCACTCGTTCCCAATCGCCGCCGACCGCTTGCCAAAAGCCTTCGGGATTGCCTTCCAACCCGTAGCCTTTGATCGCCCGCAGCATCGCTCGTCGCCACGACATCGGGCGAATTTCGGGAAAGAGCCGTAAGGCAGGTTCGTGGCGAAGGACGAGCAAATCGTTGCGCAACCCTTCAATGAGCGGGCGGGCGACGGAAGCGGGCAAGGGCGTGACCAACCCGACCCAATAGGACGCCAGTTCGGGCGTGAAGACGGGAACGACAATCATGAACCGACGCAACCGTCGCAACTCAGCGTAATAGCGCATCATCGCTAAGTAGTCGGCGACATCAGGGCTTCCAATTTCCACGATTTCATCTGTCGGAGGCAACTTCAAGGCTGCCGTCAGGTAAGCGATGACATCGCTGATAGCGATGGGTTGCAGTTGAGTGCGCACCCAACGAGGGCAAATCATCACGGGCAACCGCTCTGTCAAGTAACGCACCATCTCAAAGGAAAGGCTACCTGAGCCGATAATGACTGCCGACCGAAACTCCAAGACAGGCACGCCGCCAGCCCGCAACCTTCGCCCAGTTTCGTGACGACTGCGCAAATGGCGTGACAATTTTGCCCGTTCGTCGCCCAACCCGCCGAGATAAACGATTTGGCGGACGCGTTGTTGGTGGGCAATATGCCCGAATTGCTCGGCGATTAAGGCATCGCGCCGTTCAAAATCTTTCGCCGACAGGCTGTGCACCAAGTAAAAGGCAGCGCTGACACCCTTCAAGGCAGCCCGCACCGCTTCGGCGTTTTCCACATCGCCCTCCACTATCTCCACCTGCGATGCCCACGCAAAGGGACGCAATTTGCCCTTGTTTCGCACTAAACAGCGCACTTTGTAACCTTGCGCCAACAAAGCAGGCACAAGGTGGCTACCGACATAGCCCGTAGCACCCGTCACCAAAACGCGCATCGTTCATCACCGTCCCAATCGAAGGAATGGCAACCCTTGCTCCTTGCCTTTCGCTTCCACCATGACATCGGCGTCCCGACCGTCCAATGCTTCCATCAACTGGCGGAAGTCGTCGGGGTGAACGCTAAAGGCGTGAGCGCCCAAGCGCTTCGTCGGGTCTTGACTTGAAAGATGCACTTTCGGGCGCCGATCGCCCCAAGTCGGCAAGGCTTCGTCCAACGCCTTGCGCAGCGACCAACCGTCGGGATTTAAGGCGTGGTGAAGGGTGTCCACGATGACGGGCACGCCCAACCGTTCGGCGACTTGGAGCACATCCCGCACCGTCCAAAACCGTTCGTCGTTTTCCAGCGCCAAAAATTTCAGGATGTCCTTTTCGCCCTTCAAAGCGCGGACGAAGCGACGCATCGCTGCGTTTCGGTCACCGTAAACGCCACCTAAATGCAACACCAAAACGCCATCGTCAGCATTCAGCAATTGCAACACGGTGGCGCTGTAACGCAACTCCGCCAGCGACCGTTCCACCACATCCCGCGACGGGCTGGCAGGGTTGACAAATTGACCTGGGTGCATGGAAAGGCGAATGCCCAAGCCTTTGGCGAGTTCGCCCAAACGACGCAATTCCGTTTCGTGTTCTTTCGCCCAATCGTAAGGAAAGACGGGATGCGAGGCGAAAGGGATGAGGTGTTGACCGACGCGCAACAATGCCCAACCGTTGTCAGCGTTCCAACGAAGCATCCGCTCCAGATCGGCGAAGTTGTGGGCGATGACATGGCGCAACTTTTCACCGTCCCGCAATGACGCAAAACGAAGGGTGTGGTTGGTGGAGGCGCTGATGGTCAAGTTCTGGCAGGGATAACCAAAACGCAAATTGGGCGGGGCGGAGAACACTTCGGTCTTGCGCCGCTTGTGCAAGACAAGGGTTGCCGTCATGGCAGTCGTCCACCTTTCATTGCCGACGGGCGATTTCCAAGACTTCGGGAGGCGGTTCAACGAGAGCACCTTCTATGATGCGCTGCGCCACTTCATCGGGCGAAAAGGCACGCTTAGGTGGACCACCGAAAACTGACCAAAGATTCGTCGCAACTTCAGGCAACCGCACGAGGGTTAAACGAACGCCACTCTGTCGCATTTCCCGTCGCGCCACTGCAAGCATCATCTCCAACGCTGCTTTGCTGGCAGCGTAAACTGAAAGCCCATTCACCCGAACGAAGTCAAGATAGACGCCGAGGAAAATCGCTTGAGCGGGCGAGTTCCATTGAGCGTGCTTGAGGACGAAAAACGCTCCTGTCAAGTTCGCCGCCATCACCCGCTCCCATTCGGCGAGGGACATCTCCCGCAAGTTTACCCGCACAACGGCGCCAGCAGCGTAAACGAGCAAGTCCAACGCACCGACGGTCATCATCAGTTGTCTCACTTGCTCTTCGTCGCTCAATTCGGCGGGAAAGGCGTGGGCGTTGAGTTGGCGGGCGAGTTCGGCAAGTTTTTCAGTGTTGCGACCTGAAAGCCAAAGGGTTGTTGCGCGAGATGCCAAAAGGCGGGCAATCGCCGAACCGATGCCACCTGTCGCACCGATGACCAAAGCCTTCATTCGTCATCCCTCCTTGCGCCACTCATTGTCAGCGCTGGCGCCGCCTTTGTGGGAAGGGAAATGCCCAAATCGTGCAAGATGGCAGACGCCACCCGCATTCCCGCTATCGCAACGGCAGCCGTTGATTGACCGGGAAAAACGCTGTCTCCGACGATCCAAATGCCATCAGAGATGCGAGGGCGGACGGTGCGGAAGAGGGAAGTTTGCGGGAAACCACCGACCCAACCGAAAGGGCGACGGGTGTATCGCTGAAAAGTCAAGGGCGTGCCCGGCAAAGCAACTCGGAGAGCATCTCGCAGGTAGGGAAGCAAGCGTTCGGCAGCCTTCAACATCCGCTCAGTGTAATCGGCTTTGAGCCGCTCATAAGTCGCTTTGCCATCCTTCCATGCCTGCCACCATTGAGGCAAGCGGGTATGGGTGCTGAGGGTGAGGGCGCGAAAACCTTTGGGTGCTCGCGTTTCATCCCATTCGGGACTGACGGACAAGAACACGCTGTTGCCTTCCGCCAACGGTTCAGCGCAAAGGATTTGGTGATGCGTCGCAAAATCGGGCGGGAAAATCTTTTCGTCCACGCCGAGATAAAGCGTGAAAGCGCCCCAACCGTCGTCAGGGTAGGGAAGGATGCGTTGAAGCCATTGAGGTGCCGCTTCGCCTAACAGTTGCGCCAACGCATACGGTGTCACATTTGCCACGATGATGTCAGCAGGCAGAAAGTCGCCACCTTCCGTCTCCACGCCTATGGGCTTGCCGTCGTTCATGACAAGGCGGTTGGCAGGGCAGTTGCAAAGGATAGTGCCTCCATTGCGGCGAATAGCGTCCGCCAAAGTTTCCGCTAAAGTTCCCATGCCCCCTTTCAAGTGGACAACACCCCGATGAGGAAAGTCCAACGCCGCTGCACCATACAACGCATTGGCTCGTTCGGAAGTGCATTGGGCAGCGATGAGCAGTTGAGCATCCACGAATTGCCGAAGGCGTGGCAAACCTTTGGGCAAATGGTCAGCGACCGTTCGGAATGCATCGGGAAGCAAGCGAAGGCTGGACGGATAAGTTGTCAAGGTGGCGAAAAGGGAGCGAAAGAGCGAGAGGGTTTCTTGGAGCGTTTGAGGCAACCAAGGCGGTAACCGCATCGCCAGCGACCAAAGGACTTCCGCAGCCCGCTCTTGCCATCGCCAAAACGGTTCGGCAATTTCGCCGAACGCTTTCAACCGCTCCCTTCGCCATCGTTCCCTCTCACCCCAACGGACAATGCGAGAACCGTCGGGCAGATGCACAACCATCACAGGTTCAACGGGATGCGCCTCCCAGCAAAGGTCAAGCCATTGCTCCAAGCGCGTCATCGGTCCGTCGGGAGCAAACCCGCCCGCTACCGTTGCCCCCACATCAAAGCGGAAACCGTTCACTTCAAAAGTGCTGGCGCAACCGCCAAGATGCTCGCTGGCTTCCAGCACCGTCACCGATAAGCCCGCTTGAGCCAAAATTGCGCCGACCGTTAACCCGCCGACACCTGCACCAATCACGACGATTTGCACGGTTTCTGCGCCTCCGTTAGGCGAGAAATTTGGCGTTGCGTTGCCTTGCGACGATAAGCAAACAACATCGGCAACCCAAGCCACATCAAAAGCCCGATGAGCAAACGAACGGGATGCCACGAGAAAGCGGCGTCAATTTGGTCAATGACCAGCGTCGTGCCGTCGCTTTGCGGGACGAACCGATGCCGATGAACCCAATGACGGAATGGACCGCAAAGTTGCACATCGGTGAAACCCGTTTCGTCCATCTGAACAATGCGAGCGACCCAACGGATAGGGATAAAGCCAAGCCAAAGGCGAAACGCCACTTCATCGCCCGCTTGCAGCGGGCAAGGTGCCGAAAGCAATTTCACCCGCACGGGAAAAGGAGTGAGGGCGACAAGGTTGTCAGGATTGCGATGGAACGCTGCCACGACGGAAACGGGCGCACAAACAGTGAAAGCATGTCGGAACTTCATCATTGCGTTCGCTTCATGGCTGCGTCCCGCAGCCAACAAGCCAGTCAGAAACCCGAAAAGGCTTGTAGGATGCCAACGATGCCCAACGCTGTCAGCGCTGCCCGTGCTGCCAAAGGCAAGCGTGGAATGCCCAAGCCTGCAGCAATCATCAGCGCGCCACTGATGCCCCGCAGCCATCTTTGCGTGGGCGTGATGTTAGGCTTTAGTCGCACGGTTTGACGCCTCCTCGTTTAATGGGCAGGAGCCGCCCTGCAAGGGACGACCCCTGCCCGCGATGGTGGTCAATTCTCCGGCGGCAGTATCACTTTGTCAATGACATGGATGACGCCGTTGCTCGCCATCACATCTGCCTTGATGACCTTCGCCCCGTCCACGAAAATTTGCCGGCGCTTTTTGGTGATGGTGACCTTTTTGCCCTTCAGCAGGGTTTCCACTTGCGTGCCACTTTTGAGTTTGCGCACATCCGACGAGAGATACTTGCCAGGAACGACATGGTAGAGCAGGATGGAGCGGAGTTTCTCCTTGTTTTCGGGCTGGAGCAATTCGTCCAGCGTGCCTTTGGGCAGTTTGTCAAAGGCGCTATCAGTCGGGGCAAAGACCGTAAACGGACCCTTGCCCTTCAAGGCGTCCACTAATTCAGCAGCCTCTAAGGCTTTTACCAGCGTCTTAAACTGCCCTGCCTTCACGGCGACGGTAGGAATGTCGTCAG
>Ga0081478_169125_pt1 | contig 19566 bp, 23 predicted proteins | sample OctSprmetagenome_FD_70983 | JGI IMG/M metagenome (GOLD analysis project Ga0081478, IMG submission 70983) | Hot spring and microbial mat streamer communities from Octopus Spring Streamers, Yellowstone National Park, USA - T=80-84 v2 (version 2) | ecosystem: Environmental > Aquatic > Thermal... | reverse complement strand
AAAAAAGAAAAATTTTACCTAAACTTGATTTTTGTTTAATAGACAAAAATGTAAATGAAAAATTTAATATTTATAAGGTTAATATTCCCCTTATTCTTCTTATAAAATTTATACTAGAAAAAGTAATAAACATACTTGAAAATCCTATTGAAATTGATCCCCAATTAGACTCGATAGTAAAAAACATGAAAGATTTTGCGGTAAATATATTATTAAAACAACCCGATGAAAGTTTGTTATTGCATATTAATAAAGATATTATTGAAACCATCAATGAAGGATTAAAACGATTTCCAAAACATGAAAACAATATAGATTTACCAGAAATAATTATTAACGAATTATTTAATAAAGTTAAAATAATATTAGGAAAAAAGAGAATAAACAATATAGTAATAGATGAAATATGTCAACCTAATGATAAGTTTGGATTGTCAATTTCACTAAAAAATTTATTTAATAAAACACAAGAAAAAGATGTAACATATATAATATATGATAAACCTAGGACAATTTTATTGGTTAATGAAAAATTAAATATAGGTTTTAAATTATTAACTAGTATAGTATGATACTTGTTTCAAATAAAATTTATAAAAACAAAAATATAACTTCTATTTTAAGAAAAAATGAATTCTATACGGAAAAATCTTTTACTTATAAAAATATTTACGATTTACTTTGGAATTTAAGAATTATTATTAAAGATACACAAGAACGCATAAAAAATTATCATCACAATTCATTTTATCTAATTATTCCAATTAGTATATACAGATTAGATACAATAACAGACATATTGTTACTTCCAAATTCCGTGCAAAATCATTTTATAATTATTCTTAGAAATTTTCAAATTAATGATAACGATAAAAAATTAGGAGATTATACTAAATTAGAAATAATACCTTCAATTTTATTAGAAAATGTAATTAATATGTTACCGCCTTCAACGATTAAAAATACAAAAAATTTTCTTTATGATTCCAAATATATTTATTCTTTTATCAGATTAAATGTATCTGAAATATTGTTTACAACGAAATTTGAAAAGAATATATTTGATATTAAAATAGAAAAAATAATTAATCATTTAACAGAATCCTCTCCATTTTCTATAAAATTCATACTTTATTATATTCCATATGTTGTAAAATCGTAATTTATTCGTTAAAATATTCTAATTTAACATTGTAGATTTTTAAAAAAGAACGAAAATGGTGTTAGTTTTACCTTTTGATTTAGAACATTCATTTCATATATTAGCAAATTCAACTAATTATATTAAAAATAGATTTGGAGAAAGAAGTAGATTTGAAAAATATATATTTTACTATTTACAATATCTAAGAAAACAAATACGAAAAAATTATATATATATTCCAATTTTAAACAAAGAAGATATTAATGATCTACTGATAAAATTAAAAGATTATATAACTATCGAAAAATGTAATATGAGTCCGGGCGAAATTAGAGAATATTTATTACTTGATTTTAATTCTGTTAGAAGAACTTTAATGGTGGATAATAGTAAAATAGATGCACTAAAAAATATTCTATTTAAAATAATAAACTATAATGTACGACAAGATAATTTAGTTAAATTAAACGACATTTTGCTTATTTTATTTAGTGATACTTATTATTATCCAGAAAAAATAACATTTTTAGTTTTTAATAATTTTTATTTTATGATAGAAAACAATATAAATCCAACTAATCCCGAAGATTTACTTGAAATAAGGACACATCTAATTGATATAAATAGTAATTATCTTGTTCTTAAAATAAAAATTGATTATAATACATTTTTGTATTATATTTTTGATTATTTTTTACAGCAATATGAATTTAATGGAATAAATGACGAAAACAATGAAACAATAGAGATATTAAAAGAAAAATGCGAAGAATTTATCTTGCATAACTCTATTAAATTAAATAATGAAAAGGGGTATTGTTTTGAAATCGCAAAACTTATTGACGAATTAAATTTTAAATTAAACCATATTTATTATACTATTCCATATAGAGAAGATTATTGGATACATCTTATAGAAAAAGAAATGATGTTAAATACGAAATCAGAGAAAAAAGTAATGACCAAATTAGATTATCGCGGTTTTAAAGATGAAATCGTATTTGATTTTTATTTTGATTACAATTATTTAACTCCCATTTCTACATATTATTTGAGTGTAATATGATTTTACTTTGCAATATAAATAAATTAAAATTACATTTTAATCTTCAAAACAATTCCGAATTAAAAGATAAAATTTTACTTTTTTCTAATTTAAATATATTGTTTTCTAACAATTTTTTATCCATATCATCAAAATATAGTATTTATTTGGAAAATGTAATTTCAGAACCCGATATTGACAAATTTTTAAATAAGATGTTTGATATTGTAAATGAAAAACATAGAAAAATAAATCAAGATACTTTTGATTTAAATCAATTTTATATTTTATTGCCATTTCATTTACTTTCTAAAAAAATTCAAAATATAATTTTTATTATGAAAAATTTCAATGATTTGCCTAATGATAAACCAATTCAACCAAAACATATTTTATCTATATTAGAAGATATTATTGTTTTAGGAAATAATAATTTTTCTCTTTCATTAAAAAATATTAAACATTTTCTCGATAAAGTAATCGTATTTGATTTAAATGAATATTTTAGTACTGATTTTTACAGAAAAATGATATTTGGTTATAAAATGTATAGAATAAGAATTTTAATCGAAGAAAATGTTAAAATTTGTCAGAAAAGTAATGATAACATAATTTCAATTATTACATATACTTTCAATAATTTACATTATCATAATGATTAGTTAAATTGTATCACATTTTTTGAAAAATGGAGTTATTTTTTGTACTTAACAAAACAAATAAAATTTCTATTCCCAATGATATAATTTCATTTATTCTTAAATTTTCTAATGATTATTTTGTTTCAATAGTAATAACATATTACGGTTCCGTTTATGTCATTGATAAAGATAAAATTTACTTTATAACCAATTTATTTGAAAATGAAAACAAGTATAAAATCAAAATTAAATATCAAAATTCAATTTTAAAAATAGAAGATCACTACGCATTAAAAGAATATGTTTTAAATAATCCTATTGTAGAGGGAATGAGTAATCAAATAAATATTCTTTTAAACAATAAATACTTTAAGATTTTAAATCTTGAATATTTTCCTATTATAAATTTAAACATAGAAAATATGTAAGGGAGGAAAAAATGATAAAGTTTAGAGTTTGGAACAAAAGAGATAAGATCATGATCTATCCACAAGATAATGAATTTGTTATCGATAATAATAAAAAATTATATTATGTTAAAGATAATATAATACAACCTGTTGATTTTGAATATGAAATTAATTTTCATATAGGATTAAAAGATAAAAATGGTAGAGAAATATATGAAAATGATATTGTAGAATGGATAGATTATGTATTGGCAGGATATAAGAAAAAACCAATATTTCGTACATGGCATTTAAAAATAAAAGAAAAATTAGTTTCCCAAAAACTTAAAATTGTTCATGTATATTACAAATTTAGAGATATTGTAAAATATAGATTTGATGAATATTTTGGAGAAGGAGGCAGGCATTGGTTAAGATACGAATATTGGGGATATGAAGGTGAAGAATTAATAGATCCAAAGAAAACCATTGTTGTTGGTAATATATATGAAAATCCTGAATTAATAGAAAACAACGAGAATAACGAAAATAATGAGAATTGATATTGATACATTTAAACATCGTTATTTATACTTCGAAAAAGTTATTGAAAAAATAAAAAAATATTACGAAATAGACAAAAATTTAAATAAATTTAAACCGATTTATGTATTCCCCCATTCCCATATTTTATATATTGTGGATGGTATATATCGTTATATTGCACTAAAAGATTTAGTAGATATAAAAAGCATATTTGTCCCTGTTCAGTTAAATAAAATAACCGATGGTTATTTTTTTATATTAAATTTAAAACATAAAAACAAATTAAAATTAGAAGATATTGGAGTTTTAATCGACAATTATATGAAAAAATATTTTGAAGTTAATTTAAAAAACAAAAACGATAAAGAAGAAATATGGAATGTTTTTGTAAAATCTTGTTTTGAAATATTTTATTTCATTAAAAATCGATTAAAAAATAAAGATATTATTTTTTTTGATTCTCCAAAACAATTTTCCGGTTTAATTGTAAAATCTATAATAACTTTTGATGATGAAATAAGAAAAAATTTGTTAGAATATATTCACAAAAATAAAATAAAATTACCATCTAATGTTGATTTTGATATTGATTTTAATCAAAAAATAAAATTTTTATCAAGTTTTTCATTTTTTTTAAATTTTATTTTAGATAAAATTCGCAAAAAATATAAAAATATAAACGACATTCAATTTTGATAAATGGATTTTAAAATAAATTTCGATGATTTACCATTTTCTATTGACTTTAATCGTTTGGTTAATCCTTCTTTTTCAAAACTGCAAACCGTTATATATTATTTAATTACTCCTCAAAATACTGATATATTGTTTCCAGATTTGGGAATTAAACCGGGATTGTATTCATTAGATAAAATGTTAATTATTATTGAATTAGAAAATTTATTTTATCGTTTAAAAGAAAGATTTGGAATAGATGTTAAACTAAAAAATGTTGAAATAAATTCTGCACAAAACATTATTAACATAAATATATCAATTGATGGAGTAGAATTTAGTGTTAAATTAGATAAAGAAAGAGTAAATTATATAATCTAATTAAAAACAAGACATTATAATAAGTATGCAAGAAAAGGAAAAACAATTTAATCCATTTATTATACCAGTTATATTAACTACTCCAGAAAGTATTATATGGGGAATGAAGATGGGAAGATTATGGCATTTAATAGGAAAAGGTGGAGGATCCTGGAAGGATATATTATTATATTATCCTACTACTCATATTTTACCAAATCTTATTGTCACTCCTTTTACTCACTACTTAAAACAAATAGGAGATGTATTAACAAAAAAAATAGATTTTAAGGATAAAAATATTGCTGAAAAAATGAAAGAATATAAAAAGAAAGAAAAAATAAAAATGTGGATTCATACTGCCACTAATATTGCCCTTTCTACAATATCTTCTATTTTAATGAAAAAAATATTAGATAAAAGATACAAATCTTCAATAGAAACAAAACAAAATTAATACACATTTTATAATGATATGTCAATAACTAAAAAAATTTTGTTTAAAACTTCTCAAACTGAAGAAAATCTTAAACAATCCGGAGACAAAAAAACTGATTGGAGGAAAATTGTTTCTCCCATTTCTGCCACAACTGTAGGCGCAGGAGGTTCTTTTGTTTCTGGATTATTTGGCCCAGTTCCGACAGTTTTAGGTATGATAGCATCTATAGCGGCAGGTACAGCGGTAGGAAAGTGGATTAAAGGAGGAACCTGGAGTTTAAAACCACCTAAAGGTACTCCTGTAATGAAACATTTGTGGTCAGAATATGGAACCCCTTTTGTAACCGCAACCATATCTTCAATACTTGGAACAGTTGCCGCAAAACTTGTTAAAAATATTGTAAAAAAAAGACAACAAAAAATAGAAACGGAGGTATAAAGTATGTATAATAAAAATCCCGTTTCCAAAAAATTGTTAAAAAAGGGGTTATTTGTGATACCTAACTTTAGTAGTTTAATTGATATACCCGGTTTTGGAAGATTAGAATTGGGAAATGATTCTAGTACATTGGAAACACCTGGTAAAATTGAAGATCCAAAATTAATGGAAAAAAAATTTCAAAATGTATATAAATATTTTGTAGAAGTTCTTGGGAATAATCTTGGTAATATTCCTGTTGAGGAAAGAAAAAAAATTAGAGATTTAATAAATAATAAATCAATTGAAGAACATAATGAAAATGATATTAAAACAATTTTTAATTATTTGCAAAAATATAAAGATAAAATAGATCCAGAAGATAGAAAAGATTTACAAAAAATAGTAAAAGAAATAGGCGGTGAGGAGACTATTAAATATATAAAAAATAATTTTAAGTTTGATATTGGTGATTTTTATCGCCCAACTACATCAGAAGTATTATCAATAATGAAAAATCCTGTATTAAAGGATAAAGAAAGAAAAGAAAAAATACCATCTGAAACATCATCTATAATGCCAGTTTATGGAATACCAAAAGAAAAAGTAAAACAAAGTTTAGGTGAAATGTCGAAAAAATTAACCGAAACAAAAGAAGAATTAAAAAGAACAAAAGAACAATTAGAACAAAAAGAAGAAGAATTGAAAACAGTAAAAGGAACATTAGGAAAAACACAAAAACAATTAGAACAAAAAGAAGAAGAATTGAAAAGAACAAAAGAAAGATTATCAGAAACTGCTAAGAAATTAGGTGTAACAACGAAACAATTAAAAGAAACACAAGAAACATTAAGTCAAGAAACCGCAAGAAAAAGAGCATTAGGAAGAGTAATTAGATATGGAGTTCCTGGTGTTGGAGGATTAACTGCGGGATATCTTTTTGGTCCAATTTGGGGTCCAATTTTAGGAGGTGGTTCAGGTGTATTAAGTACTTTATTAACTCAATCAATGGAAGGAGAAAGTTTAACAAATTGGAAAGCATATTGGGGTCCAGTAGGATTAGGCGTGGGAACCGGATTAGTTGGTAGTCTTTTTAAACATGTTATTGAAAAAAGAAGAAAAAATATAAAAAATGAATAATTTAAAATTATGGAAAATCCTACTAAGATTAATAAAAACGACTTAAATGTAGTATTTAATGCGGTTGTAGGAGTATTTAAAAAATATGTTTGGAAAGATATTTCCGAAGATTTTAAAGATAAAAAAATAGAAGAATTATTACAAAAACAAAAATTAACCGATGAAGAAAAGAAAGAGGTATTAAATTATATTTTTAAAAATCGTGATAAAATTGAACAAGATATAAGAAAACAATCTTTTAAAAATCTTGTAAAATATCTTAAAACAGTAAACGCAAAGGTAACGCCTAAGGAAATATTAACAGAATTTAAAAATAAATATGGTTTTGATTTTGAAAAGTTTGCTAAACCTACTTTAAAAGAAATATTTAAAAGAGAGGCGCCTGGTTATGGAATTGCAATAGGTAGTAGTATTCCAATAGGTAGTATAGGATATCTTATGGAAGAAAAACTAAAAACTTCTCCTTCAATGTCGCAAGGAACTATGTTATTATTATCAATGTTATCTTCTTATGGATCCGAGTTTATAACAGGTGAAACCCAAAAATATAAAGATTTTTTAACATATATAGTTAATAGACATATGCCAATAATTATGAAAGGTTTTACATCTTGGTTTACTGCGAATTTATTTAAGAATTTACTTAAAAAAATAACTTCAAAATCACAATAAATTATCGTTATAATTTATTACTTCTAAATCTTTTCCTTCTCCTTTTATTTGTCCTTTTACATTGGTTATGATATAATCCAAAATAATTTTATCTTTTCTTCTTAAAGTGATTCTATATATCGTCTGATTACAAGAACAAGTTCCGATTATAACTTCATCATAAATATCTTTTCCGTTATTTTTAAAATCATTCCAAATATTGATATGAAAAGGAAGCAAAATGTCTCTTTCCTGATTATCTTTTTTGACACTAAAATGAACTAATATAATATTTTCACTCATAGTTTTATTAAAAGTGAAAGTATATAGTTTATTAAAGAATTATTCATTTTTGATAAAATTTTGTAAATAACATCAAGTATCAATTTAATCACAAAAATAAATACTTCTATCGTATAAGATAAAGCGTAAATCAAAAACAATATACCAAAAAGAAATGAAAGAAAAATTTCTCTAATTACTTGCATAGTTATGTAATTTTGTTATTAAATAATTTACTATAACTACTAGTACTGCAATTGAAAATATATGATTTACAATTGGAAAATATAGATGAACTATATACATTATCAACGAAGACCAAAATCCCGTACAATAATAACAAGAAAATAAATAAGGATTAACTTTAAGTTTTCTTATAAGAAATTCTCTTATCCATTTAAAAATAAAAAAAGGCGAATTCATTAAATTATATGCAAGGTAATAACTTGAAAGTATTAAAGATAAAATCTCGATCATAATAAAATTTTAAACCTAAAGAATAAAAATTTAGTATTAATCATCCTCGTCAAAAATAAACAACATAAGAAAAAGAATTCCAGGAATTAAAATTAACAAAGGTAAAATTGTTATCATACTAAAATTTTAAACTCATAAGATAAAATTTTAGATATGATTGACTATCTTCTTTTTAAATATAAAATCGGGTATATTAATAAAGACGAAATTAATGATTTCTTTTATATTTTATCTAAATTGGGTGTTTTTAAAGAAAATGAAAACGACAGAAGTTTAGACTATAAAAAAGATAAACTTTTTGAAAAAAGAATACTGATATTCACCATTGAAGGAAAATATACTATTAATCGCCCTCTTTTAAGAAAAATAATACATTATTTAAAAGGAGAAAAAAATGAATAATACTCATATCAATATCCGAAAAGACGCATTAAAATCAATATTAAACGAAATACAAGAATTAGTTATAAACTATATTGATATTAATCTTCACTTCCCACCACCTAAAAAAATAGAATGGATATTATGTGACAAAAGTGAATTTAGAGAATATTACAACGGAATGTTAATAAATGATATTCCTTTGTATATTAATGGTTATTATAACTATCATTTCGATTTATATTCTGGTTCTTTTAGAACTTATCCCATATCTTGGGGAATATTGGAAATAATATATGATTATGGAGATAAATGTATAGGATTAATAAGAACGGATATGCCAATATCATATCAAATAAAAACACTTATACACGCAACTTTGCATGCTGTTTTAATGACGCATCATATTCATCATATTAATAATCGAAATTTAATAAAGTTTTATACACAAAATGTTGATTTATATACCGATTTTTTAGAAGAATTTGAAGAAAAGTTAAAAAAAGAAAATTTTGAATTATATAAACAAATTGATGATTTTTATAATATCTTAATTATTTTTGGTTCATTATCAGATGATTTCGTTAAAGATAAAGATAATCAGTATATTTTGGATTTATCATATATACAGGACTTCTCTCAACTTCCAAAAGAAAATGGTGATATATTATCCGCATTATATACTTTAAGAATTGGCAGTGAAATTAAAAAAATAATAAACATATTTCGTTTAAGAGAAATGTATAGTAGAGTAATAAAACCAATAAAAATATTACATGAAGGATTTTGTTCATATTATGAAGAAGTAATTTATCGTGATTTAATTAAAAATATTGCAGATATTTTTAAAAAACAAAATATATTTATTGATGAGGAATTGATTTTTACTCCATTAGGAGAAATTGAAAAAGAAAAAATTGACTTTATTCTTATTCAAAACAATATTTTATATTTTGATATAGTAAGATTTATGTTATATATCGTTAGACTTTCCAGAAATCCTTATTTATTTGGTTTCTTCTTAATAGACTTTCTTAACAAATACTATAAAGATTATTTCAATATTTTTACTTTATACGATAAAAATATCATATCTTATTTAAATGACGAGGAAAATATGATGAAGTTTATATTAAATATTTTAGAAAAAACCCATTCTTATAAAATAGAAGAAAATAATGACTATAAAAACATTAATAAGAAAAGAAATGATTTTAGAGAATTGATGAAAATGATTTTATTAGGAAATTACGGAAAATATATTAAAACTTTGTTCAATATGATTTTTTATGAGGATTATACGAAAGGAAAAGTTAATATGGAAAAACTGGATGTTGGACATTTAATGATAGAAATAACATCAATGAATAAAAAAATTGCGAGTATTTTTGAAATAAATAATAGAGAAAGTTTCAGAGAAATTTCCATTCCTTATAAAAAATATGTTTCTGATATTTACATAGATGAGATACGCCTAGTGGAATATCCTTTTAAACTTTATCTTAATTATCAAGATACTTTAGATTCATCTTTAAGAGAGAATATAAAACCATTTATAATTGATTTTATACCAAATATAAAAGAAATTACACTCATTATTAAAGACGAATAAAAATGTTATTCTTTTTATTTAATTTATATGATTCAAAACAATTAATTGAAGAAATTAAAACGACATATTTTAATAGAATTAAAAAAGATATTAAAGAAAGATTAAAAAAGGATTATCTTGTTCAAATTGATACTAATGATTTAAATATAATTGATAACATAAAATCAATTAATGAACTTAAAAAACATTTGCACTTTCTTGTTGAAAAATATCATATTATTGATTACAATTATATACTACTTTCAAAAAGAGAAAAAGAAGAAAAAAAAGAAGAAAGATATGATAATGGTATAGATAAGGAAACTGGAAAATATATACCCGGTTCTCCAGCACTAAAATATTGTTATTACTTTTCTAAAAAACTTATTAAAAATTTAGAACCAGAATATTACGAAAAAAAGAAAAATGATATTTGTTTTTACAACAATAATGTTTTTATAAGTTCCTATGAAATAAATAAAGAACTTGCTGATATATTTGTAAAAATTAGCAAAGAAGATGTAGTTTACGATACCATTGTTATAGATTTTATAGAAAATCCAGGCGGATTATTAGATATATCAAATGTTATTATTTCAATCTTAACTGGAGAAAATATTATAACGCAAAAATTTTTTTCTCGTGATACTATTTTTAAAGTTTCAACATTTGTTATAACCAATTATACATTAAGATATAAAACATTAATATTTTTGTCTAACAAAAATACCGCATCTGCATCGGAATATATAATGTTTAAAACATACGAAATATTAAAAGAACAAAAGAATAAAGAAATTGTAATAATCAATAAAGATGAAAAAACTACAGGAAAAAGAACAGTACAAATAGTTTATAATATTGGAATAACAGAAAAAGATTTATCCTTATTAATTGATTCATTTTTTTTAAAAAATCCTTATTATTTTCCTATTACTGATACAACTTACTTAATAAACTTTTTTAGGGAAACATTTAAAGAATTTATTGATTTGCAATTTATTTATACGATATATGTTATAATATACAAAGACCCGTTAAATGAGGAAATTAATAAAAAAGTCGAAGAAATAGAAAAAATGGGAAAATATACGAAAGAGTTTTTTACGGTTATAATATACTATAAATCATGATTAATTTCGAATTTTTACCTGGCGGAAACATTATATATCATTTTTGGAAAACATTATATGAAATAAAATTAGAAAAGAAATATTGTTGTATAAAATCAAATATGGAATTAGATGTTATAGATGTTAAAAATTATACTTATAATAATACGAATATTATTACAGATACAGAAAGTAAAAGATACTTTTATGGGTTAAATGAATTTTGGAGTGCAGAATTTTATACTAATCCAAAATTTTCAGATTTAGTTATTTTAAAATTTGAAATTAAAGAAACTTCTTTATCTTATCCAATTATAATTTACAAAACCATATATGCATCACAAGTTTATCCGCCATATTTAGAAGAATATAAAATAAATTGCAATCCTGGTAGTTGTGATAATTTTGAATATGCATATATTCCTTATATTACTTTTGGTATTCCTTCTACTACCACAGATTATCCTATAACAAGTTATGGTTTAATTGTCGGTTCTGCTTTATATGGAACAAATGGACCAGTACATGTAGAAGGAAGATGTGTTTTACCTAATGTTAAATCTTTAACTTATGTTATAAAAGGTAAAAAAATAAATAACGAAAATGTGGAATATATTTTTTCGGTATCATTTAATAATTTATGTGTAGGTACTAGTTATGAAGGTTGTACTATGTGTGAAGGCACAAAACAAATAAAAGGATGTTCGCCAAATGATTTCGGAAATATTGGTTATACAGCAAATTTAAATGATTCAACTTGTAATGATCTAGTATATAATAGTTATTCTTGTTGCTGGAATGAATCTGGCGCTGAACCTTATTATTTCTATTTTGATTATGAAATAGATAATATGTTTATTAATCGTATTGAAGATGTTTATATAATATTAGAATCTTTAGGAAATAGGATAACAATAGATAAAAATACAAAGATTTTGCTTGGGTTCGAAGGAACTTCATGGGACTGTGAGAATGTTTGTGTTGTAGTAAGCAACAATTTATTAAGCAATAATTTATTTCCTTCGAGAGTTGCGTTATTTAGAGTTAAAAATATCGCAGGTGGTTTACAACCGTTAATTTTTCAATGCTGTTCTTGTTCCTAATCACATTTTAATCTGAATGAAATCATTAAAATTTGTTAGAAATAAACACGGAAAATTTGAAGAATTAAAACCAGACAAATCTAATGTTGATTATATAATCAATGATGGTGTTAATTTATTAACTAAATTTATTCCTTATTATCATACAAATTCCGGCATTAGAGTTCAGATGGGTTTAAAACATATAACACACTCATTGTCTTTAGACGATGCAGATCCGTATCCTTTTAATGTAGAAGATGAAAAGAAATTAATAGAAAAATTTAATTTTATCTCGCCGGTTGACGGAAAAGTTAAAAAAATCACAGAAGATCATATTTTAATTGAAGATGAAAATGGTAAGGAACATAAAGTATATTTTCCTAAAAATATGGTTTTAGATAAATCTAGTGGTTCTATATTTACAACTAAAAAATTACATGTTAAAGAAGGCGATAAAGTAAAAAAAGGAGATGTTTTATTTGATACTAATTTTAACAAAAAAGATAAAATTGCATTCGGAAAAATATTAAAAGTTGCATATATGCCGTTTAATGGATATACTAATATGGATGGTGTTATTATATCTCAATCATGTGCAGAAAAATTACAATCCGAACATATATTTACATATACCATTGATAAATCTTTATTTGAAAAATTCCCCAATATGAAAGAAAAACATAAATCATTATTTTTAGGAAAATATCCAAAAGAAGTATATGATAAAAAAGATGAAAAAGGATTGCCAAAAGTTGGAGATTTAATACATAAAAATGAACCTATTTTTACCATTTTAGACGATAGAGAACCAACGGAAGAGGAAAAAATATTAGGATATTCTTCTCATTTTAAACCTGTAGAAGATTTAAGTGAAATATGGATGGAAGATGAACCCGGAAAAGTAATAGATGTATCCGAAAAAGAAGATAAATATATTATCAAAGTTTATGTTAAGAAAAAATTAAAAGAAGGAGATAAATTAGGTGGATTACACGGTGATAAGGGTGTAATAACAAAAATTGTTCCTGATGAAGAAATGCCAAAATTAGAAGATGGAACTGTTCCTGATGTAATTATGTCTCCATTGGGTATGATTTCAAGAATGAATGTTGGACAAATTATAGAAGGATTATCAATATTATCTAAAACAGATCCAAAAGAAGTTCCAAAAGATGTAAATATTTTAGAATATTTAACTAGTAAATTAAAAGAAAGTGATTATATTAAGGAACTGAATTATAAAGGTCATAAAATTCGTGCATTGGTTATTCCAAGATATTTAATGAAACAAAGACACACAACAGATAAAGGGTGGACTGCAAGAGGTTTTGATTTTTCTTATTCGGTTTCAACAGGACAACCAACAAAAGGCGGAAAAACATCGTCAAAAACGCTTGATATTATGACAACTTGGGCATTATTATCCAATGGTGCTGAAAAATTTGTCAGAGAAGGTTATTCTTATTTGTCTGATGTAAATAATGTTCCCAATTTAATTCGTTTTATGTTGAATAAGGAAATACTTGCACCTAATAGAACTTTCGTTTATGAAAAAGTAAAAAGTTTATTTAACGCACTTGGTATTGATTTTGATATAAAAGGAAATGAATATCAAATATTTCCTTTAACAGAGCATCATTTTATGAATTATTATGATCCAGTTAAAATTGAGGATCCATCGAAATTATTAGATAAGGATTTAAATCCTATTCCTGGAGGTCTTTTTGATGAACTATTGGGAGGACCAACAGGTAAAAAATGGGGATATATTGAACTTCCGGCAAAAATTCCTAATCCAACTTTCGAAAGAACTATTGCAACATTATTAGAAGTTTCAACAAACAAGTTAAACAAAATGAATATTAGTGATATTGTAAAATTTTTAGAGAATATGAATGTTGACGAAGAAATAAAGAAAACCGAAGAAAAATTAAAAAATCTTAAAAAAGATAAAAATAAAACTAATAGAAATGTTGATAGAGATTTATTAATTAAAAAACTTACCATACTTAAAACATTAAAAGAAAACAATTGGCATCCAAAAGATGTTTATTTAATATCCAAAATTCCCGTAATTCCTCCCATTTATCGTCCATTTATTATAAGAGACTATAAAGGAAGAAAAATAACAACATTATCCGGATTAAATAAATCTTATTTTGAATTAGGTTTAGTTTTAAAAAGATTAAAGAAAAACAATATCAAAACATCTGAAGTAATTGAAAATGAAATAGATGAAGATACACTAAAAACACTTTATCAATTAACGAAAGATTTATATATCAGACAAAATGAGTCTTATTTAAATACTATTGCTGGAAAATCTACTCCTAAAAAAGGATTATTACAATCTGCATTACTATACAAAAGAAAACAATTAGGCGGAATGGGTGTATTAGGTGTTAATTCATCTTTAAGAATAAATGAATGCGAAGTTCCATATTTTCTTGCGTTAAAATTATTTAAACCGTTTATTATAAGAAGATTAGTTTCTATGGGATATAAATTTATAGATGCGAACATGATGGTAGAAAGGAATGATCCAATTGTAAGGGATTTGTTATATGAAGAAACACAAAAAAGATACATTGTTGTTAACCGTAATCCTTCATTACATAAATATTCAACTATTGCATTAAAATGTATTCCGTATCAAGGAACATCGATTAATTTACATCCTCTTGTTTTTAAAGGATTAGGTGCCGATTTGGATGGAGATAAGGTTATTTTACATGTTCCTTTATCAGATGAGGTAAACGAAGAAATTAAGCAAAAATTAGATCCGGCATTAAATATTTTTAAAACTGGTTATAATTCTTTAATTGCCGAACCACAAGAAGATACTTTAATAGGTATTAATTTATTAATCAAACCGCCAAGAAACAATAAAATTGTAAAAGAATATAAAAACATAGAAGAATTAAAGGACGATTTATTTAACCATTCTATACATCCAAATGATATGGTTAAATTAGGAGATAAAAAAGAAACAGCGGGATTAATATTTCTTTCTTATTTGTTAGAAGATGATGATTTAGAAAAACTAAGAAAAGAATTAAAAGAACCTAATGATGTTATTAATCGTTTAAAAGAATTATTAAAAATAAAACCGCAAATAAGTAAATTAGAAGAATTAAATAAAATATCAGACAGGGTGTCAACATTATCGAATGTCACTATTCATCCAAAAGAATTCATTTATGACCATAAAAAATATAAAGATATAAAAGAAGTGGAAGATAAGATAAAAAATGACTACATAGAAAATTCAATAGAAGAAGTTGCAAGTAAAAAAATAAGAGGAAAACCTATGCATATAAGACAAATGGGTTATAAAATAGGACCAGTATTATTTGGTGATAAAATTTATCATATTGACAAATCTTACTCTCATGATAAAACATTTACCGAAACATTTTTAACAACTTATCAACCAAGAAGTAATATGGTAAAAGAATTTATAGGAATGAGTATACCCGGTGACTCTGGTAAAATGTTACTAATATCAACATCGGATTTATATTTAACAGAAGAAGATAGACCAGACAAGGGATTAGAAATATATCCAAACGAAATAAATGATTTAGAAGGAAGATATTTAATAACAGATGACGGTAAGAAAATTTTAATTGATAGTAAACTTGCCAAAAAACTAATAGAAAAAGGAGAAAAAATAAGAGTATCTTCTCCTTTAACACAAGAATCATATGACCACGAAATATCAAAATATAGTATTGGTATATTAGATCCAACTAGAGAACATATAAGAAAAGAAGGGCATCCTATAGGAATAGAGTTAATACATGCCATTACCGAACCAATGTCCCAAATAACTCTAAAAGCAAAACATATATCATTAGGAGAAGATATTCCCGATGCTAAAAAAATAAGATCTTATTTAAATGTTCCGAAAAATTCAGTTTATTATGCAATTCATGCCGAAGATGATGGTATAGTTGAAGATGTTAAAGATGGAATTATTACCATAAGATATAAAAATGGAAAAAGAAAACAATATTTCAAATTAGGACAAAATCCTATTGTAAAACCTGGAGATAAAGTTAAAAAATATCAAAAATTAACTGATGGATTTACTAATGTCCACGAACTTCCTCATGAATTAGCACAAATGGAATTTTTAAAAGAAATTAAAGAGTTTTACAGAAAAAGCGAAATTCCTGTTAAAGATAGAATTTTAGAACTTTTAACTAAAAAGATATTTAACAATGCAATTGTATTAGATCCATCAAATACACCATATAGACATAAGGAAATTATTCCTCTAGATCTTGCTAAAAAAATTAAAGAAATTGATCCGAATTTTAAATATGAACCAACTATTATTGGTATTGAAAGTATTCCAAGAATGACACTTGGTTTCTTTGATGCATTTATGTCTAAAAAATTTAAAAACTATTTCTTAAATGTTGGTACCACATTTCCAAAAGGAAAAATATTATCTATTTATGTTAGAAAAGGATTAGAATTTCAAAAATGAAAAAGACCGATAAATTATCTCTTTATATTAAAAATAAAAAAATATATGCAATACTTTTGTATATAAAATGCCAATTTCCAGATATTTTTTATAAAATCATAGATTCCATAAAATATTCTACAAATTCTTCCGAAGAAGAAATAAAAAAATTTGTTTTTCGGTATTTTAATAATATTAATACCATATTTGATTTAGAAATTTTTGCACAACAAAATACCGATGAAGAATTAAAAGAATATATACAAAAAATCATAGAAAATCCTATTCCTTATCTTGAAAAATATCTTCCCATTGATGATTTAATTGATATAAAAACACAATTTTTAGTTATATCAATTGATAAACTTATGAATAAAATACCAAAAGGTATGGCATCGGCCTCTTATGCTCAAATCATTGATACTGTTGTAAATTTCTTTAAAGAACTCAAAAGAGAAAAAATTACTAAAATTGAAGGATTACTAGAACAAACATTTGAAGAAGAAACAGAGGAAGAAGCAGAGGAAGAAATGGAAGAAGATATAGAAGAAACGGAGGAATAATATGATAATAGAAGATAAAAGAACACAATTTAAAATAATTAATGATGGTTGTATAGATTATCCTGATTTATATCCAATATTATTAGATTGTATTCATTGTTTTTCTGAACTTTACTATTTGTTTAGAGTTATTTATGAATGTATTAGAAATTTATATTTAAAGTATAATTTTGTTTTTGATAATGAAATAACTTTTAAAGATGAAGAAAGATATTGTGATATTGATTTAAGTATTCCGGATGTTTTAGATGTTTCATATTCGCTATTAGAAGATGGAACTTTTGTATATCAAATTATACCATTTAAAATTAATTGGTGGGGATTTGTAAAAGTAAAATATCAAGATGGTATATATCAATATAATAAATACTTTCCTACATCAGATGGTCTAATATTTGATACTTATACTAAAGAGGTTTTACAAAGAGGAGGATCAATATTAGAAAAAAAATTAGAATTATATGTTGGATCTAAATTAATTTATGAAACGACATTTTAGTTTGAAGAATGAATATTACAGACAAAAGAGTTCCTTTTGTTTTAAGTAAATCTATATTAGGATATGATATATGTGAAGTAAATATACCCGATATTAATGTATATGAGAATATAATTGAAGAAATTATATGTGTTGGTTCTACAATATATAATAATTTAAGTGATATTTATGATCGTTTATTATCCTTATGTGAACAATGGGGAGATAATGATTGTATTAATTATTTAAATTCAATTAAAAATCAAAATTCATTATCTTGTTTAAATATTCCAGATAATTTTACACCACCAGGTTACACTTTTAGTAAATTAAATGGTGGCAACATAAAATTTACTATTAATAATAACAATTCTCCTTATCGTTTTATTCTTATTGAAGAATACTATACTAATATTTTTGGAAATAGAATATTAACAATGAGAACACAAGGATCTCAAGAAATTATTTTTTCTCCTAAAATATTTATTCATGATCCAAATTATAAAATAAAAATAAGATTTATGAAAACATTTATACCCTTTGGATTAGTCGAACAAAATATAATACCCAAACCACCTTTTCTTGAAATTGAAATAGTTGGCAATAATGTAATATTGTCTCCTAGAACAAATATTATATACTTTCCCAATAGTATTAAATATAGAGTAAGAGATAATTTGGGTAATATCGTTGTTCCCGATACTTATTATGAAAATAATTCTTCTTTTACTAAAATCTCTGGAAGAACATATACTATAACTTTATACTATGTATCTAATACTCTTTTACAATCTCAAATGATAATAAACTAAAATGTTAGATATCGATCTTTATGATTTAACTTTATCAGATTTAGATGAAATTAAAATTATAGATGATAAAATAAAATATCGTATTATTCCCTTAATACTTATTAACAGAGAAAACGATAATGATATTTTTATATATCCTTCATTATTTTCAAGATTTTGTAACCTTTTAATCTACGGAACAGATTACGAAGATTTTGATTTATATTCTCATTTAAAAGGATATATTCTATTAAGAATTTTATTTCCCGATAGAAAATTTTCCTATAAAGTTTTACAATATATTGCATTTGTTTTATATCATAATCATGTTATTATTTGTCCTTATAATTTAAAAAGATTTTTTCCGTTTTTAATGAATATTTTTTTAATTACTACCGATAATGAAACATACAATTTTATTTACCAAATAAACGATTATTATCAAAAAAGATATCCTAACTTGACTGAAATAGAAATTAACAAAATTAAAGAAAAAATTCCAAGTATTATATTTACCTTAAATTTAGAAAAATTCGTAAAAAAAGAAGTAAAAGAAATAAGAAAAATAAAAACTTTAAGAGATTTAATTAAATATTTGACATTTTAAAAAAATGCAAGATTTACTAAACCAAATTAAACAAAAAATTATAATACTTTTTAAATCATTTAATTCTTTATATTTTTTCTTTGATAGGTTTTTTACAGCAAGCGGTGATATTAATATAACTTATCCAAAATTAATTGGAAATTCAGATGATTTAGTTGGTTGGTCAGAAGGAACTAAAACTGTTCCTTCTTTAAAAAAATTAATTCAAGATTCTTTACAACAATATCCGTATAATATTATTATACCAAGATTAGAAAAAGTAAGCAAAGGAATAA
>Ga0081478_157408_pt1 | contig 19566 bp, 16 predicted proteins | sample OctSprmetagenome_FD_70983 | JGI IMG/M metagenome (GOLD analysis project Ga0081478, IMG submission 70983) | Hot spring and microbial mat streamer communities from Octopus Spring Streamers, Yellowstone National Park, USA - T=80-84 v2 (version 2) | ecosystem: Environmental > Aquatic > Thermal... | reverse complement strand
AGGCGGCAAGGGGCAGGTGTATCGTCTTGCCAACCACTTGCTGGCTCAGCGTTGCTTTTGGGCGAGACGATGGTGGCTTGGCGGGTCTGGGATGTCATGCGGGCGATTGACTACCTACAAACCCGAACCGATGTTGACAGCAAACGAATTGCCGTCATGGGCATTTCTGGCGGCGGCACGACCTCACTCTTCTCCGCAGCCCTTGACTCCCGAATCAAAGTTGCCGTCATCAGCGGCTACTTCAACACCTTCAAAGCCAGCATCTTCAACATGAGTCACTGCATTGACAACTACATCCCCGGCATCCTCAAATACGCCGAGATGCCCGACATCGCTGGGCTGATAGCCCCGCGTCCCGTCCATATTGAAAGCGGGACGAAAGACCCCATCTTCCCCGTTGAAGCGACGAAAGAAGCCTTTGAGCGGCTCAAAGTTATCTACGAGGTTTTCGGCGCTGCTGACAGAATATCGCTGCACATCTTTGAAGGCGGACACGAGTTCAACGGCAAAGAAGCCTTCCCGTTCCTCAAAAAGTGGCTTTAAAGCCTTTACGAAAGGAGGCGCAAGGCAATGCCGTTTCCCCAATTTGACCGTAGCAGGCTGAAACTCAAGCCTTTAAGCGAACGAGTCCACGACCTGACCATTGACAGTTTTTACCGCTTGGACGACCCGATTCCGCCCTTTGACCATCCTGCCCTTGATGTCATTGCCGAACGAATTGTCCGAGCGAGGCGAAACGGCGCTCCTGTTTTGATGCTGATGGGAGCCCATGTCATTCGGGCAGGCGTTTCACGGTTTTTGATTGACTTGATGGAGCGGGGCATCTTGACCCACATCGCCATGAACGGCGCTGGACAAATCCACGATTTTGAACTGGCATTGATTGGTGCGACGACGGAGAGCGTGGCGAGATACATCCGAGAAGGGCAGTTCGGCTTATGGGAAGAAACGGGGTTGCTGAACGAAGCCATCAAGCGAGGCTACGAACAGGGTTTGGGCATGGGCGAAGCAATCGGCAAGTTCATTTTTGAAGGCGATTTCCCGCACAAGGACATAAGCATTTTGGCTGCTGGATATCGGTTGAAAGTGCCCGTGACCGTTCATGTCGGCATCGGCTACGACATCATTCACGAGCACCCCAATTGCGATGGCGCGGCTTTAGGCGCGACTTCTTACACCGACTTCCTCATCCTCGCCCACACTGTCTCGCAACTTGAGGGCGGTGTAGTGCTGAACTTCGGAACGCAAGTGATGGGACCTGAAGTTTTCCTGAAGGCTTTGGCTATGGCTCGCAATGTAGCCCATCAGGAAGGGCGAAGGATTGACCATTTCACGACAGCGGTCTTTGACCTTGTGGACTTGGGAGAAATCAGTGGTGAGCCACCAAAACATGACCCGCGCTACTACTTCCGCCCACTCAAGACCTTACTGGTTCGCACTGTCGCTGGCGGTGGCGAAAGTTTCTATGTTCGCGGCGACCACCGACTGACTGTGCCTAACCTTTACCGCCGCGTCCTTGAACGGTTGTGAGCGACATCCCTAAAACTTGCTGCCAACCCTCAACTCAGCCTTTCCTTCAGTTTAGCCGTTAACTCTGGCAACTCGTGGTCAGGCAATTTGCCCACTCCTTTGCGGATGACATAGAAAGCGTCTTCAGCGATGTCAGCCCAAGTGACAATCTTTGCCGTTTGAATGTCAAGCCAGAGCGCTGCAATCTCGCTGGTCAGCCGATACAGCAAGCCTTTCCTGTCACGGGCAATGATGTGGACGACTGTGTGGGTCTCGGAAATGTCGTTTCGCATCGCCACATGGCGAACTTGGACAGGAACGACCAAAGGCTTCCCAAACCGCTCAAGGACTTCTGCCAACGATTCCTCTCCTGTCAGCACCGAAAGCAAGGTCTCTTGAACTCTGCGAGTCTTTGCCTCGCTCAACGGGCGACCGTCACTTGTGACCCAAAGGGTGTCAAGAACCAAAGGTGGGTCGCCCGGAAGCGTGAAAACTTTCGCGTTTCTGATGTCAACATCGCACGCAAACAAAGTCCCCGCTATCTGGCTAAGCATTCCGGGTTGAGGCGCATCGGGAGCGCAAACGACAATTTCAGTGAAGCCGCTGTCAGGCTCTTGGAGAACCTCAACGGTTGGCTTGCCCGTCTTCCGAACAAATTGGACCATCCGACAATGGATGGCGATGGTCTTGAGAGGCGTGCTGAGCAAATAGCCCGGCGGCATCGCTTCGCAGAAAAGCCTGATTTCCTCATCGCTGACATCTTGAAGCGTTCGCTGAAGTTCACGGCTCCTGTCCCTCGCAAGGGCACGGACTGAAGCAACTTTCTCCATTTCCTGAAGCGCCCTCAGGACGCCGAAGTAAAGGTCAAGAACCAACCGCTCTTCAACCTCTGTGAAAGTCAACTCGCTGACACTGCGGGCGTCAGCGAAGGAATGCAGGAGAAGCATTTTGAGCAGGGCTTCATTGCCTACGGTTTTGGCGCAATTGAGGAGAGTATCGGGGGCGTAAATGTCCCTCAGCCGAGCAGTGCTGAGCAAAACCATATGTTGCCCGACCAATCGTTCAAGCAAGTTGACCCTATCCTCTGCCAAACCCAACCTTTCGCCGACCTGCTTCGCTATCTCCTTCCCAATTGACTCGTGTTCCCGTTCATCAACGGCTTTGCCCAAGTCGTGAAGGAAAGCAGCCAAAAAGAGAACTTGCTCGTCGGCGACACCGTTCCAGACATCAACCCATGGGAACTCACCTCGCCTCGCTGCTTCCCTCAGCCGAGCCAATTCCTTCACCGTCTCCAAAACATGTTCGCCAACGGTGAACTTGTGGGCTGCATTTGATGGGACATAGTGGGCTGCCTTAGCCCACTCTGGCATGTAGGCTTCCAAAACTCCCGTCTCTGCCATCAACTCAAGGACTCTCCCGTAAGGGGCGTCACCGAGCCCTGCCAGGATGGCGAGAAAAGATTCGGCGGCGTCTGGGTTCGCTTGAATCTCCGTGGCTCGTTGTGCGTTCTCTTTCAGCCACTTGAGGAGTTCCGCACTTGGCTGCAAGTCGTATCGCTGCATCAACTCAAAGGCTTTCATCAACTTCAGTGCGAAGTGCGGAGTGCCATGTGTCAGTTCAGGATCGGAAGGCAAACGAGTTTCTCGCCTGAAGGTCAGGGAGTTTGAGAGCAGCAAAAAGTTCCCTTTGCGGGCGAAACCAAACTCAAGGGGGATTTCAGCCTCGTCAACGCGGGCTTGAACGACTCGGAAAGTGTAGTGAAGCGATTCCATCGCTCGGTAAAGCCTCCGGTGAAACTCCCGAACAACCTCTTCCTCTTCCTTCGTCGCTTCGCCTGCGTCCTTTGCTTCTCCACTCGTTCCGAAAACATCCGCAGCGACCCTGTGGTGATACTCTCGGAGCAAAACATCTTGTCGGCGCTGGGCTGTCAAATGCAGCCACATCCTAACCCGGTTGATGAAGTCGTAGCCTTCCCTGAAGGCTTGAAACTCATCTGCTGTGAGGATTTCACTCAAAAGTTCCCAAGCCTTTTCTGTCCGAACCCGGTTGAGGGCAGCGATGAGCCAAAGGGCGGTGTGACCGTCACGAAGCCCTCCAGCCCCTTCCTTCAAATGCGGTTCGGTGACTAACGGGGACGAGTGGAAGCGTTGGTAAGCGTGAGTTCGCTCCCGCTCCCGTTCCTTTATGAACTTCAGCACATCCAAGTTCGCCAGCAACTGCCTTTGAAGTTCATCCGCCAAAGGTTCGTAACCGGCAACGAATCTGGCATCCATGAGCGCTGCTTGGGTTTGTGTGTCGAGGGTGGGCAAGTCGGAAAGCGGGCGGTAACCGTAACCGACTTTCAGGTCGGTGTTGTCCATGAAGACAGTGACAATCAGGCGAAAGCACTCCCGCAAAAGGACATCAACGAACGGGTCATCTTCCTCAAGTGGGACAAAAGCGATGTCAATGTCGGAGAAAGCGCAAAGTTCGCGCCGACCGTAACCGCCCGTAGCCAGCAAAGCAATTTCGCTGTGGTCGGGGATGTAATGCTTGCCGACCTTTTCCATAGCCCGCTCGCGGGCAAGTTCGTAGATTTCACGGACGAAATTGTCAAGGGCTTCGCTCAGCGTTTCGCCGAGAGGGGAGATGAGGGCGCATTGGGGCGGCGTTTGTAAAACCGACTGCCTCCATGCCTTCACTCGTTCAATCAAGTCGTTGACTTTCTGCTGCCAGTCAGGCATTTTTGACACCTTTCCGCAGGTTCAGGAAATTGCGTCTTCGCCTCGGTCACCCGTTCGGACTCGGATTGCCTCTTCAACGGGCGTTATGAAAATTTTGCCGTCACCGATTTCGCCGGTTCGTGCCGCTTTCATGATGGCGTCAACGACTTCTTCAACCTGCTCGTCCCGGACAACAATCTCCAACTTGACCTTCGCCAGCAAGTCAACGGTGTATTCTGCCCCTCGGTATCGTTCCACATGCCCCTTTTGCCGACCGTAGCCTCGGACATCAATGACTGTCATCCCAGAGATGCCGATTTCGGCGAGGGCAGCCTTGACTTCATGCAACTTGTGTGGTCGGATGATGGCGTGAATCATCTTCACGCCCTTCGCCTCCCTTCATCGCTTGTGAACGGGCAACTGAAAATTGTGACACGCAACCGAAAAGCAAGGTCACACCGTTGCCACACGATAGTTGTGCGCTACAGTTTTTCTATGGGCATCGCCTTTCCCTGCTCGCTCAGGGGTGATGTGGACATGAAGAATGCAGAGGTCGTTGCGATGCTTGAAGAAACTGCCGACCTGATGGAAATTGCCGGCGAAAACCCTTTCAAAGCGCGGGCATACAGGAGAGCAGCGGAAGCCATAGCGGCGCTGAGAGAGCCGATAGAAGAGTTGGTGCGGACGAAGCGGTTGAGTGCCATTGAAGGTGTCGGCGAAAGTATCGCCCGAGATATAACCGAGTTCCTGCAACGAGGCACTACCACAAGGCTTGAGCAACTCCGTTCAAAATATCCGCCTCAACTCCGCACCTTGCTGGAGATTCAAGGAGTCGGTCCGAGGACGGTTGCCATGCTTTACGACAGACTCAAAATCACCACTGTTGACGAACTTGAGGAAGCGGCGAAATCAGGGAAGTTGACGAAACTGCCTGGGATGGGCGAGCAAAAGGTCAAAAACATTTTGGAAGGCATTCAACTCTGGCGGCAGCATCAAGGGCGCGTCCCGCTCTACATCGCCTTGGACATCGCCGAACGGATAGTCTCAGCCCTCAAGGAATTGCCCGAGGTTGAGCAAATATTGCCGGCAGGGAGTCTCAGGCGATGGAAGGAAACCGTCGGCGACCTTGACATCCTCGTCGCGACGAGAAACAGCCAGCCGATAATGGACAAATTCGTCAGCCTGCCCGAAGTGCAAAAAGTCCTCGCCCACGGGACAACAAAGTCAAGCGTTTTGATGGCTAACAACCTGCAAGTTGACCTGAGGGCTGTTGAACCTGAAAGTTTCGGCGCTGCCGCTCAATACTTCACTGGCTCAAAGGCTCACAACATCGCCTTGCGCAACCTCGCCCTCAAGCGCGGGCTTACCGTTAACGAATACGGCGTCTTCAGGGAAGCAACGGGGGAGAAAGTTGCGGGCGAAACGGAAGAGGGAGTTTACGAGGCTGTCGGGCTCGTTTGGATTCCGCCCGAATTGAGGGAAGACAGGGGTGAACTTGAGGCGGCAGCGAAGGGAACTTTGCCGCGACTCGTCACCCTTGAAGACATTCGCGGCGAAACCCACGCCCACACGAAATGGAGCGACGGCTTTGCAACCGTTGAGGAGATGGCAAGGGCAGCAATGGAACGAGGCTACGAATACATCGCCATAACTGACCACTCTCCGCCCATGGGATGGGGTGTCAAGCCAGAAGATTTCAAAAGGCTGATTCGCGAGATACGGATGGTCAGCGATAAACTCGGTTTCCCCATCCTCGCCGGCATCGAAGTTGACATCGCCCCCGATGGCTCGCTCCACATGGACGAAGAAATCTTGCGCCAACTTGACATAGTTATCGCTTCCGTCCACTCAGCCATGAAGATGGACATAAACGCCATGACCCGCCGAATCACCAAGGCAATGGAGAACCCGTTAGTTCACATCATCGGTCACCCAACTGGCAGGCTCATCAACCAAAGACCGCCATATGAGGTGGACATTGAAGCACTGATTGAAAAGGCGCGGGAGACAGGTGTAGTTCTTGAAATCAACGCTTCGCCAGAGCGACTTGACCTGAACGACGAAAGCGCGAGGGCAGCGAAAGAGGCAGGTGTCATGCTCAGCATCGGCACAGATGCCCATCGCCCCGAACACCTTGACTTCATCCGTTTCGGCGTCGCAGTTGCGAGAAGGGCTTGGTGCGAACCTCACAACATCCTCAACACCAAAAGTTACGCCGAATTGATGGAGTGGCTCAAAACTGTCTCAGCCCCATAGTTCAACCCCAATAGCGCGATTGCCTCAGTCGCTATTCACCGGTCGCCAGTCGCCGTCGCTACCACTTTCAATCCCACAATGGTGCGATTGCTGCGATAACAATGTGGCTCATCAAGACGAAAGACCTTCACTTTCAATCCCACAATGGTGCGATTGCTGCCTTCCAGCCATCGGGCAAGGATGTCCGTTGAGAAGACTTTCAATCCCACAATGGTGCGATTGCTGATCGTCAAGCGGTTCAGCGCTCTAAGCGTCGTAGACCCTTTCAATCCCACAATGGTGCGATTGCTGCGCAAGGGAAGCGCTGGAGAAAAGGAAGTCAATCATCGCCTTTCAATCCCAAAATGGTGCGATTGCTGCATTTTTGCTGTGGGGTTAGTGTTGCTGGCGTTTGAACTTTCAATCCCACAATGGTGCGATTGCTGCTGCCTGCAAATATCGCTGACAAACTCGTCACCAAACTCTTTCAATCCCACAATGGTGCGATTGCTACACAAACGCATAAGTGCACTCTATTTGCTGATGTCGCCGCTTTCAATCCCACAATGGTGCGATTGCTACATGGCGAAGGTGGGTATCGGAGAGAGACCCATCCGAACTTTCAATCCCACAATGGTGCGATTGCTACCGCATCCCCGAACCTCTGAAAGCGTTCCTGCGTCAGCTTTCAATCCCACAATGGTGCGATTGCTACAGGTGCAACGATGGGTGCTCCCCGACTGGGTGGGTGCTTTCAATCCCACAATGGTGCGATTGCTACCCGCAGCCAATAACACATCCGCAATTAGTAAGGATATCTTTCAATCCCACAATGGTGCGATTGCTACCGATTCGTGTGGCAGGGACGATTTCGCAATTAGGCACTTTCAATCCCACAATGGTGCGATTGCTACCGGGAGTTAGGGCGTGTTTGGTGATTTTGCTTAGTCTTTCAATCCCACAATGGTGCGATTGCTACTGTGTCCTGCTGCGACTATTACACTGTCGCCGTTAGCCTTTCAATCCCACAATGGTGCGATTGCTACACCGTCACGATTAGTTCCCCCTAACACAATTTTTGCTTTCAATCCCACAATGGTGCGATTGCTACGTTTGGTTTTGCTTCGTGTGTCAACCGACAGGATACGCTTTCAATCCCACAATGGTGCGATTGCTACCCGTAATTTGTGGATTGACTTCAAACGGCAATTCTGGCTTTCAATCCCACAATGGTGCGATTGCTACCCCGCACCAACTCGCCAAAAGTCGCCAGCCGTCTGCTTTCAATCCCACAATGGTGCGATTGCTACTGGGTTTCCTGCAGCGACGATGGTCATTCTCGGTGCTTTCAATCCCACAATGGTGCGATTGCTACGGCAGATGAAGTTGGCGAGAAAGTTGTCGCTTGAACCACTTTCAATCCCACAATGGTGCGATTGCTACACTTCGCCCAATTGCAATCAGGTCGCCAGCCCTTAACTTTCAATCCCACAATGGTGCGATTGCTACGCCTGTCACTTGCTTGGGCAACCCTTTATCTTCCATGCTTTCAATCCCACAATGGTGCGATTGCTACGATCTGCAGGGCGGAGTATGTGGCGGAGTGGTATGACCTTTCAATCCCACAATGGTGCGATTGCTACCAAGGCAAAATTTTGGGGTTTGAGGGCAAAAGGAAAGGAAACGGTGAAGGGGTTGCAGTCGACCTTCGGTTGCCTGAAAACCCTTAGGGGGTCGACGGCAACTGAGCCTTCAAAATTGGGCTATTTTGGGCTAAAATTGCCGCCTCACCTCTATTTGGCTTTCAAGGTGCTCAAAACGGCTTAGGTCGACGGCAAGTATAGCGCATCGGGTGGGATAAGTCAAGGCGTGAGGCAAACCTCCCGAAAAACCTTCGTTCCTTGCCAGGTGTGCGTCAAAGTTTTTGGGCAAACTTTCAAACGGAGGTGACCTTTATGGCGGGCGAAAAATGGGGTGGTAGGCGGAAGTTTATCGCTACCGTTGCGGGTAGTTTCGGGTTTTTAGCGCTGAGGGACGCAGAAGTTGGCGAAAGTTCGCCTTCTCGAAAACGGTTGCCCAACATCTTGTTCATTGCCGCCGACGATTTGGGCTATGCCGAACTTGGCGTCCAAGGCTGCAAGGACATTCCGACCCCGAACATTGACTCCATCGCCCGAAATGGCATCCGCTTCACCAACGGCTATGTCTCGTGTCCAGTTTGTGCTCCGACGAGGGCTGGATGGATAACAGGCAAGTATCAGCAGCGGTTCGGCTTTGAGTTCAATCCGGGCGGCGCTTCGCAGGAAGAGTTCGGTTTGCCGACCACTGAATTGACAATCGCTGAAAGGCTTAAGAAATTGGGCTACGCGACCGGATGCTTTGGCAAGTGGCATTTGGGCTTCAGGAAGGAACTGCACCCGTTGAACCGAGGCTTTGACGAATTTTACGGCTTCCTTGGTGGCGCTCACCCTTACCTTCCAACATCAGGTCGCTCCGCAATCATGCGCGGTTTTGAGCCTGTGACCAAGTTCGAATTCACAACGATGGATTTCGCAAAGGAAGCAATCTCATTCATTGAGCGCCACCGCAACCAGCCGTTTTTCGTCTACCTCTCGTTCAACGCGGTCCACGCGCCTTTACAAGCGCCGGAGGAATACATCGCCAAGTTCAAACACATCAGCGACCCGACAAGGCGAACCTTTGCGGCGATGCTTTCTGCATTGGACGATGCTGTTGGGATGGTGCTTTCCAAGTTGAGGGAGTTGAAACTTGAGGAGAACACGCTCATCTTCTTCATCAGCGACAACGGCGGTCCAACGAGGCGAACGAGTTCGCGCAATGACCCGTTGAGAGGCTTTAAGGGTCAAGTGCTTGAGGGTGGCATAAGGGTTCCGTTCCTGATGCAGTGGAAGGGTCATTTGCCTGCTGGTAAGGTCTATGAGCATCCTGTAATTGCCCTTGACATTTGCCCCACAATCCTTGCAGCCGTTGGAGCGGAAACTCCCAAGGACTTGGACGGCGTGAATTTGTTGCCCTATTTGACAGGCGAAGCGAAGGGACGACCTCACGAAGCGCTCTTTTGGAGATTTGGTCGGCAGTGGGCGGTCAGGGTCGGCGATTTCAAATTAGTCTGCTGCCCGCAGGAATTCGGTTCTGAAGAACCTCAACTGTTCAACCTCGCAGAAGATGTGGGTGAAACGATGAACCTCGCCCCCAAGATGCCCGAGAAGGTCAAGGAGTTAAAGGCAGCGTATGACGAGTGGAACGCTAAAAACATCCCACCGAAATGGGGTGGAGCGAGGCAAAGATTGCAACAGCAGCGGCAGCGAAGACGGAGACAAGACCTGCAACGAACCCGAACGGCATAAGTGAACGAGGTGAAAGGTCGTGGCTCAGAAAAGGGACTTGAAGTCGGTGCTCAAACTCGTGACGCCCAAACAGGTTAAGTTTTGGCACGATGAAGAGGGGCGATTCTGCGCGTCCATAGAAGGTGAGGGCGTGTTCGTCAATGTCAAGCCAATCAGAAACTTCCCCATCCAAGCCAAAGACAGGTTGATCAGCCTGCTGGACGAAAACGATAACGAGATAGCAATCTTGACGACCGTCCATGGGTTAGATCCACAGTCGCGGGAAGCGTTGGAATCGGAATTGTCAAAACGATACTTCGTGCCAGTCATCCAAGCCATCCACCACATTGAAGGTCGGTTTGGCATAACGAGGTGGTTCGTCACAACTGACAAGGGTGAACGGGTCTTCGATGTGCGGGAGAGAAGCGATGTCCGTTACTACCCAGGGCGAAGGGTCGTGATTCGAGACGCCGATGGCAACCTCTATGAAATCCCCGATTACGCCCAACTTGACCCTTACAGCCGAATGTTGCTTGAGGAAGCGACATAGGCATCGGGATGCGTGAAGCGTGATGCGTGAATTAGACGAGCCACCGTTTGAGGAGCGAGAAACTGATTGGGTCAAGGTTGGTTATGTCTGGGATGTAGTAGCGGTTTCCGTCCAAGTCAATGAGGACGCACCTGTGAGGTTCAGGTTGCTCAATCCCTTCCTGAGACGCTCTGGTCAGAAAGCGGCGAAAGCCTCTGTCAGTGTCAACTTCCCAAAGCAACATCCCCATTCGTTCCCTCACGCTCAAGATTCGTGTGATGACGGGAACGAGGTAGCGGCGTTCCAATTCTTCCTCAACAACTTTCCGGCTGTCCTGAGATAGTTCTGACAGGTCTCGGATCAAGCCGATTTCTCGGTTCATGGCATCCCTGACGCTGATGTATCGGTTCGGGTCGGTCAAGGGAAAGCAGCGGTAAACTTGCACCTTCCAGTAACTTCTCTCTTCGCCGATTGTCAGCCGCAGAATTCCTTTTTCCTTGAAGAACCGCAACTGTTTTGGGTCGAGCCAGACTAATTCCGCAACTTGCTGTTCGCCGTCCATCGCCGATCACCGTTCTACCTTTGGACTGCCCTCAACTTGACGACTTCCTGATAGGTTTGGACGAGCCTATAGAACTCGCCTTGTTTTTGCATCAACTCGTCGTGAGTGCCGATTTCGGCGATTTGACCTTCCTTGAGGACGATGAGTTTGTTGGCGCTCCTAAGAGTTGCCAACCTGTGAGCGATTGCGAAAGTCGTCCTGCCCTTGACAAGCCTTTCAACGGCTTCTTGAATTTGTCGTTCAGTCTCAACATCAACTTGTGAAGTCGCTTCGTCCAAGATGATGATGCGAGGGTCAGGAAGCAAGGCGCGGGCAATAGCAATCCGTTGTCGCTCACCTGACGACAACGCTTGCCCTCGTTCGCCGACTTGGGTGTCATAGCCGTCAGGTTTTTGGGTGACGATGAAATCGTGGGCGTTGGCAATTTTCGCTGCCCGGATGATTTCTTCCTTCGTGGCGTCAGGCTTTGCGAAAGCGATATTTTCGGCGATGGTGCCCAAGAAGAGGAAGGTATCTTGAGGCACCAAACCGATTTGTCGCCTCAAATCGCTCCTTCGGATTTTGCGGATGTCAATCCCGTCTATGAGGATTTCGCCCTCGTCCACATCGTAAAATCGGCAGAGCAGGTTGATTGTCGTGGTTTTCCCCGCGCCGCTGTGCCCGACCAATCCAACCATCTCTCCCGGCTCAACGACGAAACTGATTCCTTTGAGGACAGGACGATGCTTCTCGTAACCGAAAACGACATTTCTGAATTCGACCTTGCCCTCAATGCGAGGCATCGGGATAGCATCTGGCTCGTCCGTTTCTGGAGGGTTGTCAAGGATTTCAAAAAGCCTTTCTGCTGCCGTCAAAGAGCGGGATGCCCAGTTAATGAGCCACGAAAGCGATTGTAGCGGCGCATAGAACATGCCCAAGTAAAACAGGAACGCCATCAAGGTTCCGAGCGTCATCGTTTCGCCCAAAACTTGCCTTCCGCCGACATACCAGACGAGCAAAGTTCCCATAGCGGTGAACAGCGAGATAGTGGCGAACAACATTGCCCAAGTCCGTTCAACGGTGATGACGCTCCCTATAAGTTCGCTGCTTCTTTGGGTGAAGCGAGAAATTTCCCTCTGCTCCTGAGCGAAGGCTCGGACGACCCTTAAGCCCGACAGGCTTTCGTTGAGGATTGCGTTCAATCGTTCCCATCGCTGCCAGACCCTGTGCATCAAAGTCCTGACGAACCGCCAAAATCCCATCCCGACGAGAGTTATGAGTGGCGCTGAAATCAAAACGAGCAGCGCCAGTTTCCAGTTCATCGCAAAGAGAGCCACGCCTATGCCCACAAGTTGCAAGATGTTCAGCCCTAAATCCTGAACGCCCCACATCAAAAACATCTGCACAGCCTGAGTGTCTTGGTTCACACGCGAGATGACGCTGCCCAACTGCTGCTTGTCGTAAAAACGAAAACTGAGCAGGTGAAGGTGTTGGAAAAGTTGGCAGCGAATATCATGGGTGAGTTTGCTGCCCAGCCAAGCAGAGAGCCAACTCTGAACGACGCTCAAACCGGCAATCAGCAACCGAGAAGCGCCAAAGGCTATGACCAACGCAGCAAGCCACCAGTAACGGGTCTCAAGGGGCACAGGTTCTTTGGGAGCCAAAACGATGTCCATCAAAGGCTTGTTGAGCGCTGGAGGAAGCAAACCCAGCCCTGTCGCTACGATGGAAAGCAAACTCAAAGTCAGCGCCTGCCACCAATAGGGCTTCAAGTAGCGTAGCAACCTCAAAGCGGTTTTCGATTTTGGTGCGCAAATGGGGCAAACTTTTGTCCCGTGTTCAAGCGGGAAGCCACAATTTGGACATCGCCTCGTGTCTTCTTCGTAAGGCGGCAATTCCTCTCCCTTGACGAGATTGTTCAGCGCTTTAGCGACCTGAGCGAACTTGCGGGCGTGAGTGTTCGTGTATCGAAGAAGTTCCTCAATTGCTCCGTCAACTCGCTTGACCATTAAAGCGCCGCCACCAATTAGCGGTTCAACGAAAACCTCGCTAATTTGCTCCAACGGCAGTTCGTTAGCGAGTTTCGGTTCTTCACCATCCAACTCAAAAACCTGAACTTTGCCATCGGTGACAATGAGCCATTGCTCACCAAACTGTCCGTTGGTCTTCAAGTCGGTTGCCATCGCTAATTTCGGTTCGTGTCCGTTGATAGTGTCTTTAAGCGTTTCTGGCAGCGGCTCAACATAACTGCCCACTTTCGGCTCACCTCGGTCATCTCTCTTTGTTGCCATATTGTGGCACACCTACCTCGAAGAGGCGTCCGGTCTTCTCTCCAACTTCGTTCCCTTACTTGCCCCAACTGTCAAGAGACGATGGGGATGGCAATTCTCTCGGTTCCTCGCCTTTGCGAAGCGGCAACAAAGCGACGCTAACCGTCGCCGATTTTACTTCCCGCAAGTTTACAGCCAACTTGCGAACGCCCTTGTTGGGATTTTGACCTGAAGGGTCGGGAGAAGTCGGCAGCGGGCGGGCATCCATGACAGAAAAGCGAGTGTTTTCTGGCGAAAGCAAGACTGCACGAAGTTGCGCATCGCCTTGCGTCAATGTCGCTACTCTGCCATCGTCGCTCAATTCCACTTCGGCAGGTGTGTGCATGAACCACCAAATTTCGCCCGGCTGTTTGAGCGCCAATTCGTCCTGAACCAAAACAAACCTGCGTTTTCTGTCAAGCATGACTCCTCGCAAAACCTTTTCGGCGTGACGGACATACGCGGTGGTCAAATTAGCGATAGCGAAACTTTTGTCAGGCGACGAGACAAAGCGAACAATTTTTGCCACTGCTGATGGGTCTTGGTCGGGCTCCTGCGACGGGTTGATGACCAAAGTGTTGTGCCCTTCCGCCCGCAGCCGATAGTAACTCCATCGCTGCCGACCGAAGTAACTGGGCAGGTTGTAGTTATCGGCGCCTAAATCAACTGCCCAACGATAGCCCAACGCATCCAACACGAAAGTGCCGATGTCCAAATGGCTGTGGTTGAACTTGTTGTCTCCCGCCTTGAAGCCGACGAAAATCGCGTTGCGGTCGTTCCAAGCGCTTCGCATCGTCACAACTTCAACATATCGGAAGTATTTGTCAAGTGGCAACTTTTCCGTTGCTGGGTCACTGCCTCTTGAGTCAAACCAAAGTAGGTCCAAAGGATGGGGCGATGCAGTCGTTCGGGCATACCAAGCGTAAACGGGTCGGTTGAATTTGAGAGCCAACCAAAACATTTGTGGAGCCCTCAGCGTGCCATCGCCACCATCAGCGAAGTTGAAAGTGCGACCAGTTGGTCCAGTGATGTAAATCGGAAACAGTCCCGTCTCGGAGAACCCTTCCATCTGCGACAATCCAAAATCGGTGCCGACCGCTGTTTCTAAGGCTGCAAGGAAGATGCAGTTGTAACTGGTGGCGTAATTCCAATAGCCAGGACCTTCACCCCAAGCGCCGTCGGGTGCGAACTCCCGCATGGGCAACCTGATGGACTGAACGGCGTGGCTCAAAATTTCTCCGCACAAATCGGGCAACTCATCCAGAAGCGCCAAAGCAGCCATCCCTATGCCACCGTTGCAGACTTGGTTCCAGTTGTGTCGGGCTTGTGACCACCAACCCTTTTGCCTGTAAATTGTCAGGGCGGGTTGAAGCCCTTTTTGGACCATCGCTTCCCTCAAAATGCGCCGTTGTTCATCGCTCCACTCGTTGAAAAGCCAATCGTAAGCGATAGCGAAAGCGTGAGCCATTTCTGCGGTGTCAAGGAAGTGTTTCGGGTTCCAGTCAGGGAAATTGGCTGCAGCCTCAAGTTCGCGCCATGCCCGCTCAAGGTAGCGTTTTTCGCCATCCAAGCGATACATAAGCGAAAGGGTGTAAACTCGGTTCAAGACACGCCGACTTGTAGCCAAAAGCCTAAGTCCATCGGGAATTTCGTAGCGGGAAGGTGACTCTTGACAAATTCGCTCTGCCTGCTCCCTAAGCCGCCGATAAAAATCTCGTGCTTGTTGGTTGGTCCGAACGAGTTTCCGCACCCGTTCAAAATCCTCGTTCGTCGCCAACAACCTCGGATGAACCTTGCGCACCCTTGCCGCCCAGTCGCTCGGTTGCTGCCAAATCAACGCATATGACAAAACCACTGCCACAACACCAAGCCACATACACCCGTTCATAGGCATTCCCTCCTTCCAACCTATCTTCGGCGGTCACCCAAAGAACTTTGACGCAGGCAGGGTTATACTTTTGCTTGACTTGTTGAACTCGCCAAATCTTGGCAAATGCCCAATCGTCTGGCTATTCTTGGTTGTGGGGGAGCAGGAGTTGACATGAGTGGTAAGCGCCAATTGCTCCTAACCCTTGCAATTTTGCTCGGTTGGATGCCGGCAGTTTCCCTTTGGCTTAGCCCACCTGTCTTGATTGGAGATGAAGCCTATTACGCCCGCGCGCCCGTTGAGATGAAGGAACGAGGGGATTGGCTCGTCCCTTATTTCAACGGCGAACCGAGATACAAAAAGCCGCCCCTGATGTATTGGCTCGTTGCTGTCTCCCAAAGAATTTTCGGCGAGAACGAGGTGGCTTCAAGGTTGCCATCGCTGCTGGCAGTTGTCCTGACAAGTTTGCTTCTTCTTTGGTTCAGTTCAAAAACGGGTTTTGCGGAAACAGGGGCATGGGCTGCTGCAATTTTCCTTCTCAACCCGATGACCGCAGGGTTGGGAAATTGGGGAGCACCTGAGGCGACTTTGTGCTTATTCATCACTGCTTCAATCTTTTTCGGGCTCCTTTGGGTTCGCGACCGTTCGCTTCCTTTGCTGTTAGCGAGCGGGGCAACAGCGGGGTTGGGAGTCTTGACAAAGGGTGCGCCCGGGTTAGTTCTGCCTGCCATCGTGCTTTTCCCGCTCGCATTTTGGAGGACATGGACGAGACAAAGCGGGAAAACAAGTTGGTCACAATGGATGAAGTTGGTGGCGCAAGTTGTTTTGTGGTTCGCAGTTTGCTTGGCAATTGCAGCGCCGTGGTTTCTCCTTGTCAGCATGCGAGAGGGCGAAGCCTTTTGGCAAGTTTTTTTGCTGCGCGAGCATGTCCGCAGAGTCGCCGAACCAATGGAAGGGCATCGCGGTCCGTTCTGGTATTACCTTTTGGTCATCTGGCTTTTCTTCCTGCCTTGGAGCATTTGCCTTCCCCACGCACTTGCGAATGCCTTGAAACCAATGAGACAATCGCCCATCCGGGATGACCACTTCGTCGCTACTTCAATGGCATGGTGGGCAATCAGCGTTGTCGGTTTGTTTTCGTTGGTTGCGACAAAACTCCCGCACTACATCTTTCCCGCTCTTCCTGCCCTCGCGTGGCTCTGCGCTTCCCGAACGGGAAACGAGGTGAGCAAAAGCGAAGTCGTTTCGGGATTTTTGTTAGCCTTGCTTCCCGTTATCGGTGCCCTTTATGGGATTAGCGTGCTTCCCAAAATTTATGCGGAACTTTTGCGCAAGTTGGGATTTGAGCCTGATGCCGAATTGAAAGCGTTGAAGTTTGCACTGAACTTAATCGCCTTCGGGTTCACCTCGGTGCTGATGGCGTGGTTGTTCCCTTCCGCAATCCGCTTCGCATCGGTCCCAAAGAACCGGTGGAGCGCCCTTCTCATTAGCGGGGCGATACTGACAGCCACGACATTTGGGTTTCTTTCTGCCCTTACGGAAGCATCGGGCGGGCGCGATGCTGTCAAGTTGTGGACGAAATTCAAACACCTTGCAACTTTCGGAAGCGACACTGAATGGGCAGTTTTTTACGCTCGAAAGCCTACCCCGCTTTTGGGGCGAAATAGGCAAAGGTTGCGCAAGTTGTTGGCAAACTATCCCGATACAGCAATTCTGGCTCGAGTGGATTCCGCACCCGCTCTAAGGGAAGAAGGACTGAAATTGGTGCGTTTCGGGTTTTGGTGCGTCGCCTCCCGTGCTGCGGTCGTAGGCAGTTTCAGGACACATCAAGTCAGGTATTGACATGGGCAGGGCATGTGATACAATGCGAAAGCGAGGTGGAGAAAGGATGCCTTTGCGGGTCCGTCGCAAAGTGGAACGAGGAAGCAGTAAGTTGATTTACCTGCAAGTGAAGGAGATGCTCCGCTCAAGCATTGAACGGGGCGAACTGAAGCCGGGCGAACCTTTGCCCGGAAGAGTGAAGTTGTGCGAGATGTTTGGGACGAACCGTTTGACCGTTGACAGGGCAATCCGTGAATTGGTTCGTGAGGGTTGGTTGGTGTCGGTCAAAGGCAAAGGCACTTTCGTCTCCCACCCTAACTCACGCCCTTCAACCGCCATCATGACCTTCGCCGTCGTTTGGTATCAGCGTGGCATCAGCGAGCAGCAGAACATTTACTGGGGACCGCTTTTGAGGGGCATCGCCGAGATGACCAGCCAGTTGGGCATCCAATTGCAGTTTCGCGAGATGAACCCTTCGTTCTACCGCGAGTTTTTCCAAGAGTCCCGTTCCGACGGGATGATTGTGTTAGCGCCTTTGTTGGAGGACGAAATGGTGTTGCGCGAACTGAGGTCTCACCGAATCCCGTTCGTCGCAACTTCTTCCGTTTACGAGGACAAAAGTTTGCCGTGCGTCGGGATTGACAATTTTGAAGGTGTCAAGAAGGCTCTGGAGCACCTTTGGTCCCTCGGTCACCGCAAAATCGCCATCGTTGACTTGGACTTGAGGCAAACGGACTTGCAACAAAGGTGGGACGCTTTCCGAAAACTCATGGGAGAAGCGGGTTACGCCATTGACCCTCGCTGGGCGCTCCTCTACCCGGACAGATGGTGCATTGACAGGGATGCGTTAGTGAAGCAATGGCTGAGTTCTGTCCCTTTGCCGACAGCCATCTTCGGTGCCGATTACGAGATGACCCTTTCAGCCTTCACAGCCATCAAGGAGTTGGGCTTGAAAATACCCGACCAAGTTTCGTTGGTCAGTTTTGATGACCCACCGATGGCAGCCTTCTTGGAACCGCCTTTGACGGCAGTCCGCCAGCCCGTTGAGGAAATTGGGCGACGGGCAGTGAAGAAACTTTACGAAGCCTTGCAGAAGGGGGTGATGCCGGAAGGGACGGAAATCTTTTCGCCCGAACTTGTCGTTCGGGCTTCAACAAGCCCTGCCACTGACGGTCAGCGGTGAGCAAGTATTGACATGCAAAGGTCAGCACGCTAAAATGAAAGTGCCGTTGGGTCGTTTAAATCTTTGAAGGAGGTGCATCAGCATGATGGCGATGAAGAAGCGCTTTGGCTTCACTCTCATTGAGTTGCTGGTCGTGATCGCGATTATTGCGATTCTGGCTGCCATTCTGTTCCCTGTGTTCAGCCAGGCTCGCGAGAAGGCAAGGCAGGCTCAGTGCACGAGCAACGAACGCAACATGTCAATGGCTGCAATGCAGTATGTCAATGACTACGATGAGCGGCTAATGCAAACCGAATGTTGGTCTTGCGGCAATCAACTTGGTGACCGCCACGACCCTACCCGCCGCTGGCAAGTTCGTATCCAGCCTTACATGAGGAACATCCAAGTCTTTGACTGCCCCTCTGGGAGCACTGATTCTGGTCTGGACTTTAGCCCACCCAAGTGGTCACCCGGCGGTGACGACCAAACGACTTGGGGACGACTCACCTACGCTTGGGGTTGGGCTTTCCCTGGCGCTTGGCGTGGTCTAAGAATCGGTTACGGCCATTCAAACCGCGTCGCTGGGTGGACGGATGGCGTAGGTAACCCGGGTAACCCGAACAAAGTCTCAAGAGGGCGAAGCATCGCTCAAATTCAAAAGCCTGCTGAGACGCTCATGATTGCTGACTCCGCTCACACCCATGCATGTTGCAACCGAATTGTTTCCGCTAATGCATGCACATCTGGACAGTGGTGTTCAGCGGACTGGGCAGTTGGACCTTGGGATGATCAGAAGCGAGCCCGTTACACTCGTCACCTTGAGGGAAGCATCCTCATCCACTGTGACGGTCATGTGAAGTGGTATCGCTGGAACGCTTTGTATCGTGCGGATAACAGCATTGTCGGTGCATTGCACGGTTGGGGTCAGTTCTGAACGGGGGTGAGTGAGATGAAACAGCAAGTGCCGACTTGGTTGGCTGTGATTATTATCCTGATTGTCATCGTCATCGCCGGTGTAGTCGTTTGGAAGAAGGCTGGGGAGAAGCCTATCGCCGGCTTCCCTGAGCAGGGTGCGCCGATGCATAAGGCGCCCATGCACAAGGGACCGACAGGACCTGGCAAGTGAGCGAGTTGAAAACAAACGCTCTTCACCTGAAGTTTGCTGGCGCAATGAATTTCGTTGCTGCTGGCAGGCTTCAAGGTGAAGAGCGTTTCTCTTTTTCTCAACTGGATGCCGCTGCCTCAAACCGTTCCCACTTTCTGCTCCTGATGAACTCCACCAGCGGCAAAGCGTATTCGGCGCGGGAGAAGGGAGGGACGAGGAAGACGCCGGGGCAATGCTCAAGCGCCACTGAAACCAACTCTTGAGCGATGGCGATGCCTTCAGCGAGTTGCCTTTCCTTTGGCACGCTTTCCATCCGCTGCAAAATTTCGTCGGGCATCTTGACACCTGGCACTGTTTTCCAGAAGGCAGCGTTTCTGGCACTGATGAGGATGCCTATGCCGACGAAGATGGGGATTCCGACTTCACGCATGACTTGCCC
>Ga0081478_140845_pt1 | contig 19598 bp, 14 predicted proteins | sample OctSprmetagenome_FD_70983 | JGI IMG/M metagenome (GOLD analysis project Ga0081478, IMG submission 70983) | Hot spring and microbial mat streamer communities from Octopus Spring Streamers, Yellowstone National Park, USA - T=80-84 v2 (version 2) | ecosystem: Environmental > Aquatic > Thermal... | reverse complement strand
GCTGCTGCCAGCGCTTGAGGAGTTGCTTGAGCCGCATCTGAAGCGGCTTAGGCCGGCGGTGGAGCGGGCGGCGTCGCGGCTGGGGGTGAGGATCGTGACCGTGAGGCTGGCCGTGTCTCCCGTCTCCATCTTGCTCGAGCCCATAGGCGACGGTGCCGCCGCGGTTGAGGCGGCGCGGCACCTCGACAAACTCGCCGAGAAATACGGCGTCGACATGGTGGGCGGCATCTCCGCGTTTGTACACATGGGCGCCTCCGGAGGCGACAAGGCCCTCATGGAGGCGCTACCAGAGGCGTTGAGCTCCACCGCCAGGGTGGCAGGCTTCCTAAACACGGCCTCCACCATGACAAGCATCAACCTAGACGCAGTCAAGAAGGCCGCCGAGATCATCCTCGCCATGAAGCCCCACGCGGCGGCGCGCTTCGCCGTCACCGCCAACTTGCCGGAAGACGTCCCGTTCATGCCCGGCGCATACCACGGCCTCGGCCTCCCAGACGCCGTGGTGAACACCGCAGTAAGCGGCCCCGGGGTCATCGAGGCGGTCGTGAGGAATCTGCCAGACGCAGACGTGAGAACCCCCACGACGCCATCAAGCGCGCCGCCTTCAAGATCACAAGGCTGGGCGAGCTGGTGGGGAGGGAGGTGGCAAAGGAGCTGGGTGTGCCCTTCGGCGCGGTCGACCTCAGCGCGGCCCCCTCCCCTAAGGTCGGCGACTCCGTAGCCGCCATCCTCGAGGCCATAGGCCTGCCCAGGTGGGGCCCCCGGCTCCGTCTTCGCCCTAGCCCTCTTCACAGACGCCGTCAAGAAGGGAGGCGCCGTGGCCGCCTCCACCATCGGAGGCCTCAGCGGCGCCTTCATACCAGTCAGCGAAGACGCCGTCACGGCGAAGGCCGCGGCCGAAGGCGCCCTCACCCTCGACACGCTCAAGGCCATGGCCGCCGTCTGCAACACAGGCATAGACATGGTCGGCATCCCAGGCGACGCGAGCCCGGAGGCGGTGGCGGCGCTTGTGGCAGACGTCATGGCGCTCGCCGTCCATCTAGACAAGCCGCTGGGGGTGAGGCTGGTGCCGATCCCCGGCGCGAAGCCCGGCGACGTGTACGACCTCGGCGGCCTCTACGGCTCGGTGGCCGTGATGGACCTCCCTAGCTCTAAAATCCCGCTGATGGCCAGAGGCGGCACCGCGCCCCCCGGCGTGGAGAGGCTCAAGAAGGGGTGACGCGCGAGATGAAAAACGCCTCGCTTCTATGTATGTGGGGAAACGTCCTGCCGCCGACGCCGCCTCGGTAAGACGGGGCGAGGTCGGGGTGGGGCTTCTCCGCCCGGCCGCCCGCCGCGGCCACCACCTCCTCCCCCTCCTGGGGCAGGATGCTGCAGACGGCGTAGACCACCTCGTCTGCCAGCGTCAAGGCGTTGGCGAGAAGCTCCCTCTGCAGCCTGCTGTAGCGCGCCGCCTCCTCCAGCCTTGGGTATATCTTCGTGGCGGGCTCCTTGGTGAAGGCGCCGCTTGACGTGCAGGGCGCGTCCAGAAGAGCCTTGTCGAAGCGCCTAGTCCTCAGCCTCCTTGAGTCCGCCCGCACCACCTCCACCTGATCCGCGGCGCCGAGGAGCTTCAGGAGGCGCTTCATCCTGTACACCCGCTTCGTGGAAAGCTCTACAGCCACTATCTTGGCCCTGCCCTCGGCGAGCTGGGCGATGAGGCTCGTCTTCATGCCGGGCGCCGCGGCGAGGTCTACGACCCTGTCCCCCGGGCTGGGGCGCAGCGAAAGGACGGCGTAGATCGAGGCGAGGTCCTGCGGCACCGCCACGAACTCCCTCACCGCGGTTAGGTACTGCACAGGCCTCTTAGAGCTTCTGAGGAGGACGGCAAACGGTATGGCGGGGTGCGGCTCCACCTCCGCCTCCCCCTCCAGCATCTTCACCGCCTTGTCCACATCAGCCCTCAAGGTGTTTATCCTCAGCCAAATCCACGCGGCGTTGCCCGCCTCCAGTATCCTCTCCACCTCCCCCCGGGGGAGGTTAGAAAGGAGAGCCTCCACGATGGAGGGGTGGTAGCTGTACTTCGTCGATAAGTACCGCACCGGATCCCCCCTCAGCTCCTCGACAGAAAGCAACGCCTCCTCCGGGCTACCCCTAGCCCTCTTCAGAAGCCTTTTCCTATACCGCGCCACCATGTCTCTGTTATACAAGACGGCATCAGCCCGGTATATGAACCAGGCCCGCGCCACGGCCTTCGCCCCCGACGAGCCCAGGAGCCTCGCCGCCAGATGCCGCAGAAGGAAGTAGTGCTTAACCGCGTCAAAAGACACGTCGTAAAACACCTTAAAGCTCTCCAGCCGCCGCCACCCCCTCTTCACCCTCTGAAAGGCGAAGTCCAGGGTAAGCCCCCGCTCCACCACCTCGTAAAGCACCTTGCCGACGAAGGCAACCAGCTCATCAGGCGTCCAACTCACAGGAAGAGGAGATCCACCTCCAGCCTGTCCAGGTCTACCACCGCGTAAGTCGACCTGCCAGTCAAACAACCACAAAGCTCGCCGGGGTTAACCACAAGCGTCCCGCCGCGCCTCTCCACAACGGCCTGATGCGTATGGCCATACACCACCACGTCGTAGAGACCAGACTCCACAAGCGCCCTCAAGAGGATCGGAGACGTGCCGTGGTAAACCGCCACCCTCCTCCCCGCCACTTCAAGCTCAGCCGCCTCCCCCGCCACCTCCACGCCGAACTTCCTCGCCACCTCAAGGAAGAAGGGCCTCTCCCCCTCGTTGTTGCCCCAGACGCCGACAATCCGCACCCCCTCGCCCAAAGCCTCACGGAGGAAGCGGGCGGAAAAAGGCGAAACCCAGTCCCCCGCGTGAAGCACAAGCCCGACCCCACGCCTCCTCAGCTCCTCCCCGGCCCTCCTAATCGCAAAAACGTTATCGTGACTGTCAGAGACAACCCCAACACGCATCAATCAACCTGCACCCCCAGCACCTTGGCGAAAAACTCCACCGCCTCCTGCTTGGTGACCAGCTGCCCCTTACCCACCTTGCCCCTCTTCCTCCTCCTCCGCTGCACCCTGAGGCCGGGCTTTGCAAGCTTCACACAGACATCCATCCCCCAGATCCCCACCGCCGGATCGTACTTAACACCCGGGATCGTGATGTGCTCCTTAATGCCGAAACACACGTTCCCCCTATCGTCGAAGCTCGACTGCCTAACCCTGTTGTTAACCGCCTGCAACGCCTTCATCAAAAACTCCACAGCCTTATCCCTCCTAAGCGTGACTGCGACCCCTATCGGCTCACCCTTCCTAATGCCGAAATCCTTAATCGACCTCTTAGCCCTCCTCCTCGAAGGCTCCGCACCCGTAAGCTCCTTCAGCAACTCAGCCGCCTTCTCAAGCCTCTCGCCCCCCGTGCCGACGCCTATATTCACCACAACCTTCTCGATGAAGACCCTCCGCATGGGGTGATCCCTAACAAGCACAAGCTCCCTCCAACTCGGCATAGCCACCTACGCTCCACAGCCTATATAAATTTTAAGGCCCCTCAGCCCAAACCCCACCAACGCCAAGAACCCCCAGAGAACACACAGCCGCCGCGCAGATAGAACAAGCCACCGGGACAACGCCCAGCCATCACGCCCACTCTTAGAGACACACAGGCCGAGGCGCCACATAAACCCGCCACCCCGGCCCCGCATCCACCAAGCCGCACTACACCCCCTCCCCCGGCCGGACCTCCGCAGACCGCATCCGACACCACGCCCTACAAAACCGCCAACTGCGAAGAATGGCGTTCTTTTTCGCCTTTTCTCTCTCTTTTCTTTCTTCGAGGCGCCGAAGAATGGCGCGTCGATTTTACCCAACGCCGTGTGAAATGAATGTAAAGCGTAGTCTCAAGCCGACCGCCGAGAAGACAAAAAACCAAAGAAAAACTTAAAAACCCACAAGAACTTAATACATAAGCCCTAGAATCTCAAGAAGGGTTGAAACGGCGAAAGCCGCATGAAGGAGTCCATCGATGGGATGTCGAGCGGACTAGAATCTCAAGAGGGGTTGAAACATTACTAACTTATCACCGGCCGTGACAACAATTTTTCGTGGCTTTACGGCTAGAATCTCAAGAAGGGTTGAAACAGCGTCCGCGGCTTGGCGCCGTGGTACCGCTACTACGTCATGAGCGACTAGAATCTCAAGAAGGGTCGAAACTTGAGAAGGTCTAGATACATTCCGTAGTCCACCTGCCTAGCTAGAATCTCAAGAAGGGTTGAAACGCCGCAAACAGCTCGGGGGACTCGTCAGCGACCGCCAGCTCGTACGCTAGAATCTCAAGAAGGGTTGAAACATCAGGCGGAAGGCATACCCCTGCGTGGGCGCCACGTCTGGCACAAGAATCTCAAGAAGGGTTGAAACCTGAGGTAGCTCCTCCACAGCCACGTCCTCCGCAGTTCCTCCGGCTAGAATCTCAAGAAGGGTTGAAATCACGTCCCGGGTGGGCCCGAATCCACGCCGACCTACCTGGGGGTGGAATCTCAGTTGGAACTGTCAACGGAGTGAGACGGCGTTGAATACGGCTTTCTGCTTCGCCGCCGGGGCGAAGTCGGCGTGGGCCGCCTCGCCGGCCTTGATGAAGGATGGAGAGGGACGTACCAGTGATCCTCGCCTGGAGGCGCTCGGCTTAGCCGCTGTCTTAAAGCCGCGCGGAGACAGACCACCGGCTCCATGGTGAGCACCTCTCGGGACTAGACGCCGTCGAGACGCGGCGTCGATCTACACCGGCGCCTCTTCTCCAAGCCTCTTGAGTTCTTTTCTCAGCGCTTTATGTGCGGTGGGCCATGTCCAGGCCAGCGTGGAGGCGGCGTCTAGTATCATTGCTTCAGCCTCCCACGTACGGATTTTCCACCTGGGTCCGTCTCTGCAACGCCTGGCCAAATACAGCGCAGCCGCCAATGCCTTGGCCAAGGCGACGGCGGCCCTCCTCACCTCCACGGGGCGCGGGATCAGCCTTTTGAGCTTGGCGGCTAGGGTGAGGGGGTCGGATAGGTTGCCCAGGGAGTAAGTATCGCTTGGGCGCCACCCCAGCTTCATGTAGAGCCTACTGCCGAGAAGCCAGAGGTAGCCGGAGAGCGGACCCACCCGGACCTTCCCCACGTAGAGGTACATGGCCTACGCCGGCGGTTTTTCTAAGCGGCCCCTCAGCTCTGCGGCGGCCCGTTGAGCCCCGCCCAAGGCGGCTTTCCCCGTCTTCAGCTCCTCCCCAACCTCCACCCGCATCCCCCAGACGAGCCTCAACTCACTAAACACAACCTCCGAATCGCACAGCAATAAAAAGTTGCGTATAGATGAATGTAAAGAGCGGTTGCGAAAACGGGAGCGGCTGACGGAAGCCTGACGGCGAAGAGACGCGGCGCTTCGCCGGCAGACGCATATGAATATGTCAGATGCCCCGTTTATAAACATAAAAACGTGTAATGGCACATCTAGCCACGAACAACAAGAGACTCAGCCCGCGACACGCGCCGCAACGCCTACGAAACTACTACGCCAACGCCACATACGGCGTTATCCTTTGCCACTCTACGTACCGTCAGCTAATCGACGGTGAATATGTAGCCTATGAGACTCCAAGAGACAACTCCCAACCAGGTACGCCCTCGAAAATAGTTTCAACCCTTCTTGAGATTCTAGTCAGACAAGCCGCCGCGGTGCAGAGAAGCAGACGCCATCACTGGGTTTCAACCCTTCTTGAAATTCTAGACGTTTAACTACGCTGGAGGTGTGGACTGGTTGCGCGGCGTTAGTTTCAACCCTTCTTGAGATTCTAGCCAATATGCGACACATTAGAAGGGAAGTACATGAGCCTTATATACTTGTTTCAACCCTTCTTGAGATTCTAGCGACGTAAGGACGTTGCACAATTTCGCCATAGCGCTACTGCAGTTTAAACCTTTCTTGAGATTCTAGCAATGTCGTTGGCGCGGCTGGTCGGCGCATCTGTCGCAAGCGGAGTTTAAATCCTTCTTGAGATTCTAAAGCTTATGTATTAAGTTCTTGTGGGTTTTTAAGTTTTTCATTGGTTTTTTGTAGGTTCGGCGGTCGGCTTAGACCAACGCTTTACATTCATTTCACACGGCATTGGGTGAAATCGAGACGCCATTCTTCGGCGCCCCGAAGAAAGAAAAGAGAGAAAAAAGCGGGAAAGGTGCGCCATTCTTCGCAGTTGGGCTTTGCGGGGTCGGATTGTCAACAGACTTGTCCAGTTGACCGACTCCGCCTCGCCTGGGCCAGCACCCTCTGGCGGAGAGCGTACGCCGCGTCTCTCACAACCTCCACTGCGCCTAGCCTACGCCGGGCGTGAGACGGAAAAAGTCCAACGCTTCTGTGGCGACGCAGATACTTGGCAACTGCCTCCACCAGCCTGTCCATAAGGAGGAGGCGTGTGGGTCGGGCGGAAGCGGCAGGTGTCCGGCTTGCGGTGGCTGTGTTAAAGTGGACACCGGTTTATACCGCTGAAGAGGGCTATAGCTCCTCCAGCGGCTTGACCCCTTGTTGAATCTAAAGCTCAGCCTCCTACACGTCTCTAGGTACCTCCTGAACTGTCTCTGGTCCATAGGTGCAGTCCTCTTCACGTAGACGTAGCCCTCCTCGACGCCGACGCACACCGGCAGGCCGGAGAACTCCCTCCTCAAGCAGATCCTCCACATCGCTGGCCGTCTTTACAAGCCTGTAGCCCGGCGTCACGCCCGTAAAAACGGCCTCTACTCCCTCGTCGAGGGCGGCTCTGCACCTATCGGCGGCTTCTGCCTCCGCGCAACGAATGGCTCCATCCTGTGGCGTGGACGGTTTTGGAGGCGTTGTGTCCTCTGGGCGAGAAGGTGTCGCATAAATATCTCTCTGCTGGCCGCCGCCTCGGAGCTGGCGATGCTGGGTCAAAAGACCTTGTAGCACATCTACTACGCCTTACAACAGCTCAAAGACCACTTCCTTGAGGCGTGACGTCTCTGGCCTCTGGTGAAGGCTATCTGCGCCTACTCAACGCACGGGGATATACGCTAAAAAGTTTGGAGCCAAGGAGAGAAGGCAAGAGCTACACTGGGTTCTGATAGGGGATTTCAGGGGCTTCATGGATTTCCTAGCGCCATTCATCCAGGGCGCTACAGCCCATGGTGGTAGGTTTAGGAATGATATTGTTAGTTGTTGAAGAGCGCTCTAGGAGGACTGGCTATACCCCGACACCCGAAGGGCTAGCTAGGGAGATGGCGTATGTGCGGCGGCGTGTTGCCGTGGGGGTCAGGTGTGCTTCAAGACGCAACTGACGTCTTCTTAGGGCATAGATTTTCGCAAAGCATGACTAGAGACGTTTGAGTCGTCAGCGGATCGTCTTGCACGAGCCATACCTCTCCTGACTCTTAAGCGCTCATAAATGGCGGCGTTACTCCATCTGCGAGACCTGCGCGGCTGAGGAGGCTAGTCTCGACGCCAGCCGCCCATAGTCAAACAGTGTGCGTAGACGTCCACAAAGACGCGGTTGGCGCCTCACAGAGCGCGCCTAGCCTCCTCAGCGAGGGAAGAGGGCAAGGTCTAGGTAATGACGGACATCGAACCCTATGTTGAGCACACAGAAGACCCGCGGCTTGATACCAGCGTCGGACTCAAAGGTGTAAGTCCCTCTAGGCGGCTAACATGCCCATAGTCTAGAGCATGTTGGGTCAGGGTAGTGCGTTAACGGCTAGCCAGACCGCTGGAGTCCTGCCAGTTTCTCCGCCAGCTCGACGGCCTCCTCTGGTGTATCGGCCACGTAGGCACCCATTTCTTTGAATGACTCGTAGGCGGCCCAGACCCTTTGGTCTGCTTGGTCTTTACTGGGTTCGAGGATTATGACTGGACGTTGTGCTTTTGTGCTGAATTGGACTTGGTACTTAGTGCCCCAGCTTCTCTCTTTGTATCTGGCTTCCGGGATTATTACTGCGTAGGACATGCCGGCGATTATACGGTTCCTGAGTGCGTAGCGTTGCCTTATTATGGCGTCATTCTTCATGCTATAGAGATATTCGGCCACTACGGCGGCATTCTCTGTCATGTCAAAAAGATTTTTCACAACGCGGCAGAGCTTATTTGATTCGCAGAGTGGATGCGGCCGCACTCCCACCACAGCTCCTCCAGCCTTGGCGGTGGCTTTTGCGGCCTCTATGTCCACACCGTCGGCGAGCCCTGTCACCACTGTATGGCCGCGTCTGGCGAGCAAATTTGCAATACGTCGAGCGACCTTCCTTCCATGAGGCGTAGGTTCCCTCGTGCCGACTACTGCGATAGGGCTTGTCAATATTTTATTCAACGGCTTGCTTATGCGGAAGAGGACTAGGGGCGGGTAGACATCGCCGTATCCGTACCTCAATAGATTGGACGGATACTCCGGGGCGTCCATGGGCACGGGGACTATGCCTGGTCTCTCGGCCTCGACATATGAGTCTATCTCGTTTACTGTATTCACGTTAGCGAGTATTTCGACAAGCTTTCTGCCTTCTCTGACCAACTGGGCTGTCTCTAGGATGCGGCTTTTCCACTTCTTTAGGTCTAGCCGCTCCCAATACGCGGCTAGTTGCGCGGCTTCTTGTGGATATGCATCGTCGTAATATTCGTGATACTCCCAGATCTTGGGTATTGTGCACGTGAAGGCTTTCATCAGAGCGTCTCTAGCCACAACGGCTGCGTAGATCCTCTTGGCGCCGGCGCTTCTGAGAGTTCTGGCTAGAGCCTCAATCGTCGTGCCTGTGGTCTTGACATCGTCAATTATTACTACTAGCGAGTGAGGGGGGAGCTGGACTTTCGCTCTAAGATATTTCGTATATTCGTTCACTCCGATCTCGAGGTCGTACTCTGTGCGTACGTGTACAGCCTTGACTGGCTCTGTCTTCTCCACTGCTTCCTCTAGCCTTACGTTGTACAACCCTCTGAGCCTTGCGTGTACGGCCTTAGCGAGTTCCAAGGCTTGGTTGTAGCGGTCTTTCTCCTTTGGATGGTTGGGCACCGGCACAAGCAGAACTTCGCGAGCTTGGCTGAGGTCGCTGTCCCACTCCCTCTTGATTGCTTCTGCCAAGAGACAACCCAGCGGCTCTGCGTATTGTGGATCCTTCTTCAGACTAAGTATCCACTCGGTGAGTAGATTGTACGATTTGAACCTGGGTCACGGGCTCTTAGGTCTTGAGACGGCGAAGAGCTTCCAGAAGCTGTGGGAGGAGATAGAGAAACACATCGAACCGACCATCGGATATTTAAAAACTGCCGTCTCGCACTCAGCCAGTGTCTGGTCTACTTAGCGGCCTCCGGCGACAGGTTGAGAGCAGAGAAGTTGTTGAAAGGGCGGCGGTGGTGGCTGGACTACGACCCGAGGGCCTCCGTGGCTACTCGGCTTATGCTTAGGCTCCTCGGCGTGGGGGAGGAGGCGAGACAGGAAGAGGTTATGGATGTGTTTGAGCCACAGTTTTCACCAGAGTATCGCCTAGCTTTATTGATGCTTGCTGGCTACCTGCAGAGAGACGAAGCCCTTGAAGAATGCGCCAAATTATCCAAGGCCAAATACTGCGTTGACGCCGTGGCGTCCGCCGCAGGTAATCGAGTAGCCGCCGAGATGTTGAGATCAGTTATAGAGATAGTGGTGCCGGAGACGCGTCCCTTGCTGGATAAGGTGGACGGGAGAACCCTAGTGGAAGTCCTGGCTTCCATACGCTCTCAAGCACTGCTTGTCTTTATGTTGCTGGCGGCCGTGGTGGGTAGGGCCGACGCGGTTAGGCTACACAGCCTGTGGGGTTCTGCGGGGTTTAAGGAGCCCCTACCTCGGCGGCTTTTCCGCGCCGTCTACGAGAGCTGTAGCGACCTAAACAGCGAAGGTTGTAGGCTGGCTCTGCTGAAGCTGTACTACCTCCACTACTAGCGGCTCCACCCACGGCTGGGTCTTCCCCGAGGCGGTTGGTTTCAAAGCTACTTGATCTCGGCGCCAGATGTGGGTGTAGCCACTTCTCTAGTCCCGGTCTCTTGACACGGCGTTTATGCCTTAACTTTCTGCGTATCACCGCGGCTTTTCACGACAGACCTCTGCCAACTTATATGCAATGGACAGCAGGCGGCTTGGCGTCGGGTCTGCCGAAAATCTACTGGACACCGTTTTGGAGATCCACTTTGCGACTTACAAGACAGCCTTCCACCTACCTGCACTTCCCAGCTCCTCCAACGTATTCGCCTCTCTTGTCTCTCAGCTTCTCACGGCGTGTTCCTCCAGCTCAACTACGGCGCCGCGTTCTATAAACGCGGCCGCTTCTACCCCGCCTCCGCCGAGTCCCAGAGCCCACAGAGAACGCCACAGCGGCCCCCCACGCCATGTAAACCATGCAGAGCCGGAAGAATTAACCCCAGCCTCTCCAATCGGACGTTGCTGAGAACAAGACGCATAGAAAAAACCACTAGCCTGCAGGCAACGAAAGGCGCGCTAAAACCTAGCTACAAAGGATATAGATCAAAGAGACAGGGTTACATCGTCGGCGTGTTGCCTAGAAATACAATCTCTAATGAGGTATTATTACCTTTTATTATTTCTATTTATTTCTATTAGCTTTTTTATTATTTTTTCTTTTATTTCATTTACCTTTTCTTCCGGTATGAAGAAGTGTAAAATAGCGTAGAACTGTGTCGTATGGTGCTTCTCCCTCAGCTTTATATGAAGTAGTTCGTGAAGTAGCAGATACTCAATAACGTCCTCACCCAAATCCAGCAGATGTCGGTTTATGTAAATTATCTTTGACCTCAAATCCACAAAAGCCGTCCTTGTGCTGTACCGCCTTATCTTTACCTTAACTTCCTCCTTTACTCCAAGGATTAGTTTATATCTCGTAAGAAAACGATTAACGATTTCTTCGTAATTCATACACCACCTCTGACTCTATATAATCCGCAAGTGCATGCGCTATTTGTTGAACTTCACCCTCTTTCATACTTAGAATCTTGAAAAGATCTTTCAAAAGAGCTAATCGCAACTCCTTCCTATCCTGCTCATAAAAAGTCGACATAGGCACCGACACGTATCTATTTACAATTCTCTGTAAGACTTGCTCAGTATTTACTAACTTTTCTACATGTATCTTGTATTGCCTATATATAAATTTCTTAACGTCATACACAAGCCTCTCCGGCAAGCTCTTCTCTCTTCTCTCCCTTTCATACCTGGCCAATTCACTAAGCAATTCTTTAAGTCTGTCAATCATTGCTAGACTCACCGATTTGCTACTCCGCCACTCCTCCTCAAGCTCCTTCAACCTCTCGTAAATAACCCTATACACAGGGTTAGACAGCTTGTCTCTTAACGAACCTTTAAGAGTAAGAAGCACATCCACGGTGGTATACATCGCCTTAGGACTATGCAGAAAATCTCTAATCATCTTTACGTGACGTAGAAGTTCATCAAAAATGTTAGGCTCCAACGTAACCTCATCAACAACTCCTATCTCCGGTATAATTGTCTTCTTGTGGATAAGATTTATGAGGTCACTCCAGAAGCCATTAGGCAATCTAAGCCCCTTTACATGATACATGATCCCTATATAGAGCTTATGCAAAATCGCTATGTCGGCACGGAATTTTTCCTTCTCCGGATAGGCACCAAGAGCTCTATATAGACTAAAAGCCCTCCTCATATCGCTGACCAGTCTCGAAACATTCACGTCTGAATCAAAACCCATTGCCAGCAACAACGCGGCTTGCCTCAGCTCCTCGTAAACATCCTCATCAGATAAACGATTCACGAGACTATCTATGTCAATTTTAACCTCATGAACGCCGATTCTCACGCCGCTCAACAGCCGTCGCTTTATGTCTTTAATAAGTGCATCAAGTTGCCTAAGCGCCTCATCTACACGATTTATACTCGTCTCAAACAAATCGCTCAAGGTTTCACTATCAAGCAACTCGTACCTAGCCAAAGCCTCTTTAACATGCTCCAGGAGACCGACGAAATCTATTACCAAACCAAACTGCTTCTCGACATCTCCACTTCTATACGGCCTATTTACTCTCGCTATGGCTTGAAGAAGACGGTGCTCAAAAAGCGGCTTATCGAGATACATCACCTTAAGTCTCGGAAAGTCGAAACCGGTAATCAACATGTCGGTCACAATAAGTATACGCGGGTCTTCGCTGTCTTTAAACCTCTCCTGGATGCGCCGATTAGCCTCCTCCCAAGCTCTAAGACCCTCAAGACCTCTCCACCTCTTAAGCATCTCCTCCATATAGCTCTGAATCTCCTCAGGGTCGTTGTTAGTATACGTCATAACTACCTCACTCCACTTCTTCGCCCCTTCTCCAAACCGCCTGCTTAAAGCCTCATCAAGCGCCCTCTTCATCCTCACACAAGCCAAACGACTCGCAGTAACCACAATAGCCTTAAACCTAAAAGCTTCAGTGTCCTCTTCAATCCTCTCGGCGATATATTCAGCGATTCTCCTCAACCTCTCCGAATTCTCCAAGAAAACTTTAATCCTATTAAGCCGATGCCTAATCTCCTCCACGGTAACAATCCCCTCCTCAACTGCATCGTCCAGACTACTCACCTCTTCAATATTCTTACCACTTACCTCTTCAACAATCTGAACCCACCTCTCCAACAACTCCTTAATCTCCCTCTCAGAAACGTTAATCCGTAAATCACCAATCTCCTGAACAACTTGATACCTCAGCGGCACCGTGTAGCCATCCTTGATGGAATCCGCTATGAAGTACTTATCCAAATAAAGCTCCCCCTCCCACGGATAGGAGAAGTACTCAAACGTATTACGCTCATAACTCATAACAGGAGTACCAGTAAACGCAAACTTCACCGCGTTGGGGAATAACCTATTAAGCGTAGCCCCCAACACCCCATAAACACTCCTATGAGCCTCGTCAAGCAATATAAGCACCTCCTTCTTCTTTATGGGCTTCACATCCTTAAACTCGTCAGGCCTAAACTTCTGAACCAATACTATGTAAACACCCCTCCCAGTCGCCTGACCGTTTGCCTCACGCTCCGCAATATCCCTCAAAATAGATTTCAATTCGTCAATCGATTCCACAGGTTTTACATACTCCTGGAAATATGGCGCATATAGATCTTTAATAAATTCATCGTAAAGCTGCCTCTGGAGCTCCCGCCTATCCACAACAAAGAAAATCAGAGGATCCCTCTCAAGAAACCTGTGGAAGAACTGGTACGCGATGTAAAACATGATGTAAGTCTTTCCACTACCCTGCCAATGCCATATAAGCCCCCTATTCCTATAATCATTGCCCAAAAGATATTCCCGCGCCCTCTTCACAGCCTTATACGTGGCCCAATACTGGTTATACCTCGGAACAACCTTCTGGTCCTTTCTCTGCCCCTTGTAGAATACAAACCACCTCAAAACCTCCAAAAACCTAGCCCTATCCAACAAATCAAATATGTCATACTTCCCCCCTTCATCACGCCAGCGGCCATACCACCTATCCCCACCCCCTAAGACACCAGACATAGGCATATATACAGAACCCACTTCGTCGGTGTACACCACGCCGACCTGCACATACTTAAAAAGCTCTGGATACTGTCTCTCATACCTCCGTAGCTGGTTATAACCCTCCTCAATCGCCCTCTCCCCCAACCTAAGAGGATCTTTAACCTCAACAATCACCAAAGGAATCCCATTAACATACAGAACCACGTCCGGCCGCACCTGACCCCTCTCCCCAGGAAATGACACCTCACGACACGCAAGAAACTCGTTATTCTCGACATTTTCATAATCAACCAAAAAAACCCTCACAGACTTCTCACCCTCACGCACATCCTCACCTCTCCTCAGAATCTTCAAAACCTCATGAGGCTCGGACTTACGAAGCAAATCTCTGACCTTAGTCAGTACCGCATCTACCCTATCCCCCAACCCCTCAGCCTCAAGAATACGCCAATTTAACCGCCTAAAGCTCTCATCAAACACCCTATCTAGAATCGGGTCAGAGACCGTGACACCCCGAGAAGGACAACGCCCCTCAACAAACCTCCAACCAAGCTCTCCCAGCCGGCTCAAAAACCTACGAACAACATGTACCTCACTCATACATTCACCTCCACATCCCTAACATCACTCATTACCCTAACCCTACCAGTCAAGAGAACACTCATCAAACCCCTCTTCAAACTCAAAAGCCTCTCTTTTTCTCTACGATAAAGCTCAATGGCCTTGTCAACAGTAGAAAGAATTTCAGTAATAGCTGTCTGCTCCTTAACCGAGGAAGGTAAAGGTACATTTAGAGACTTAAGGAGAGGTATATTAATATTCTTGATTGTGCTACCTGCTTGTCCTGAAGTTATTTGATTCCAATAAGAGTGAGATTGACAGAAGTAGTATATAAATCTTGGATAAACATTTTTGCTTAATCTTATTTTAATTAGATAAGATCCAAAAATAACATCTTCAAAATCTTTCTCAACCAAAACACAGACCCCCGTAGTTCCAGCACGAGCAATTATTATATCTCCCTTTTTGAGTAAAAATCTTTGGATATTACCTCTTTTTTCAGTAATTTCACAAAATGGTAGCGAGTCCCAATCAACATTATAATCCTTAATATCCGTCGTTCTTAGTATTTTTAATCCTGTTTTGTGTTCAACAGCTTTAGCAGTAATGCCATAGTAAATGTCTTCAACTATATTAGAAAGCTTAACTAACTTCCAATCCTTCGGTATTTCCCCTATTTCTGTGTCTTGAAATTCTGTTTCTTTATAACACGTTAACTTGCCATTCTCCTCCCTAACCCTAATCCTACCTGTCAGCAGTTCGTTCAATAAGACCCTCTTCATCCTTTCAAGCTTAGCAATAGCCCTATCAACACTCTCAATACCACCATCAATCATCGAAAGAACACCAGCAATTCTTTTCTGTTCATCTAGAGGAGGTAAAGGAATTAGTAAGTCCCTAGCCCAAGAATCTACGTTAAGTCCCCATACTCCAGTTCCAGTGTGGTATTTTCTTGCTAATGGTTGGACAAAGCTCAAGTAATAGAATAAGAAACTAACATCCACATTACTGATCCTGAGGAGTAACTTAGAGATGTGATGTGAGAATACGGCCTTATCCTTCGTATACCATTCTGGAAAGTGAACAATTGCAGGTGATCCTATTAATGACCCATCTTTAGACTGCTCAGTGTTTGCTATCACTAAGTCTCCTTCTTTAACAAAATGCCTCTCCCTTAACTTATCGCTTTTAACCCACGTCCATCCGTCATCCTTTAACCCTCCGCCTTCCTTAATACTATTCAAAGTAAGGAAAAGATAACCCTCTGGGATTTCATCCTTTGACTTCTCCCTACCACTATAACTTAAACCCCTCTGTAGTTCAGCTATTTCATTGAGTCTTCTCACTTCCCAATCCTTAGGAAAATCGCCAATCTCTGTCTCCTGGAATTCTGTCTCCTTGCGGAACATCGTGGTTATTCACCGAGGGCTTTGGTTATTTCGCTCATGATGTGGTTTATCTTATTCATGAGTTCTTGTCTTTCTTGCTCTATTCTCTCTAGTTCTTCCCATTCACTAACTAAGTCAATGATCTCCTCCTCTCCCAATGGCGTTACATATAACGTTACGTTGAGGTTGTAGTCGTACTTCCGCACCTCCTCTATCGGCACTATCTTTGAGAAGCCAGGTACCTCGGTGAATTCTCTGTATGTCTTGGTGATTTTATTTATGTTATCATCACCGAGTATGTTTAGTCTTCTAATCTCTGGGTGAGGCTTGTACTCGTTGCTCGCGTTTATGAAGAGTATCTTGCCTTTTCTCTCTGGGGGTTTGTTCTTGTTGAAGACTATTATAACGCCTGGGGCTTGGGTGTTGTAAAACAGCTTCTCAGGCAAAAGGATGACGGCCTCCACGAGGTCTTCTGCGACGATTTTGCTCCTTATTTCTCTCTCCCTGCCGCCTCTAAACAGCGCCCCTTGGTCTATGACTACTACCGCCTTCTTTTTTGCCGTGTAGAGCATCAGTTGCATCCAGGCCCAGTCCGCGCTGTTGCTTGGCGGATAGCCATATTTGTATATCTTCCTCAGATCTGGTTTCGACAGCGCGTCTTCGCCGTAGCCGTCTTGGTTCCACGGCGGATTGGCAATGGCGTAGTCTGCCCCGGCTTCTCCCAAGTCCCGCAGAAACTCTGGGTTTATGAGGCTGTCGCCGAAGTATATCTTTGTGTCGGTTTTTACTCCGTGTAGTAAGATGTTGATTTTGCTGACTGCGACCATGATGCCGTTTCTATCCTGTCCGTAGAGTCTCAGATAGGCTTCTCCGTATTTCTCCTTTGCGTATCTATAGCTCTCTATTAACATAGATGCAGAGCCGCATGCCGGATCCACCACCGCGCTGTGGTTTTCGGGGTCTAGCAACATTACCATGAGCCTAACGACTTCCCTAGGCGTGTAGGTCTCTCCTTCCTTGGCTTTTACAGGGGCGAATTGAGCCAAAATCCACTGGTATGCGTCGCCAATGATGTCATAGTCTACTTGGCTAAAATCAAATTTGTCAAAACGTTGGACAAGCTCAACTATGATCGGTCTTAGATCATCTTTACGCACCAAATCGGGCAACCCTACCTTATCAATCAACCTTCTTAGCTCCTCTAGGCTCAAGCTTAGATCCTGCCGTGAATTCAACTCAGCCACTTTGATTAGGGCGTATTCAAGGTTGGCTAGGCCTTCATCTTTGCGAGTTACGTATCTCCAGGTGTAGGGGGTCTGCGCACTTTGGTCGTAGAGCGTAAGATATTCGGTATTTGCGAGCAGATATGCCTGCTCTGGCGTGAATTCCTCCTCTATGTATTTATTCACTAGGCTCTCCCATTTGTCGCTCACGACTTTGTAAAACAGTAGGAGCAGTATTACCTCATAGGGGACAGCCGTTCTGATTATGTCTGCGGCGTCTTTTAACAACCTAAGCAACTCGTCTTTACTCGGCGTCTTCGAGCGTTGGCCTGTTTTTAAAGTTATCTGATACAGCGCCCTGCCGTCGGGTGCTTTGCCCGCGTTCTTTAAAACGCCTAAGTTGAGAAGAGGCGAAAGCACTTCATAGACGTTATCAAGCTTCCGGCCAGCCTTAGCGAATATATTTGAGGCCTCCTCCGCTGTAAATGGCCTATCCTTAACCTCCTTGTACAGGATAAATAAGTAGTCTCTTACCCAAGCTGGCTCGATCTGGGAGGCCTTGATCCAGAGATCTAGGCCCACGATCTTAGATACGTTTTCCTTAAAAACCTGTCCATATAAGTATACTCTTAACTGGTAGCTCTTCAAACGTAATCTTTCAACGTTTCCGACGCTCTCCCTTTTACTGCAAATAGATCTGGGCGCTCTGAGAAGTACCAGCTCTCAACACCGTAACTTCTTAACAATCTCTTCATAGCCTTTGCGACTTCGTTTCTGTTAAGATCGCGCGCTTCTCCCTTTACTCCAAATTCGTCTAGGTCTGGCAGTCTAACCAATTTATAGATCCTATGAACCGGAGGGCCAGGTACCCCCACGGAATTATCGCCGGGCTACCTTAAAAAGATTTCAAGTATTTGGGCGACCACTTTTAAGGGGCTGTAGAAAGAGGTGCTGAGTTTCTCCGTTATGTCATCTCGCCTATGCCTATGACGAGGAGGCCCAATGTCCCGTGGACGTTAAAAGTACACCGACTAACGCCGGCAAAGTACCCACTCTTTCGATTCTCTTTTTGAGATGCGCTTGAGAAGCACAGCGTTGGGATATACAAGGCGAGTGAGATCTTTCAATTCTCTATTTGAGATGCTGGCCGACACAATTGCGGCCCTTATGCTTGTGGACGTGGTCAGCTTTCAATTCTCTATTTGAGATGCCGGGGGCCGGCACAAGGTCTACATCAACGTGACGTTGCCGAACGACTTTCAATTCTCCATTTGAGATGCACCTTCGGCAGACGCATCCCGCCGCGTAGGGGAATGAAGGTACCTTTCAATTCTCTATTTGAGATGCATTGCGGCGGTCTCCCGCCGGTGAGTTGCAAAAGCAACAACACCATTTCAATTCTCTATATTGAGATGCTAAGCGATTTGGCTGTTGCCATTGGTGTTATGATGAATGTTATGTTCTTTCAATTCTCTATTTGAGATGCCTCAGTGGTCAATCCCGACGACCCGTTTTACTTCAGCTGTTTCAATTATCTATTTGAGATGCCCAACACGGGCCAGCCTAGACAAACAACAACAAACAAACAACCAAGTTTCAATTCTCTATTTGAGATGCTGGGGGTTCTTGCGTTTTGTTTGTGTTGGTTTTTAAGTGTTTCTGTTGTTGTTTTGGGGGTTGCCGTGGTGTGTTTTGTGTTGGTTTTGTGGGGGTTGTTTGGTGGAGACAGGTCTCGGCGTCGGCTTGCGGTTTTGTGTAGCACGACGTTTTATAAATTGGATCTCCGCTTTACATAGTCTACTCAGCGGGAGAGTTGAACGTTTTGACAGATGTAAAACGAGTCAAACATGACGTTTTATAAACGCCGACACATATATAGCATATATATATCAATGTGCATAGGGGCTCTGCATGCGTTCGGCGCGAGGTGAGCCCGCCCGCCTCTCGCCTCCGGCGCCCTTAACGCCTTAACCACGTCGCAACTGGGACGAAAACGAAAGGAATAGGAAGTATTACTATGGTATTGAGTCGTCTTAAATGGGGTGCTACAACAGTTTAAATGAAATATTACAGGAGTATTAAGTACAAATGACCTTTATAAACATTGACATAAGTATATACGTCGGGACGGGGGCGGGGCGTGACCGAGTTATGGGCCGCTGATCTTGATGAAGGCTGGCCACGGACCCAGGCCCCCGCCCCTCATATACGTGTTACGTATGGGTTTTTAAGGACATCAGGACCGGCGTTGAGGTAATATCAAAACCTATGTCGGCATTGTTTCTTGTATTCCATAGTTAGTTGCGGGACTGGCGCCGCCACTCAAGCCCCATGGCGACGTCTCCATAACGCTACGCCAAGGCGCCTACCGCGGGTTCCAGCAGATCCTTCGCCATCGAAGCCCCCTCATCCGGCTATAAACCGCGCCTGCACATGCGCCCGCCGGCGACATTCTCTCCGCGATGTAGACACATCACTCCTAAGATTGAAGGGGCCTTCACCGCCCGTCTCAAGCCGGACCGCATGTCCCGCGCGGCCAGATTTCCACAACATGCGACCGCACGGCCTTTTAAGGCGGTCTATCCTCCTGCAGACCTCTCCACACGTTGACAGAGAAGGCACAAACCTGCCGAGGGACGTGACGTGTGGCGTAACTGCCGCAAGACCCCTATAAGCCTAGAACCTTAACCGCTTACACACCTACGCGGCAGGGCTGGAGATGGGGGCCCGTATGAAATTCCCTAAGGTGGAGACGGGGGTGAGGAGAGACGACGTGTGGATACAGATATCGCCCGCCTACATGCCTCTGCCCTTTGACGAGACTAAGAGGACGAGACAGAAGATGGCGCACACCCTCACGACAAAGCCGCGCCTAACGTGCCGGCCAGAAGCCGAACACGCGCGTCGCCGAGCTGGGGGA